>OGOC01001206.1_pt1 | contig 21565 bp, 16 predicted proteins | sample 1552561 | NCBI WGS metagenome assembly OGOC01 (sample SAMEA2580148, study PRJEB22360) | human gut metagenome | biome: human gut; feature: human-associated habitat; material: faeces | place: Denmark | collected 2008/2010
GGACGCCCAGACCCACATCGTTTGCGAACACGAAGGGACGGATATACAGGGAAGCGCCGTCAGAGTGAGGCACCCAGTCACGTTCCACATCCACCAGAGCCTCGACGGCCTGGATGTAATCCTCAACAGGGATCTTGGGGATGCACAGACGGTCAGCAGAGTCCTGCATACGCTTTGCGTTACACTCGGGGCGGAACAGCTGGATGGTGTCATCCGCAGTGCGGTAAGCCTTCATGCCCTCGAAGATCTCCTGTGCATAGTGGAACACAACCGTAGCAGGGTCCAGCTGGAAGGGTGCGTAGGGGACGATGCGGGCGTCATGCCAGCCCTCGCCCTCGGTGTAGTCCATAACGAACATATGGTCGGTGAACTTCTTGCCAAAACCCAGCTTAGACTCGTCCTGCGGCTTTTCCTTCGGGCAGGTAGTACGAGTGATCTTGATGTCCAACATGATAAATTTCCCTCTTTTCTGATCTCACACAGCGCCGCGCGGGCTGCACGCCCTGCGCCAAATATGCCGAATGTTGTTTTCTATTATAATGCCGTGAAACGGATTTGCAAGCAACCGAAAAATGTTTCATCTTTGGGGCAGTCAAGTTGCCACAAATTATGACCTTATCGGTGTTCAAAAGCGGAAAAACATGGTACAATAAAGTATGTATGTAGATTTTTCGCCAAAAGGAGCTTGCGTTATGATACAGGGTGTTATTTTTGATATGGACGGGCTGATGTTCGACACCGAGCGCATCTGGAACATCTGCTGGGAGCCGGCACTGGCAAAATTCGGCCTGCCCTGCAAGGATGGCCTCTCGCAGGCTGCCCGCGGCACCACCAAGGCCGGCAGCTGCGATGTGCTGCGGCGCTTCTACGGCGAGGACTGCCCCGCCATGGGCATCGTGGAGGAGCTGTACCGGCTGGCCTATGAAGCCTTCAACAAGCCTGTCCCCAAAATGCCCGGCCTCGATGAGCTTCTGGCCTGGCTGGACGAACATCACATCCCCATGGCGGTGGCGTCTTCCAGCCCCATGACCGTCATCGAGGGACATCTGGAACACTGGGGCCTCGGCCATTACTTCAAGGCCGTCATCTCGGGCGAGCACCTGACCCGCTCCAAGCCCGCGCCGGACATCTTCCTGCTGGCGGCGCAGAAACTCGGCACCGAGCCTGCAAAGACGATGGTGCTCGAGGACAGCTACAACGGCGTCCGGGCCGGCGCGGCAGGGGGCTTTGTCACCGTGATGGTCCCCGACCTCTCGCCCGCCACCGACGAGATGCGCAGGATCTATACCTGCGAGTGTGCTTCGCTCCACGAGGTGCGCAGAAAGCTCGAATGCGGAGAACTATGAGCCGCAGCAGACCCGCACCACTTGTGAAATTTCAACATATCATCTGACAAATATCAATAAACCCCGTCATAACTCGGCTTGATCTCTCAGCCGTTTCCAAACTTGAAGCGCTCTCTGAAATACATTATAATAGTGGGGAAACGACTGATTTCCTGCGCTATGAATGGAGTTTGCATCATGAAGAATGATTCTTCCCGGTTCGGGCATATCATCCAGCTTTTCACCGTCCTTCTCACAGCCATCCTGATCAGCCTGTTTTTCGCTGCCCTCGTGCTGGTGGGCAAGATACAGGGTACGGCCCGCGTCGTCAACTACGCCGGCCTCGTGCGCGGCAAGACCCAGCGCATCGTCAAGCTCGAAATTTCCGGCACGCCGGAAGATGATCTCCTCGGCGATGTGGCCTCCTACATCGAAGGCCTCCGCTTCGGCAGCAGCGAGCTGGACCTGGTGCGGCTGGACAACGCGGATTTTCAGACCAAGATGACCGCTCTTTCCAGCGAATTCGACGACCTGAGAAACGAGCTCATCCTTGTCCGTCAGCGCGGCTACACCGAGACAGCCATCATCGCCAAGAGCGAGCATTTCTTCCAGACCTGCGACGAGGCCACCAACCTGGCCGAGGTCTACTCCCAGAAGCGGGCCACGGCCCTTGACTTTCTGGAAAAAGTCGTCCTCGCGGACATCGTGGGGCTGCTGCTTTTGTTCGGTTATCAGATCTTCAAGGCCCTGCGGTACGCGGCCATGAACCGCATTCTGCAGCGCAAAGTCTACCTCGATGAGGCCACCGGCCTGCCCAACAAGAACAAGTGCGAAGAGCTCCTGGACGCGCCCGACCCGCCGGACGGGAACACGGCGCTCTGCGTCTTTGACCTCAACAATCTGCGCACCGTCAACAATAACCTCGGCCACGACAAGGGCGACGAGTACATCCGCTCCTTTGCCGAACAGCTGCGTCTGGCCGTGCCATCCCAGCACTTCGTGGGCCGCGACGGCGGCGACGAGTTCATCGCTATCCTCTACGGCGTGGACTGGGACGGCGCACAAGATGTGCTGCGCGGCATCCGGGCACAGGCGGCAGAGTATTCCCGCCAGCACCCCGAGATGCCCCTAAGCTATGCGGCAGGCTGCGCCATCGCCAGCGACTTCGAGGGCAGCACCCTGCGGGAGCTGTTCCGCCACGCCGACAAGAATATGTATGTGGACAAAAACCGTGCAAATCGCGAGGAGGCCGAGGCCCGGAAACTGCAGAACCAGCAGCTTCTGCAGTGGGTCAACGCCCATGGGTATCAGTTCTCGAACTGCCTCTACTGCGACGCCCTGCTGGACCAGTACCGCGTCCTGCGCACCTCAGCGGGCTTTTTCCTTGCTGACAACGGCAGCTATTCGGGTGCAGTGGAGCAGATCGTGGACGAGTACGCCACCTCCGCCACCCGCAAGACGATGCGGGAAGCGTTGCAGCTGAGCACGCTGTCTGCCGCCCTCAGTGCTGAGCACCCCAAGCAGGAGCTTGCGCTGGATTTTGAGACCGACGGCGTGACCCAGCGCGGACGGCTGACCCTCCTGTTCTGCGACGCCGACCTCCATGGGCGGCTGCACCACTTCCTCGTGGGCTTCGAGTATTTCCGGGACAAGAGCACCGCCTTCGACGAACGCCAGCCCCTGACCCAGTATTACGAGCAGATGAAGCACTCCCTGCTGGAAAACGACAACTATGTGGATGCCCTCATCGACGCAAACGACGCCCTGTTCACTGTGGACCTGACCCACGGCCAGCTCGAGCAGATCTTCTACCGGACTACCGCGCTGCGGCAGTTCGATCTGCAGATGACGCTGCCCTGCTCCTACGACGACTACTGCGCCCAGCGCCGTCACTTCGTCACTCCTGAGACGCTGGAAAACTACCGCATCGTGGACACGGCGTCAAAACTGCTGGAGCGCTTCCACTCGGGCTTCAAGCACGTGACAGTGGAGTACCGGGAGCAGACCTCCTGCGGCGATCCGGTCTGGCTCCAGAAGACCGTCCTCATGGCGCAGGATACCGTCTTTGATGCGGCCTCCGGGCGGGAGATGCCGGTCATCCACGGTATCATCCTCTTCCGGGATACCTCCGTCTTCCATGCACAGGAGCAGGCCGAGAATCAGCGCCTGCAAGAAGCTTTTGAAGAAGCCGACTCGGCCAGCAAAGCCAAGACCGCCTTCATGAACCGGATGAGCCACGACATCCGCACCCCCATCAACGGCATTCTCGGTATGCTGGACATCCTCCGCTCCAACCGGGACGATGCCCGGAAGGTGGACAGCTGCCTTGATAAAATAGACCTCTCCGCTCACCATCTTCTGGCACTGGTCAACGACGTGCTGGACATGAGCAAACTGGAAGCCGGGCAGATGGTGATAGAACAGGAGCCCTTTGACATCGAGGTGCTGCTGCACGACGTCTCGTCGCTGGTGGAGGCACAGATAGAAAAGGACGGCCTGACCCACCGCCGCCACCGGGAGAACGTCCAGCACACCGCCCTCGTGGGCAGCTCCCTCAAGCTGCGGCAGATCATGGTGAACCTGTTCAGCAACGCCATCAAGTACAATAAGCCCGGCGGGTCCATCGACACCTACGCCAGGGAGCTCTCCTGCAACGGCACCACCGTGTGGTACGAGTTCCGCATCACGGACACCGGCATCGGCATGAGCCGGGATTTCCTGGAGAACCAGCTGTTCAAGCCCTTTACCCAGGAGTCCGCCGACGCCCGCACCCAGTACAGGGGTACCGGCCTCGGGATGTCCATCGTCAAGGAGCTGGTCAGCCAGATGGGCGGCAGCATCTCTGCCGAGAGCCAGCTGGGGGAGGGGACTGCCTTCACCTTCCAACTGCCCTTCCTGCTGGACAAGAATGCCGCCACAAAGCCCCAGCTCAAGCCCACCGACAACGGGCGGCTGGACGGGATGCACATCCTGCTGGTGGAGGACAACGACATCAACATGGAAGTGGCCGAGTTCCAGCTCACCAGTCAGGGCGCAGCGGTGGACAAGGCATGGAACGGCAGGGAAGCCGTGGAGCGCTTTGCCGCCAGTGCGCCGGGCGGGTATCAGGCCATCCTCATGGATGTGATGATGCCGGTGATGGACGGCTTCGAGGCGTCCCGGGCCATCCGCGCCCTCGACCGGCCCGACGCCGCCACTGTTCCCATCCTCGCCATGACGGCACAGGCCTCCGACGAGTGCGCCCAGTCCTGCCATCAGGTCGGCATGAATGGCCGTCTCGTCAAGCCTCTGGACGCCAAAAAGCTGGCAAAGAGCATCCGGGAGGCTGTACAAAATCAGCAGTAAAGGAGACGTTCTCATGAAAATCGCAGTCCCATTCGAAGACGGTCAGGTGTTCCAGCACTTTGGCCGCTCCGCACAGTTCAAGTTCTATGAGGCCGAAAACGGCCAGTTCCTGCGCACCGAGATCATCCCGACGAATGGTCAGGGCCACGGCGCACTGGCGGGCTTTCTCGTACAGCATGGCGCAGACGTCCTGCTCTGCGGCGGCATCGGCACCGGTGCGCAGGTGGCGCTGATGCAGGCAGGCATCCAGCTGTTCGGCGGCCTTTCCGGCGCCGCAGACGCCGCTGTGGCCGACTATCTGGCCGGAAAGCTGGTCTTCGACCCGGACATCCACTGCACCCACCACGACCACGACGAGGGCCACAGCTGCGGCTCCCACTGCGGGGGCGGGTGCCACTGATATTCCCGATATGCCATCAGCATCTGCTACAATGTCTCAGTAGCTTATGGCACAGACCGTGAAGCTTCTGCAGGAAAAGGGGTTGGCCGAATCGTCTGTGAATCTTGGCAGGGTGCGTCCGGGTGGCGCACCCTGTTTTTTAGTGTGTGTTTAACAAATAATCATTGCGTAGCTTTGACGAGCAAAGACAGCAGATGCCGCTACACCACAGGACGATATTACTTAACATTTAGAAAATAATGTCCAGATATTTTTGGGCCTCATTACGAATAATCTGCAAGTCATCCTCGTATCTCATAACTTTGCAAATGTAAAAGGCCTCACGATATCGCTCTGCACTCTCTTCTTTTTTGCCAAGGAAGAAATCACACTCAGCTTCGATTTCCAGGCAAGAGTGAAGTACTTGATAATGTCCATATTTAATGCAAGCTTCTTTTCCATTTCTTGCAACTCTTGCGCTTTCTTCATATCTTTCCAACAAGTCCAGAGATCTGGCAAAATTGTAGAGAACCAAAGGAAGCATCCTGTTTGATGTGACCATTTCTTGGAGATGGCGTCTCATATACTGAAGCAACCGATAAAAAATATCGGCTGCTTTTTCATTATCACCAGCCAAGGAATAAGCATTTCCAATTTGATTGACTAGCTTCATTTCGTCCAACGTGTAAAGATAGTCTTCAATTTTACTCAGTCGAAAATTTGGTATCGTCATTTGAATAGCTTGCATAAGCATTTGGATTCGCTCGTCACTTGAATACCTTTTATCCAGCCCACCAAGAAGAACCTTTGATCGGAGAATAAATTGCTGTGTAATTTGATCATCTGGCTTTACAATTTTTTCAAGCTGACTGATTTTATCAAAGCCTTCATTAACGTGTTTCAGCGCATTGCATGCCACGATTTCCTTTTCCAATGCCTCAATTTCCAGTTCCTCTGGTGTTACAAGTGCATAATACCGATCATCTGGCAAGCCAAGGCGTTGTAGAATAGCATTGATCCTTGTACGACTGGGGGTCTGCCTTCCATTTTCAAATCTGGAGAGAGTAACAGGCTCGCAAATGCCTGCACAGACTTGCTCCTGCGTCAAATTCAACTCCTGCCGTCGCTGGCGGATATAATCACCAAGCCTATAGTTCTGCATTCTTCAGTACCTCAGATAATCAATATTATAATTATTATAGTATGCCTTATGTCATCACGCAAGCACTTCTCTCGTTGACTTGTCGTCTTATGAAATTATTTATTACACCAGACGATATGGTCAACCGGTTTTTACTGTGATAAGATGTAGACACCGCAAAACTCACGGCTTAACATAAAAGAAGTAAACCGTTGAGTAGAGCCAAATACAACAGAAAGGAGACTTCAAATGAAACAATATCTTGAAAAACGTGGAATCTACATTACTTGGTCTCAGCTGGTTATGCGAATCATTTTTGACTTGGTGGGCTTTTTGCTTGCCTTGTTGCCTGCTGGCCTAACTCTGTATCTTACAGATGTCTAGATTACCTCAGGCACTCATATGCCAACCTCGTGGATTTTGGGAATCATTGTTTGTGTTTTTTTAATTCATTTTTACCAGTTTTATTTCGTCAACTATAATTCTCAGATGAATGCAGATCGCATGGCGGGTAATTACCGCCAACATCTGGCGCAAAAGATTTTGAGTAGCAGTATCCCTGCCTATGAGAGCCAGAACAAAGCCCGTATTCAAAATATGGCTAACGATGTCAGTGCGATATATACTGTAAGTAGCTATTTGGTCACAGTACCTGCAAACTTAGTTAAAGTAATTATCATCATTGGACTTCTGCTTTTCTATGCCAGCCCATCTGTTGCACTGACGGCAATCATTTTGATTCCGCTCTACATGGTTCCCAGTTTTCTTAACAAAAGCGAACTGGAAAGACTAGTAGCCAAGGAGAGGGAAGCTGGAGATTTATGGTTTCAGGAATTTGATGTAATTCTCAACGGCAAGGTTAGCATTACTCTAAACAAGGTCGAAAATTATATGCAGGACCGCTATAATGAGGCTCTGAAGTCATATCTTGATGCTCGCAATCGTCAACACTTTCTTCTGCTGATCGTGCAAGAATTCCCTCTTTTTGTCACCACATTGGCACCTCTGCTTATTTTAATCATTGGTGGAAACCAAGTGGTGTTGCAAAATATGACCATCGGTCAGCTGTTATTCTCTATTCAGATTATTGCCTACCTGTTCAATCCTCTGTCAGAAATTTCTCAACTTCATGCCCAGATTATCAGCCAGAAGCCATCCTTCGATCGTGTGGCAGACTTTCTTGCCATGCCAGATCAGCAAAAGAATACAGAAACTGTAGCCCCTCCAAAAATCGAGGCTCATAATATCGACCTGATGCGATCGGAGAGTGAGTCGCTTTTCCATGTGAACGACTTTACTGTCCATGGGAAAGGTTTGGTGCTGATCCATGGAGAGAATGGCTGCGGCAAGTCATCTCTGTTCAATATAATCTCTGGTGTGTTTGCCCCGGACGCAAAGCATCTCCGTTTCAACGAAAACGGAAGATTTAACTGCGACAAATCAAAACCAGGTTATCTTTTCTATCCTAACTTCATTTTTCCAGGTACAGTCCGAGAAAACATTGTTTGTGGACGAAAGATTTCCAATACACAGTATCAAGAACTTGAAACTGTTCTTCAGCTGCCTCCCGCTGACAAGCAGGTGACTATCAAGCCTGAGAATCTTTCTCTGGGCGAAAAGCAAAAGATTTATCTAGCACGTACCCTTTTGGGTAACTCTTCTTGCATCTTGCTGGATGAACCCGGAAGTAACCTTGACGAAAAAACTGAACATAGCCTGATCAATTACTTGTTAAAGCTCAAGGAAAAAAAGTTAATTCTCGTTATCAGTCACAATGCCTACTATGATGCCGTAGCAGATAAAACTTACGAGATTCGTAAAGGAATGATGTATCAGGTACAATCACGTTAAGCTGTCTACGGATCGTCAAAGGAGTGTGCGTTTGAACAAAAAGAAAAAGTCCACAAACATTTCCCCTTACCCCGATAAAGCCAGTAAAGAAAAACAGAGCGTTCCGAAGGGGAGCGCCCTGTTGTACATATCGCTGTTGTCTGTGGATTTTTCAGGGTGCGTCCGGGTGGCGCACCCTGTTTTTGTTTTGCCTTATTTTCCCTTGTTCCGCAGTTCTTTTTTCGTTGCCCACAGACTGTAAGTGCAGGCGATCACCTCGGACACCCAGAACGCAAACCACGCTTTTTCGATCCAAAATATCCAACGCACTCATGACGCAGTCATCTCTTCTAGCCCGTAGAGAATTCTTTCGAACGTCACCTCATTACAAATCCGCCCCCATACGCTCGTTTTGTGATTTTGAACAAAGAGCCTCCCCCAAAAACCATCAAAAGGTAGAATTGCACAAAACCTCTTTACAAAGTTGTCGAGTTTTGCTATAGTTCACTTAGCGAACAACTGAACAATCGAGTTGATATTTTCCCGCTGGTCATCAACATTGGTAAGAAGAGGCAGCTGCGCTTAAGCTGTCCTTGACGATAGAAAAAGGAGGCAATTCTATGAAGATCACAAAGGTCGAGGTGTTCCGCCTGCCGACTGCAAACAGCAAGCAAAACAGCCCCATCGGATGCCGGATCCATACGGACGTCGGCATCTGTGGTGACGGTGAAGCCGGCATGGCTTACGGCGTTGGTGGTTCCGGCGCATTTGGCATGGTCTGCGATCTGGCAGAGCTGATCATCGGTATGGATCCGCTTCGCACTGAGTTCATCTGGGAGACCATGTACAAGCGGACGTTCTGGGGCCAGAACGGCGGCCCGGTCGTCTTCTCCGGCATCGCAGCCATCGATGTAGCTCTGTGGGACATCAAAGGCAAGTATTTCAATGTTCCCTGCTACCAGCTGCTGGGCGGCAAGGTTCGCGATAAGCTCCGCACCTACGCAAGCCAGCTGCAGTTTGGCTGGGGTCAGGTGGGCGTTTCCGAACACCTGTGGGCTGTAACCCCCGCGGATTACGCACACAACGTCAAGCTGGCACTGGACGAAGGCTTTGACGCGATCAAGATCGATTTCTTTGATCGTGATGAAGAAGGTAAGCCCCTCAACTTCCTGGATACCACCGGCCTGCTGACTCCAAAACAGCTGAAAATGGTAGAATCCCGCATGAAGGCCGCCCGTGAAGCCGCCGGCGACGATGTGGACATCATCATGGAGAACCACTCCTACCCGGATGCGCTGGGAGCTGTGCAGCTGGCAAAGCTGGCAGAAAAGTATAACATCATGGCCTTTGAGGAGCCCAACACGCCCACCACCCAGACCGTTGAATACATTGCCAAGTACAGCTCCGTGCCCATCGCAAACGGCGAGCGTCTGTACTCTCGCTGGCAATATGCAGAGTACTTCAAGAAGAACCTGCTTCAGCTGGCTCAGCCCGATATCGGCAACTGCGGCGGCATCACCGAGGTCAAGAAGATCTCCGATATGGCCCATGCTTACGATGTGGGCATCCAGGTCCACTGCGCGGGCAGCCCGCTGACCACCAATGCAGCCCTGCATCTTGAGTGCACCCTGCCTAACTTCCTGATCCACGAGCACCATACCTGCAACCGCATGGATACCTCTGTGGGCTTGACCAAGTACAACCTGCAGCCGGAAAACGGCTACTTCACTGTTCCCGATCTGCCCGGCATCGGCAATGAGTTCCTGCAGGAAGCCATTGACCGCGCAACGCTGTACAAGGTGATCGAGTAATCGGTCGCTCAATCATACTAAAAAGAAAAGGAGCTGTCACCATGGCGATTCACGTTGTAAAAGAACCCGTCCCAAAACCAGGTACTCTTGGTAGAACCGAACTCTATGCACTGGCCATCGGTCAGGTCATCGGTGCAGGCGTCATCACTCTGATCGTCCCTGCCATCAAAATGACTGGTTACTCCGCATGGCTGGCGTATTTCGTGGCGATCCTGATGGGATTTGTCATGATCCTTCCTTTCGTTTTCATCTCTTCCACCCTGCGTCTGGGCGGCGGCAACTACTCCATGCTGTGCGATCTGTCCAGTCCTCGAACATCCGGCATTTTCGCTTACATGTATCTTACCCAGTGCCTGTCGCTCTCCCTGTTCGGTGCATCCGCTGCCGCTTACCTGGGCGACATCATCCCGGTGCTAAACTCCCATTGGGCAAGGGTCATTGTCGGCGTTACATTGCTGACCTTCTTCTACGTCGTCAACCTGATGGGCGTTGACATCATGGCAAAAGCACAAAAAATGATGACCTGGCTTCTGATCGCAGCCCTCATCCTCTTTGCGATCGTCGGCATCTTCAAGATGAAGCTGCCCATCTTCGATTTCAGCGACCCCAACTTTGCCATCAATGGCTGGGGCATCACTTTCAACAACGGCCAGATCAGCGGCGGCTTCCTCGGTGCAGTCCTGCTGTTCGTCTACTCCACCCAGGGCTACTACATGACCACTGCTTATGGCCGTGACTCCAAGAATGCCCGCAAGGATATTCCCTTTGTCCTGCTGCTCTGCGTGCCCACCCTGTGCATCCTGTACGTTGGCGTTGCCATGGCAGGCGTTGGCGTAATGAGCGTGGAAGAGTACGGCAACTCCACTACCCTGGTATTCGCTGCTCAGCGCATCTTCCCCACTTGGCTGTTCTACTTCTTCATCATCGGCGGCCCCATCATGGCTCTGCTTTCCACCCTGAACTCCAGCTTTGCCTACAACTCCATCACCATCGGTCAGTCCTGTGATGATGGCTGGCTGCCCAAGAGCTTCGGCAAGAAAAACAAGAGCGGTGCCCGCCCCTACATCCTGACCTTCATGTATGTCGTCGGCATCATCCCCATCGTCTTTGGTCTGTCCATCACCACCATCACCAATATGGTCCAGCTGATCACCTCTGCATTCGCCATCCTGAATTTCACAGCTGAGATCAAGATGCCCAAAAAATATCCCGATGCCTGGAAGCAGTCTCGCTACCATGTGCCCGATGGCTTGTACTACACCATCTGCTGTGTTTCTCTGGCGCTGTTCCTGGTCGTTCTGTGGAAGAGCCTGCTCTCCATGAACATCGGCCTGGCTGTCATCAACGTTGTGGTCATCGTCATCGCCGGCCTCATCGGCTTCTGGCGCTCCAAGACGGGCAACATCGAGATCCACACGTCCGTATGGGCTGAGGATTACCAGGAAGCCTCAGAATCCTGAGTTCTTCTCTTTTACACTTTGTCACTTTTTCCCATCATACCATCTTCCTTAAATCTTATCCGCACCCTCCCAAACAACAGAGGGTGCGGATAAGGGGTGGAAGAGGCTTTTAATCCAGAACCTTTCGGAGCCAAAACTCCGACGGAATAAGTTTAAATCACAACACCATTAGAATGGAGGTTCCACGTATGAAAATCACGAGTGTCGAATGTTATCTGGGCACTGGCGCGATCGGCGGCTTTGTTACCATGAAGATCAACACCGATTCCGGCATTTATGGCTGGGGCGAGGCGGGCCTGGCTTACGGCAAGTCTGCAGAAGCTGCATTTGGCCAGTGCCAGGATTTTGGCAAACTGATCCTCGGTATGGATCCGTTCAACACAGAGGAGATTTGGGAGCACCTGCATCGCCACACCTTCTGGGGTATGGGCGGCGGCGTCGTTATTACCTCCGCCATGGCTGCGATCGATATCGCCTGCTGGGATATCAAGGGTAAGGCTCTCGGTGTTCCCGTTTACAAGCTGCTGGGCGGCAAGACCAACGATAAGCTCCGCGCATACGCTTCTCAGCTGCAGTTCGGCTGGCGAAAGGATATTGAGGCCAAGGACGGCCTGACTTTGCTGTATGACCCGAAGGATTACTACCGTGTCGTCAAAGAAGCGGTTGACGAGGGTTACGACGCGGTCAAGATTGACCCGGTTTTTGCTCCCACCGAGCCTGCTCCCATGGGCGATGTCATGGCTACCCAGGGCACCCAGATCCGTGGCTGCTACCGCGAGCATGACCTGAAGCGTTCTGTTGAGCGCATCGCAGCAGCCCGCGAGGCTGGCGGCCCCGACATGGACATCATTGTTGAGATTCACTCCCTGCTGGATGCCAACACCTCCGCAGAACTGGGCAAGGCTCTGGAGCCCTACCGCATCATGTACTACGAAGAGCCCACGATGCCCTGCAACGCCGATATGTTCAAGCATATCAAAGAGAAGTCCGGCCTGCCGCTGGCAACGGGCGAGCGCAGCTACACCCGCTGGGGCTTCCGTCAATTCTTTGAGGATCGCACTCTCAACGTCATCCAGCCCGATCTGGCCAACACCGGCGGCATCACCGAGACCAAGAAGATCTGCGATATGGCGCAGGTTTACGACATCGGCGTCCAGATCCATGTCTGCGGCGGCCCCATCGCTACCGCTGCTGCTCTGCAGCTGGAAGCAACCATTCCCAACTTTGTCATCCACGAAGAGCACAACGCCAATCTGACCAGTGCCTTTGTGAAGGGCGGAAAATATTACTACGCTCCCAAGGACGGCTACTACACCGTTCCCGAGCTGCCCGGCATCGGTCAGGAAATGAGCGAGTTCTACATTGCCAACGCAAAGAAGGTCGTAATCGAATAACCTTTCTCCTCATTCTCACCACAATCCATTATTTGGGAAGGAGCATCTATTATGAAAATCACGAGTGTTGAGTGTTATCTGGGCCAGTTCATCACTATGAAGATCAACACTGACGAAGGCATTTACGGCTGGGGCGAAGCCGGTTTGGCATACGGCAACAGCTTTGAAGCAGCATTTGGTCAGTGCCAGGATTTTGCCAAGCTGATCATCGGCATGGACCCGTTTGATACGGAGAAGATCTGGGAGCACCTGCATCGCCACACTTTCTGGGGCATGGGCGGCGGTGTTGTCATCACCTCTGCTATGGCTGCCATCGATACCGCCTGCTGGGATATCAAAGGCAAAGCCCTCGGCGTTCCCGTCTACAAGCTGCTGGGCGGCAAGACCAATCCGAAGCTCCGCGCATACGCTTCTCAGCTGCAGTTCGGCTGGAGCGACCTGATCCAGAAAGACAACAAGGGCGAGGCTCTCGGCCTGCTGTTTGACCCGAAAGATTACTACGAAGTGACCAAAAACGCCCTCCGCGACGGCTACGATGCCATCAAGGTAGACCCCGTCTTTGCTCCCACCGATCCCGACACCCCGCTCGAAAAGATCTGGGGCAGCCAGGGCACTCAGATTCGCGGCTGCTATCGTCAGCACGACCTGCAGCGCTCGGTAGAGCGCATTGCAGCCTGCCGTGAAGCCGGCGGCCCCGATATGGACATCATCGTTGAGATCCACTCTCTGCTGGACGCCAACACCGCCGCCGAGCTGGGCAAGGCTTTGGAGCCGCTGCACATCATGTACTTTGAGGAACCCACCAGCCCCGAGAACCCCAGCAACTTCCGCCACATCAAGCAGAAATGCGACCTGCCTCTGGCAACGGGTGAGCGCAGCTACACTCGTTGGGGCTTCCGGCAGTTCTTCGAGGACCGCACCCTGTCCGTGATCCAGCCTGATCTGTGCAACACCGGCGGCATCACCGAAACCAAGAAGATCTGTGATATGGCTCAGGTCTACGATATGGGCGTTCAGATCCATGTCTGCGGCGGCCCCATCGCTACCCCCCCCGCTCTGCAGGTCGAAGCCGCGATCCCCAACTTCACCATCCATGAGGAGCACAACGCAAACCTGAAGAACATCTTCATCCAGGCCGGCAAGTACTATTACAAACCCGAGAACGGTTACTACACCGTGCCCGATCTGCCCGGTATCGGCCAGGAAATGACCGACGAGTTCCTGGCAACCTGCCGCAAGGTCGTAATTGGCGGCTAAACCCGTCTCCAACGCCCCAACGCAAAGATAAAATACAGATTCACCAAGTCAGTCATTGGTCATAATCTCTAAACAACGGAAAATGCTGCACAGGGCGTTGCCTTGTGCAGCATTTTTTATTTATGAAAAAACTATTCATTTTACAAATTTCACTTTAAGTTCTTAGCTTGACGTCCACCCCCAAAAAACTTATACTTAGATTGTGAATGGAAAAAGTTGCATTCACAAAATCCGGCAATTAGTTTCGGGAATTATTTCGCCTGAGGAATATGGTTTTGGATTCTTTGGGACATAAAACGCGAAGCGGAAATGGAGAATAATCATGGCATTACAGAAACTCCGCAGCCCAAAGATCCGGCGGCTGTCCGTGGTGGACCAGGTCAGCGACTCTATCAAGCAGAGCCTGCTGGACCAGGTCTGGAAAGAGGGGGACAAGCTTCCGTCCGAAGGAGAACTTGCGGAATATTATGGCGTCAACCGCCTAAGCGTGCGGATGGCCTTGCAAAAACTCAGCACGCTGGGCCTCATTGAGACGCGCGTGGGCGAAGGCTCCTTTGTAGCTCACTTTTCCGTCCAGCCCATTTTCAGTGAATTGGCTCCTCTGTACGACAACAAGGAAGGCCGTCGGGATGTGGAGCAGCTGCGCAACCTGCTGGAAGGGGAGTGCACCAACATTGCCATTATCTCTTCCACAGAAGAGGACCGCCAGAAGCTGAAAGATCGTCTGGATGAATACAACCGCCTGGAAGCGATCTACAACGACGACATTGAAAACCAACAGAAGCTCCATGATGTGGTCCAGGCCGACTTTGCGTTCCATTATGAGATCATCTGCATGAGCCACAACAAGCTTTATATGGATATTTACATGATGGTGCAGCAGCTCATTTCCTCCCACATCCGGCACCTGATTTATACCCGTGTCCATCGCCGTAAAGCGGCCGGGCTTTCACTGGGAAGCATGGATGCAATAACGGAAGCTTCGCATGAGGCAATCTACCAAAGCATCATCAATGGTGACGCAGAAGCGGCCCGCAACGCTCGGGAACAGATACTGGGTATCGTCCCCGCCCACGGCTTGGATTACTTTGAGGACTATGTAGACCCGAAAGATATTCATCTGTAAAAATCTTCTCAGTCCCATAGGCGCAACGTCTGCGTATGCTAACGCCCATCGAATGCGAACGGCTCAACGGCTTCCCGGATGATTGGGCAGCCGGGATGCCGGAACGACTGCGCTATTTCACCATATGGGGAATGCGCTTGTCGTTCCTCTGGTCAAGGCCATGGGCAAGCGGATCAGCGCACTGGCCGAGGACGAGCAGCGCAGTTGATGGGCGTTTCTCTTGGGTTTCCAAAGGGGTGCGGGTCGCCACTGGCGACCTCAAAATGCAGCACATTTTGAAGCACCTGACCGAGCCGACAGGCGAGAGGCAACACCCCTTTGGCACACGACTTTGCCTGCAAAGTCTAGTGTGTTACACCTTGGTTCCGGCTGATGCGGAAAAGGGGCTGTGAGCAAATGCGGCAAGCACCTGTTCTGCGGCAGAAGGATGCGCGGATTGGCGTGGCAATTGACGGTCTCCGTCCACCGTGACGGTGGCAGAGTTCCTGATGGACTTGCTGCCCAAGCAGCAGAAGCGCACCCTCTCCGGCACTACTCTCTATGAGGTCCACCAGCTTCTGCACAATTCCTTTCTGCTGGCGGTGGAGTGGGGCATCCTCATCAAAAGCCCTGTCCCGGTGGAAGCGCCCAAAAAGACCACCCAAGAGCGCAGCATCTGGGAGGTGGACGAGATGCGGGCGGCACTGGACAGCATGGAGGATCCTATCCTGCATCTGACGCTGGTGGGTACGCTGCGGGAAGGGGAGGTGGCAGGTCTGACCCCGGAGGACATCGACTTTGATGCTGCCAACGGTATGGGCACCTTCACCGTCAACCGTTCCATGCAGCGGGTGCAGAAGGACACCAAGCCCGACACCTCCAGCCCGCAGGCTGTACCCGCCGCAGGCGAACCCACCATCTCCATGACGGCTCTTTTGGAATTGCTCAAGGATGCCGACCCGGAAATGAAGGCAAAGCTCCGCTTGGCCCTGCTCACCTGATGCAAAAAAGGGCACTGATTGCAATGCAATACAGCGCCCTACATAATCGGACATGGATAACACCGACCGTGCAAAAACCGTGCAGAAACCGTGCACCCATGGCTTACAAAACAAAAAAGCCATGAAATCTTTCGATTTCACGGCATTTTCTGGTGCAGTAAAGCAATCCAAATCCGAACCATTTTCCTTTGATGCGGCTTGGGCCGCTTCCTCAAACGTGATGGTCTGTGTACCTTCTTTATAGTTAAAGGTTATCAAAACCTTATCATCGTACAGATAAATCGAATTGATGAACGTATCCACCAACGCTTGCCTCTGGTCTTTCAGGCTCATGTCCAGTTTACGGAAGCGCATCAGCCAGAAACGGATAAATTCCTCTTTGATTTTTGGCTTTGCCAGCTTTTCTTCCGCAATGCGGGCTTCAAGCTCACGCTTGGTTTCTTCGAGCTGTTCCAACCGTTCCTTGGTGGAACTGGTGAGGATTCCGGCTTGAATTGCGTTGAGCATATTCTGGATACCCGATTCTGCATCCCGGAGCTGTTTCTCATAGAGAGGAAGGTTGGTGTTCTCTCGGTCTTGCAGCTCCATGACCTTGGCGATAATGGATTCCATGGCGGCATCGTCCCGGACAAGCTGCATGGTCTGGTTCACCACCAGATCTTCCAGCCACTGTTTGCGGACAGTTTTCTTCTTGCAGCCCTTCTTCTTTTTGGCCGTGGCACATTTATAGTAGCGGTGGACTTCTCCCGTCCGGCTTGTGCCGCTTTCGCCAAACATCAGCGCACCGCAGCAACCACAGTGCAGCTTGGTTGTCAGCAGGTAATCGTCCTCTGCCTTTCTTCGGGCAGGGGCTTTCTTGTTTTTGGCAATCTTTTCCTGCACATCATCGAACAGTTCCAGCGGCACGATGGGCGGAATCGCATCCGGCACGACCACATCCCGGAATTTCAGTTCTCCGATATAACGCCGGTTTTTGAGCATGTGCTCCACGCTGTTGTAAGTAAATTCGCCTCCGACCGGGTTCTTGATGCCGTTTTCATTCAGCCAGTCCCGAATCTCTTTCATCGTGAGGCCATCCCGATACTTCGTGAACGATTCCAGCACGAAAGGGGAGGCAAGCGGGTCGATGTGAAATTTCCGCTCGGAATCCAGCGTATATCCAAACGTTCCACGACCACCGTTGCAGCGGCCTTTCAGGATGTTCTCTGTCTGTCCACGGACAACCTTTTCGGCAAGGTCGGCAGAGTAGTATTCTGCATAGCCCTCCAGAACCGATTCCAGAATGATACCCTCTGGCCCCTCGGAGATGATCTCCGTAGCCGACATGAGCTTGACACCGTTCTTCTTCAGCTGGGTCTTATACCGGGCACTGTCGTAGCGATTCCGGGCAAAGCGGTCAAGTTTCCAGACCAGAACAATATCAAACAGCTTCTTGTCGCTGTCCTTTATCATCTGTTGGAATTGAGGGCGATTATCCGTCTTGGCAGAGATGGCGCGGTCAATGTAGTGCTTGACGATAGTGATGTCATTCTTTTCGGCATAGGCCGTGCATTCACGAATCTGGCCTTCGATGGATTCTTCGCGCTGGTTATCACTGGAATAGCGGGCGTAGATCACAGCGGTCATGGCAAGCACCTCTCTTTACACGTCATTGAACGGTGGAGCGTTCTTTCAAAGCACTGTTTCGTATAATGTATATACCATGTTTTGATGGAGAAATCAAGACTTTTTATTATCTTCAGTTTTTCTTTTTGAACAATTGACCCAACAGCCACCCCTCTCGTTGAAATGAGGTGACTGTTGGGCCGACTTGCTCGGATTCCTTTATTCTTCGTTTAGCTGGACGATGGTATTATAAAAGATTTTGTTTGGAATAACGACTTGAAGAACACCCTTTTTCAAAAGTGCTTCTATGCGTTTCATGACATACCAGTCACTTACCGGAGCAGAAATCGCTTTTAATACGTCTGCGGTAAGTTCACCAACCGAAATAGGAATTCTCGATACTAAACTAATAATTCTCTGGTCGAAATAATCTATGTTAACGCTTTTAACATCGTTCGCATGCCAAATACGCATGGAGGTGTTTTCGTTTAATAGCTTTCCCCATCTTTTGGCATACTCAGTAATAGTTTCTTCCGTCAAATACTTTTGTGAGATCTTATCGGTTTTCCCTTCCATAAATTCTTTCAGACCTTCTCTGGATGCAAGCAAAATTCTATTTGTACCATACTTTGCTGCATAGTAACAAATATAATAAATGCCGCACCAACAATCGGCAGAACTCCTGACCCAAACACGCAGTGGCTTATGATTTATCATATCACATTGAACCGCATTCGCTGTACCATGATATTTCGACCACAGTTGTCTAGCTTCAATTTGGCTGTCAGGATAATATTCTGAAAGGCAATTCACGAATTGTTTGCAACGATATTCTGAATCGCAAGCATATTGAAGTTCTCCCATTGATAACATAAACGGAAACAACTTTACACTTTCGACGATGCCTAAAGCTGCTAACATATTGACATCACTGGGTTCAAAAACAATTTCATCCATAGCTGGTCAAAATCATAATTTCGGGATGGTAACTTGTGTAGTTGCACTCCAATAGATTGGTTTGCTTGAGCCAACCACTCCAAAATAACACCCAACGCTGCAATCAAGATAAGTTCCAACATCATAGAAGTCATATGTATAGGTTGTATTATATATACTTTGTTCTGGAACTAGTGCTGTCGTTGAAAATGGGCAGCTTCGTTCGATGTTATCGGAATAGCTCGTGTAGTAATCCGTTCCTGAAACATTTTTTATTAAATCCGGGCCAATACCGACGGTAGTTCCACTCATATAAAAGCCCAATCCATTGGCCTTTGTATAAAGAACTCTCCATGTTCCATCAATATACGATACAACTCTTGAGCCGTCTGTATTAGAAACAGGAATGCGCATTGGAACCTCGGCCAAAACATAAAATCCGAGATTCTCTTGTTCTTGCACAGAAAGATTGAGAAGTTCTTCTATCGAATAATCATCGATCTTTCTCTTATTTCCAGTTGCAAATGCTGGCTGAATGGTCAGGAGAAATAAAACCGTGACCAATAGAATGGAAATCAGCCGTTTGATTTTGTTAGTCATAGTATACTGCCTCCTAATTTATTTTTTTTTCTTCACTCAATACACTAAAGCTCCATTGGAATCACCTTCATTAAATTTTCCCCTTCAGGTGTATACTCCTCGGCAAATAAATGTGAACCATACAAATGCTGAAACTACTAGAATACTGCTGGAATAGAAAATATTGTGACCTTACACTGCTTTGGGTGATTACTTTGCTTTCCTTCATTGAATAGCTAGAACAACAGCTACTATCAAGAACAAAGTTGAAAGCCCAAGCTGAACCCATGCAATTTTTTCGTTTTCGGCATTGTTACAGCCTTTGGAGGATACTGCCACTTGGATATAATGCACTGCTACGATTCCATATGAGAAAAACAAAGAAGCCCAAGCATAAGGTACTGCGCTTTTATCTGTCAATCGGACAAGATTACTAGTCCATACTGAAATGCAGCCCCAAAGGGCAAAAGGAGCAATAAGAAAAAAGTTGCTTTTGCCTTTTTTCATTCTTAGCCTCCCACAGCTTGATGGTACGATTTTGTAGTATCCATAAGGTGTCCACCGGAATCATACGAATACAAAATATCATGATAGCAATGGGTATAGTAGCTATTATCATATGCGAAATGGACTTCATACAGCGATTGATTTATAACAACTTTCGATGGAGAAGTAGCTAGAACCACACTAACCAAAAAGGATCCAACCGTAACAGCAGTGCTTCCCGGCAAGTGCAACCCAGTAATTAAAAGGCTTGCTGCAGTTTCAACTCCACCAATCTCAATTTGCGCAATCGCCGTATTGTCAATTGTATAGCTGAGATTTGATACAAATATATGCTTATACTGTGATCCTGTAACATCACTTCCAACAGTGGCTCCCCTTGTTTGAGGCATAGATTTTGAAGTTGCTAATTTCAAAAAGACATCATAGCTTTGATTGGTCAATTTGCTTTTTTTCGTTTTTTGGGCTTTCGTATAGACAAGTTCACCTGTACCATCTTCTTTAACGCTCCGGTTCAAGGTAACATTTTGTCCATCAATATCAGTAAAGCGAGTTACTTCAATGATCGTATTTTTATCTATTTTGTAGGACACTTGCACAGTTCTTGCAACAGTAGCCACCAAATTTTCACGGTCGCTTTTAGAAATAATTTTTGTTTTACTGATTGCACTGTCTGCAAAAGCCGTTGTCATTGGCAAATTTTGTAAAGCGGCTACTGTTATGCCTAAACATAAAGTTTTCAAGAATTCTCTTCGAGATACATCTTTCATATTCTATCACCTCACATCGTTTTTGATATAATGTCTATCATATGAGTTTAGTTGCGATCAAGCGATTCAGGGACATCCGGCTGATACGCTGTAAAGCAGCAGGTGCTATTCACACTTAAGACTGCAATCGCCATTGCAAAAGCACATGTAATTTTACTCAGGAAAAAAATCAGTTTTTGTGAATTCTGTTTCATATTGTCCTCCACATTACATAGAATACGTTACATCGACTTCATTGTTTGTTCCGCGAGGAGTTCCCTTCAGCCAGCAAGTATGAGAAGCAATACCATTATAAGCGTTACTGGTAAAGGTGAGTTTTGCCGAACTGGAGTTATACGTCAAACTTGCATCACTATATGTGGAACCCAAAGTTGTAATCGAATAGTCCCATGCATTTGTGACTTTGTTATTCGTCACTGTCATATAAAAATATGCATGAATCACCACTCCCTTATACGAAACCTTCCAAGAATTCGACGATTTCGCTACACGAGAAATTGAATTGTCCACTGACTCGATAGTAATAGTTGCTGGATCACCATTACTGTCAACTACCGCAATTGCGAGCTTCTCGTTTGCCTTCAGTTGATCGAGATTGCTAAAAGTAACAACATTGTTCTTAACGGTAGCTTTCGGTGAATTCGATTCAGCGAAGGCAGACTGAACGCCAAACGACATTACAACCGCAATAAAAAGCAGACTCGCCGTAAGTTTTTTGATGAATTTTCTTGTACTCATGATCACATTTTCCTTTCCTTATTTTGATTTGATTGCTTTTACGACTAAATAAATGACCAGTATGCCGATGCAGAGCGAAATAATTGTCAATGCCTCTGCCGTTGCATTAAGGCAAGCACCAATAAAATAAACCAATACCAAAAATGCAACAAAAGCGATAAGAAGCAGCACCCATTTGTTTTTTTTCATGTTATCACCTCCCTATCTACAAAAGTTGGCATTAAATTTTTGTTGAACCAAAGGAATTGTTGAGAATACAATCAATACCCATTTGGAGAGATAGTAGCAAACTACATGACGTGTATACGGAAGCACATTAAAAATGGCAAGCAGGAAATCTATTGACGAAAGAACAGATGCGACCATCTTGTAACTTGACCGCTTC
>OGOC01001215.1_pt1 | contig 21499 bp, 19 predicted proteins | sample 1552561 | NCBI WGS metagenome assembly OGOC01 (sample SAMEA2580148, study PRJEB22360) | human gut metagenome | biome: human gut; feature: human-associated habitat; material: faeces | place: Denmark | collected 2008/2010
GATTTGAACCAACGACCTTCGGGTTATGAGCCCGACGAGCTACCAGACTGCTCCATCCCGCGATATTAAATTGTACATTACATTATTAAACGCTAAAAAACAAAAATCAAGAGGTTATTTACTTTCATCTGCCGGTGAATACTTCCCAATTTCGCCAATTAGTATTAAAATATTAACCTGAGCAGTGAGATGAGGATGAAAGATGAAAATAATCGTTATTGGCGGGGGAGCCTGCGGCGCCAGCGCTGCAGCAAGAATGAGAAGACTCGACGACAGTGCAGAAATTTTGATTCTGGAAAAAACTAACGAAATCTCCATCGCAAACTGCGGACTTCCGTATTATTGCTCGAATGTGATTGACAGTGAAGAAAAAATGCACGTTTCAAGCGTGCAAAAATTCAAAAACCTCCTTAATGTCGATATAAGAATGGGCGCAGAAGTTACCTCCATTAATAGAAAAGACAAAAGTGTAACAATAAACGGATATGAAATCTTGAACTATGACAAACTTGTCCTTGCACCCGGCGCAAGCCCTTTTAAACCTCAAATTGAGGGCATAAATAACCCTAAAATCCATACCGTACGCACCCTTGGCGATGCTAACAGGATTAAAGAATATATAAAAATATCAAACGCAAGAAATGCTGTGGTAATCGGCGGTGGATTCATCGGGGTCGAAATGGCGGAAAGCCTTGCGGAAATTGATGGCATAAACGCAACTCTTGTCGAACTTTCGCCTCATATTTTACCACCTGTCGATAAAGAAACAGCCGCATTTGCTCAGAATGAACTGCGAAAACACGGAATAAAGCTCATTTTGTCTGATGGCGTGAGCGCTTTTGGCAAAGATGAGATTGCGCTGAACTCCGGACGAAAAATTCCTTATGATATTGCGATTCTCGCGATAGGCGTGAAACCGGAAACTGCACTGGCGCGTGATAGCAGATTGGAAATAGGCGAATCAGGAGGTATAAAAGTAAATAACCATATGCAAACCTCCGACCCCGATATTTATGCCGGTGGGGATAGCGTTGAAGTGGAGGATTTTGTGTCAGGACAGGGCGTTCTAATCCCGCTTGCAGGGCCGGCAAACAGACAGGGGCGCATAATTGCGGATAATATTGCCGGATACGATTCTGTTTATAAAAAAACTATCGGCGCAGCTGTGGTAAAAGTCTTTGATTTAACCGTTGCGAACGCCGGAAATAGCGAAGAAACGCTTATAAAACGGGGAATTCCCTATTTGAAGACCTTTACTTTCGGTTTTTCCCATGCAAGCTACTACCCGAACGCTACCCGCACGATGTATAAGCTTTTGTTCAATAAAAACGGAGATATTCTCGGGATTCAGGCTGTCGGGCAGGAGGGAGTTGAAAAACGAGTGGATGTGGCTGCTACTGCTATGAGAAATGGCCTGAAAGTATGGGATTTGATTGATTCTGAGCTGTGTTATGCGCCTCCTTATTCGTCAGCGAAGGACCCTGTAAATATTCTTGGCATGCACGCTGATAATATCCTCAAAGGGCTTGTAAAACCCGCGTTTTATGAAGATATTGAGGGCTCGTTCCTTGTGGATATTCGCTCAAAAGAAGAATTCTCCGCTGAAACCATTGAGGGCGCAATAAATATCTTTACTCCGGAGCTGCGTGAGCGCTATGTTGAGCTTCCTAAAGACAAAAAAATCGTTCTGTTTTGCAATACCGGTTTTCAAAGCTACGTTGCCTCGAGAATCCTTTTGCAAAAAGGCTTTGACCGGGTTTACAGCTTAACGGGCGGGATTACGCTCTACAAAGAGCTTTTAAAAAATGAACAGGAATCAGAAAAAAGCTACGCTCAAGTGTAAAATTTTGTAAAATTTAATTTTCATGCCCCTTTCCAACCGTCAAATAACAATTTGTGCATGGTTTTATAAATATATAGGTAACAACCTGAAGGCATGGAATGGGAATTTTACACACTTTATCCGAAATTGCAAAAAATAACGATAAATTTAAAAATTACGAGCAAAATCAGCGAGATAACGACCTGCAGCGTGAGGAACTAAACCGTCGTCGCGAACATAAACAGCAGGAAGTAAAAGCCGCGCAGGATTTGGGCAAAACCATTATTGATGTTGTCGATATCATGGACCAGCACTCCGAAGATATTGCTGAAAACGTCGAAACAGTTACGGAACCGGTTATCGGGCTTGCTCCGGTTATTACAGGACTTCTTGGCTTTGGCGGAGCTTACAAGGGACTAATTCGCCCTGCGATGGATAAAGAAAGTGAGCTTTCAAAGGCTTTTCATGAAAGTAAAGAGGTTCAAGAGCTTGTTGAGAAGATAAGAGAAGCTGATAAAAAAATAAAATACGAAGAAAAATGGGGAATTGATGCCGTTGATTTGAAATACAAAGATTCCATTGCCAAAATCAAAAAACGTCATCCTGAATTAGGTCAAAAAGCGGAAGAGCTCTATAAAAAACACAACAAAGAGTTGCAAAAACAGTTTAAAAAAGTGAAAATTGGCGTGGCGATTCCCATAGTTTCTGCTATTGTTGGTTTTGTTGCGGCGAATGTTTATGCAACAAAATTGCAGGTCGAAAGTTCAAGGGTTGCCAGATGGCAGGCAAGAAAAGTGCTTGAAGACCCGAAATATTTTGTAAATTATACGCCTGAGCAGATTGAAGAAGCCCGGAAAAAACTCGAAAACAACCCTGAATACAAGAAAAAAGACAAAAAATTAAAAACCGATAAACTAAAAAGCGGTTTGTTTAAGGGGCTTGTCAGCGTAATAAAAGACAATCGCGCATATCGAAAATGGAAGAAAAATGACGTCGATGAATCGAAAAAAGTCGACAGAAAGCTTACAGCGCAGGAACTTGAGCGGGCGAAAAAGGATAAAGAAGTCATCCAGCGCGTTGTTCGTACGGTAAATAATCAGGCAGAAGTCTATTCGCAAAACATGGAGGTTGCTGCTAACGTGATTCTGGGCTCCACGCCGTTTTTGGGTGCGGCAGTGGGCGCAGTTGTTTCTGCGGTCATGAACTGGACAAAAGTAATCCCTAATTTTGTCAATAAACAGGTTCAAGCATACGGCTCGGAATCCGCAAAAAGCGCTTATAACGACCTGAAAGAGCTAAAAGAAGGCACGCGTGAATACAAAGCTGCAAGAAAGAAATTTCTGAAAGAATGGTACTTTGAACCAATCTCAATAACGGCAGATGGTAAGAGAGAATCCCTCTCCCGTATGAAGGTTCTTGAAAAAAATATTAAAAAGAACACTGCAGCTGCATTAACAACAAAATGGGGAAGACGCGGCGTATTCGGGCTAATCGGTGCATTTGTCACGTCGATAGCCGGATCGCTCATTGCCCTGAAACTTCAAAAAGCGTCTTCCAGAACCGGTCGCTACATTGCAAAACGCGAGCTTGAAGAAAATCCGAAAAATTTCATCGGCTACACTGACGAAGAAATGCAGGAAGTAAAAGATGTAAAAGCTCCGAAAAAATCTTTTGGTGAAAAAGTCAAAGAATATGCATTTTTCATCCCGAACGTTATGAAAAATTATTTTGAGTACCAGAAATACAAAAAAGCAGAATTCAAACAGAATAAAATGCTTCAAGAAGAGCTCACAAAGCTCGATGTTACCGAAACCCAGATGAAAGAAGCAAAAAATCTTCAAAGAAAGATTTTTAATACGTTCGAAAAGGTGGATGACAAATCGCAGGAATATTCTGAGTCCATGGAAGCCGCTGTTGAGATTGCGCAGCCGTTTGTTTACGGCGCAGGTGCATTGTTGATGGTTTCACCGCTGCTTTACACCGGATATCTAGCTGCAAAAGGCAAATTGAGCGCAAAATCTGTTATTAACAAGATTTTGACCACGCTGTCAGGTTCCAGCAAGATTACCGAAAAGAAATGGTTCAAAAAATACCTTGAAAATATTGCAAAACAACTTCCTGACAAGGTTGCGCAGGCTACTCCCAATTCTCAAATCTGGGGAAAGGTTTTTGCGGATATAAACCTTGAAAAAACGCCTATTGCTGAGATTATCGGCAAATTTACAAAAAATTCCGTAGAGTATATAAAGAATTTCTCAAATCTTTCACTCGCTGAAAAACGTGCGGTGGTAGAGGATTTAAGTCGTATTGCTCCGGATAATTCATTGTTCGCAAAAAGACTCAGTTTATTAAAATCTGCGGGTGACAATGAGTTTAAAGCGGTAATGGACGCACTTTTCAAACCGTCTGAGCTCGGGAAGAGCATTCAGAAGATGAGTGATGATGAATATCGCAATTTTAAATATCAAATGACTAACTTACTGGGTGCAAAACGCGATGTATATGAGTTTTATCCTCAAAAAACAAACATGATAAATGCACTTTTTGCAATGCCGCGCCAGGAATTGTCCCAATTCCTGGATTCTTTGCTGGGCAAAGAATCCATAGCAAAAATGTCTAAAATGTCGGATTCAACATTCATTAAACATAAACAAACCGTGAATTCGTTGATAAAAAATTGTGAAAAGAATATTTCATATTTAAAAAATGATATTAAAGTTTTTGGAAATGTTTATAGTCCCAAAGAAATTTACAGCCAAAAACGAGAAATTGAAGCTTTTGAGCAGCTTAAAAGCATTTTTAGCATATTCGGCAATTTAACTAAACAGGATTATTCAATTGTTTCAAAAATTTTGACTGAAAAAACTGAATTTTTCAAAAATATATCAAAAATGGATGACGCGGATTTTGAACGCATTAAAGGTCATATAAAAGCATTCCTTAACCCATCAGACGAATTGATGGAAAACATTACAAAGGAAAATGCCCAAAAATATGCGGACGAAATTTTCAAATCTCTTGATTCTTATCTAAAAACGTCAACTTTTAATGAAGAAATGATTTTGCCTGTTTTGCAACAAACCCTGGCTAATCATTCGGGTATTGAAGAGTTTTTAACGATGGGACAAAAAGAATTGGGTGAAATAATCGGTAAAGAAATACTCACGCAACCTATAAAAAGTAAAAGAAATGCTTTAATTCCAAAGGCAGTGGATTTTGCAAAAGAAAAAATTTATAATACATTCACAGCTACAGAAAAACCAATTACAGAGATTTTAAACTTAAAATTCGGTGATTTGATTATGCCCGTTGATGCGTTGAAGCTTGTTGAACAAACAAAAGCAAAATTCGAGGGTAAATCTCCCGAAGTTATAGATAGATTTTTAAGAATAAAAAATAATAATGCTCCACGATTCGTTAAAAGGTTTAATATTGAATCGATGGATAAAGACTATATTGTGGACAGCCTCGGAAAACTTAAAGAAGTCATCAAAAGACTTCCAAAAGATGAAATGAAAAAAATTGTAAGCGCTATGGTCAACGAATTCAGCGAACATCCCGACCAGTTTATAGCTTATGTTCAGAGCGGCAAAATACTCGGTTTTTACAAAACAGAAGGCTTTAAAAAAGCTGTTATGGCTGCTGGCGTTAGCTGGACAGCGGTTAACATTGCATTGATTTATACGATAGAATCAATTCTTGCCGATTTAAAACTGAAATCGGGAAGATTGGGTGTTATGAAAGCGCTTGATTCGCTGGAAGACCCCGCATATTACGCAAATATCGAGCCCGAAACCTCCTCTGCTGCTCAACCGGCAAATCTGCCCGCAAATAACCCCAAAAGCCTTTTTGATATGCTGAAAAAATAGTCTTATCTCGTATAAACCCTTGCCAGACGGACTTTCAAACGGCAGGTGAGTTCGTAATTTATCGTGTGCAGAAGATTTGCCCATTCATCAACGGAAATAAATTCCCCTCCGTCAGCACCCAGCAGCGTAATCACGTCACCTTCCGAAACATCAAGCCCCGTAACATCAAACATCATCTGATCCATTGTGATATTGCCGATTTGAGGCACTTTTTTGCCGTTTATCAGCCCAAAAATCTTGTTGGACAAGCATCTTGGCACTCCGTCTGCGTATCCCATCGGGATTGTTGCTATTTTGGTTCTTCCATGTGTTATAAAAGTGTGGGAATAGCTTACCCCCTCCTCGGGTTCTGCTTCATGGATGTTTGTGATTCTTCCTTTTAAAGAAATTGCCTGTTTTAAGTCAGGTTTTTTCACGCCTGCGGGCAAATCCGGCTGCATACCGTAAATTCCAATCCCGGCGCGCGCCATGTTGTAATCCATATAATCATACGCAATCAAAGCCGGCGTATTGCAGCAATGGATTAAAAGTCCGGTTGTATCAACCGAATCAACGACTTTTCTGAACTTTTCATACTGGATTTTTGTTGCCGGCGGGTCTTCTGCGCACGCAAAATGTGTGAAAATGCCCTCAAGTTCAATAAAATCGCACTTTTGTAGGCGTTTTATAAATTCCGGTGCATTTTCAGGGCGCACGCCGATTCTGTTCATTCCGGTGTCGATTTTTACGTGGATTTTTGGTTTTATGCCTGTTTTTTCGTATGCAATCCGGCATGCTTCGATGTGTTCGTCGAGAAAAATCGAAAGCGACATGTTATTTGCCGCAGCCCAGTCGAATGCCCATACCGGAACCGCGCCCAAAATCAGGATAGGCGCATTGATTTTTGCTTCGCGAAGCTGCATTCCCTCGTCAATCGAAGAAACCCCGAGAAAATCCACGCCAGATGCCAGCAAAATCGGCGCAATCGTCACCGCTCCGTGCCCGTAAGCGTCTGCTTTTACCACGGCGAAAAGCTTTGCGCCTTTTTTCAAATATTTTTTGAATTCCAGAATATTGTGTTCGATATTATTTAAATTTATCTCAACCCACGCGTCACGTCTGGTGTTTAGGTAAGATGCACGGTCAAACTGCATAATATTTCCTTTATTTGCATTGTAATCGGATAAATCTGTTTTTGTAATCCCGTGTGAAATTGGTCAATTACTTTTTTAAGCAAATTTAACTCTATTTTATCGCAAACGGTTTTTCATGGACGCTTTTGTGAGGAAATTTATCAAAGAAAGCGGCAGTTTTGAAAACAACGCTGTCATTTTTGCATCAAATCCTGCGCAATATGATAGTTTCGGGTTTTTAATTGTCAGAACTTTTAGAACAAGTTTGCCAATTTCTGATGCTTCAAGCCCTTTATAGTTGTTTTTACGTGCGTTTTTGACGAGAAATTCGTACTCTTTTTCGTATTTTTTGTGAAATTCTTCGGGAATGTTGTCCAGAATTTTTGTGCATTCGTTGATTGATTTGTCCCAGATTGCTGTTTTTACCACGCCGGGCTTTATTGAGATAACTTTTAAGTCGGGTTTTTTGCATTCAAGCAAAAGCGCGTTAAAAAATATGTCCAGCGCCCGTTTTGATGCGCAATAAGGCGAAACAAACGGAAAAAGCCCGAAACTTGCCATCGAGCTGATGTTTACAATTCTGCCGTTGTCCATAATTGGCAAAAAGCGTTGCGCGACACGGATTGCGCCAAAAACATTCACTTCAAACTGGTTTTTTATTGCGTCAACAGGCAGGCATTCAACAGGGCCCGCAACTGCAATCCCTGCGTTGTTTACAAGCCCGTAAAGCGTGCCGGTTTGCGATTTTATGACTTCAAAAGCTTCGTTTACGCTCTCGTCGCTTGTTACGTCGATGAAAACCGCCTGAATCGAGGGGTTTAGCGCTTCGAGTGCCGTTTTATCCGCCTCTTTTCTTACGCCTGCAAAAACTTTAAACCCGTTTTCAGCCAGCGTAAGCGCGATTTCTTTCCCCAGCCCTGATGAGGCTCCTGTTACAAGTACATTTTTCATTCCTTATTTTTAACATAGTTTTGCAAATTGGACAACTCAATGATTGTTGACGGTTCCGTATCTTTCCGGCATATGCACACCTGATAGCAAAAAAAACGGTTGCATTTGCGTAAAAAGAGGATTTAATTCATTTTTTATGCCTCGATTCGCTCCGCTGGAATAGGTCATAAAAAATAAATTAAATCCTCTTTTTACGCGGCGGGTTTTTGGGAAGATTCGCTCGTTATGTTATGTTTTTGCTTTGTTAAGAAATGTAAACCTGCGAACCCTTTGTTTTTTAAGGTTTTTGGATTTTTGTATATATTCCATAGATAAATTTTAGCAATTTTTTATAGAAAAAATCGTTTATATAAGTACGAGAGATAAACAAAAACAAAGATAAAAACATAACTGGAGGAATACAAAATGGCAAGAGTTCTTATTTCAATGCCCGAAGACTTTTTAAACAAAATTGACGGAGTTGCAGAAACAGAAAATCGTACAAGAAGCGAACTGATTCGCGAAGCGCTCAGAACTTACATCCACAAACAAAAAGTTCGCGAAAACACACTGGCAGCTAAAAACGCACAAATTCTCGAGGCATTACTGGACTAATAAAAAAACTTTCTTAAAAAATAAACACGCAGGGTAAAATTTAAAAGCAAAACAAACTAATTAGGGGATAAAATTTAAAATCGGCACTAGACATTGATTGGGGAATTGGCTAAATAAAAAAAGACCGCAAGAGGCGGTCTTTTTTATTGGGACTGGTGACAAGCGGAAACTTTTGCGCTAATATAAGGAAAACTTTGTGTAAAGGGGCTTTATCTTGTTTGAAAAATTTACTGAAAAGGCTATTAATGTAATTTCTACCGCCCAGAAAGAAGCGAAACTGCTTAACGAAAATAAAATTTGTCCTGCGTTTTTGCTTCTGGGGATTTTGCAGCTGAAATCGAACATTTGCTCAAGAATTCTTGCATATTCGGGCGTAGATGTTGAAAATTTGCGAGAACGCCTCCAGTCAACAAAATGCCTTCACAACGAAAACGCTACTTTCACAACCGAATCAAGAATTGTGTTCAAAAAAGCCTTTGAAATCGCAAAAAAATATCAAAATACGTCGATTATCCCCGAACATCTGCTTCTGGCGCTGGTTTGGGAGGAAAATTCCGAGGCTGTTGCGCTTTTGAAGAATTATGATGTGGATATTGACAAACTTAAACAAACTTTGATAAAACTTCTTGAAAAAAAGAAGAAAAGAGCACATCCGGAAGAAATTGAAGCGCCCGAAGAGGAAAATTCAGATTACAAAGATGTTTTTTCACTGTTTAAAGACAAGGATTCTCAGGCGGTGCTTGAGCGGGCGGTTTCAAAGCTCACAGCGTCGCATTATGAGATTTTGGGAACGGAACAGATTGTCCAGTCGATTCTTGAGGATGAAAGTTCCGATGTCGTTTCGATTTTGAAGGATTCGGGCATTAATCTTGATTCTTATCTCGGAAAATTGAACGAGGTTTCGTCGCGTCAGGCGGAATTTGAAGAAAAACAGATTATTTTTACGCCGAATGCTTTTAAGGCGATGATTCTTGCACTGGAAACAGCAAAAGAGCTCGGCAGTGCAACAGTTAAGCCCGAACATATTATTCTCGGCGTTTTGAAGGCAAAAAGCGGCATTGCATACAATATTTTTAAGGAACTCCATGTAAATGATGATAATCTTGCGCACCAGATTATTAAACCGATTGAAAAACAAATGCCGGAAACGCTTACTATTCTCAGGTTTGCAAAACAGGAGGCACGCAGCATGAACCGCCGCACGGTGGGTTCGGAATTCATTTTGCTCGGCATAATTGACGAAGCAGTTGGCGTTGGCGCAAGGGTTCTTGCCAAGCTCGGCATAAATATCAAAGACGCGAGGCTTGAAGTTGAGCGAGTCGTGGGTGCGGGCAACGATTATGCGGAAAATGATGTTGTATTTTCGCCGCGTGCTAAGAAAATCCTCGAAATGGCGTGGGAAAAGGCAAAACACCATAACAACACAAAAATTGCCTCCGAAAATATCCTCTGGGCAATCACAAAATCTCCGGATTCCGTTGCGATGAAAGTGCTTTCGAACCTCGGCGCCGATGTTTTGGAAATCAAGCAGGGAATCATCAGCGAACTCGAAGAACTCAATCAGGAGCCGGTTTCGGAGGAATAAATGCTGATTGATACCCACGCGCATATTGATATGGAGGATTTTGAGGCGGATTTTTCGCAAATGCTCGCCCGCGCGGCTGAAAACGGGGTCGAAAAAATCATTATCCCTGCGGTTGAGCCCTCAACTTTTGAACGAGTCATAAAAACCGCAGAAAAATCACCTGATTTGTACGCTGCGACGGGCGTTCACCCGGAAGATGCCAGAAATTTCGACGAAAATGCACTTGCCTTGATGGCAGAAATGGTAAAACACCCCAAAGTCGTTGCCGTAGGCGAAATCGGGCTGGATTATTACTGGGATAAGTCGTACAATGATGTTCAAAAAGAGGTTTTTGAAGCGCAGATTGAGTTTGCCAAAAAGCACAGCAAACCGGTAATCGTCCATGACCGCGAGGCGCACGGCGATTCGCTGGAAATCTTGAAAAAGACGAAAGCTGCGCAGGTTGGTGTAATCATGCACTGTTTTTCGGGCAGCCCCGAATTTGCGCTCGAATGCGTGAAAGAGGGCTTTTATATTGCGCTCGGCGGGGTTGTTACTTTCAAAAATGCGAAGAAAATGAAAGAAGTTGCAAAAATTGTGCCGCTTGAAAAGCTTCTTGTGGAAACAGATTCGCCTTATTTGACGCCTGTTCCGTTCAGGGGCAAGAGAAACGAGCCCGCTTATGTAAAATATGCGGCAGAGGAGATTGCGAACCTTCGCGGGATGAGTTTTGAGGAGCTTGCACAGGCAACGACTGAAAATGCGATGCGGATTTTCAGGTTTGATGAGGCGAAAAATGGCTAAAAAAGAACGTTTGGACAAGATTTTAGTCGAAAAAGGTTTTTTTGAAACAAAAAACAGGGCGCAGGCGGCGATTATGGCTGGCGATGTGAAAATCAACGGCGAAACAATCACAAAAGCCGGATGGGGGCTGGAATTAAAGGAAAATACAAAAATTGAGATAAAAACTTTGCCTTTTGTTTCGCGGGGCGGCTTGAAGCTGCAAAAAGCTGTGAAAGAGTTCGGAATTGATTTAAACGGGCGGATTTGCCTTGACGCAGGCGCTTCAACCGGCGGTTTTACCGATTGTATGCTTCAGTCCGGCGCAAAAAAGGTTTACGCGGTGGATGTGGGGTACGGGCAGATTGCCTGGAAGCTGCGTAATGACCCGCGTGTAAAGGTTGTTGAACGCACGAATATAAAAAATTGCGCGCCTGACGCGATTTATGCTGAAAATGATGTGCTGCCTGATTTTTGTGCAATGGATTTGTCATTTATTTCGATTACAAAGGTGCTTGAGAACATAAAAAGGCTCATGAAGCCCGAAAATATTGAAATTATGGCGCTTATCAAACCGCAGTTTGAGGCTGGCAGGGAGTTTGTGGGTAAAAACGGCGTTGTGAGAGAATTAAGCACGCATATTGAGGTTATCCGCTCGGTTATTGATTTTGCGCGGGAAAATACCGGTTTATTTGTGCAAAAACTATCATATTCGCCTATAAAAGGACCGGCCGGAAATATTGAGTATCTTGTTTTGCTCTCTGATGTGCCGTCCGAGTTTGATTCTGCTCAAATTGAGAGGATTGTTGAAGATTCTCATGAAAATGGTGCGTTTAGTTAAATTTAGGAAAGGTAAAAAATGATTAATGCTTTAATAATGCCGTTAAAAGGCTACAAAAAAGTCGCTTTGAGAGATGTTAAAGGGGCTTTGTCGAATAAAAATAATTTTGTATGGACGAAAACAACTCAAGATTCATTGTTGCGCGGCAGAGCTAACGAGAAAATTGAAAGAGTTTACCCAAATGGCTCACGCCTTGTTAAAAGAATCGTTGAAGAAGCAACAGGGCGCGATGTCGGGCAGTTTTTTGTTTCTAAAAACGGTAAGTTCTGGCGTTCTTTAAAAATGGGCGAAAATCATCTGGAATTTATTGTTGGACGTATAAAAAACGGGGCTGAGCAGGCTGAAAAGTTTTTTAAAAAGCTGGATGGCAGAATTTTAGAGATTCCGGCAGAAATCGGCAACGGCATAAAGTTAAATACGCTAAAATAATTTTTGGATATAGCAAAAAGGCGGCAATTTGCCGCCTTTTGTAAGTTTTTTGCATATCAAATTTACGCTTCAAGCATTTCTTTCAGGATTTTGTTAATAACCTGAGGATTGGCGCGGCCTTTGGTTTCTTTCATAACCTGACCGACGAAGAAGCCGAACAGCTGCTGTTTCCCGCCCCTGTAAGCCTCTACCTGCGCCGGATTTGCTTCAATTACCTTTGCGATTGCGTCTTTTATTGCGCCCTCGTCGGAAATTACGCTCAATCCCTGCTTTTCAACCATCTCTTTTGCGCTTCCGCCGTCTTTTAATAGAGATGGAATGAGTTTTTTCGCAATATTGTTGGAAATTGTGCCTTTTTCAATCAAATTAACAAGCTCAGCAAGGGATTCCGGCTGGAGTTTTGTTTCGTTAATTGTGATGTTGTTCTCTTTAAGATAAGCCGTAATGTCGCCTACGAGCAGGTTATTGGCAATTCTATAATCTGCGCCGAGTTTCAGAACTTTGTCGTAGAAAAGCGCTGTTTCCATCTGATCAACCATTACATTCGCGTCATAAGCGCTCAAACCGAGCGATTCGTAGCGTTTTCTCTTTTGTTCGGGCAGCTCGGGCATTTTTGAGCGGACTTCTTCGACCCATTCGCGTGAAATTTCAACAGGCATTAAATCCGGCTCGGGGAAGTAGCGGTAATCATTCGCGTCTTCCTTGCTTCTCATTGATTTTGTAACTTTCTGGTTGTCATCCCAGAGGCGGGTTTCCTGAACAACCTCGCCGCCTTCTTCAACGATTTCAATCTGGCGGTCGATTTCGTATTCGATTGCTCTTTGAAGCGCCGAGAAGCTGTTGATGTTCTTGATTTCGGCGCGGGTGCCGAATTCTTTGCTTCCTTTGGGCATAATCGAGATGTTTGCGTCGCATCTCATTGAGCCTTCTTCAAGGTTTCCGTCGCAAACGCCGATGTAGCGCACAATGTTGCGTAATTCTTCCATATAATTGCGAGCTTCTTCGCTGGAGCGCATATCCGGCTCTGAAACGATTTCAAGAAGCGGTGTTCCGGCTCTGTTGAGGTCAACGAGCGAATAAATTGAGCCTGCAATGCCGTCAGCGCCTGCGTGGACGAGTTTTCCTGCGTCTTCTTCAAGGTGGGCGCGGGTAATGCCGATTCTTTTGCCTTTGACATCAATATGTCCGTTTATGCAGATTGGCTCATCGTATTGTGAAATCTGATAACCTTTCGGCAAATCCGGATAAAAATACTGTTTTCTGTCGAATTTGCAGCGTGCGGGGATTTCGCAGTTGAGCGCAAGCCCGAGAAGAATGCCCATATTAACGCATTCTTTGTTCAAAACCGGCAAAACGCCCGGCATTCCCAGTGTAATGGGGCTTGTGTGTGTATTCGGGTCAGCACCGAATTCTGTGCTGTCCGGCGCAAAAATTTTCGACTTTGTTTTCAGCTGGGCATGAACCTCAAGCCCGATAACTACTTCATATTTATCTCTCAAATCTGTCATAGCTTCCTCTTTTAGTTTTAGATTGCTGTATTTAAATCCTGAATCTGTTTCAGGGTCGTATTATTATTGTATAATAATTATTTCATTAAAATATTAACACAAAGACAGCAAAAAATTTTTTTATGCGTTTTAATTAATTACAAGGAGGCTCCATGAGCATAAAAAATATTGATACTGATATATTTAAAAACGCATACAGGGAAGGTAAAAAGGCGTTTAAAAAGGCGATTGACGATTTTAACAAAAAAGCCGACCCTTTTATGGGGGAAGTTAAAGAAAGTGCGAAAAAAGTTTTCTACGGGTCAAAACTTGAAAAATTGTCAAAGGAATTTGATTCAGCGAGGATTGCTTATGAGAAATCCTGTCTGGAATACAAGAATGTCTTTCAAAGCGGGAATTATTTTGCAGAACTTCCGGCAAAAAAAGAGATGGACAAAAAACTGGAGGCTTTTAACAAAGCGTGGGAAAAATACAGGGCTTTTGAGGCGCAACAGCTCTACGCACAGCAGGCTTTTGATCGTCTAAACAGTTAATTCAAAACTTTCCCTGATTAATTCTTTGAGCAGCGACAGGGGCGCTTTTTTGACTTCGACCATTATCCAGTGGGTTTTGTTCATATGCTTTTCCCTGGATTCTTGCAAACACGGCATGCTCATGTAAATGCTTGATTCCCGTTCGTGTTTGAATTATAAAAAGGGAGTAGTAAAAACTTTTAGTAAAGAAGAGGAGCTAAAAAATGGCTAAGAAAGTTGCAATTAACGGCTTCGGAAGAATCGGCCGTAACACATTAAGAGCAGCAGTTAAAGAAGGTATCTTCGACAAAATCGACTATGTTGCTATCAACGACCCCGGTTTGAAACCTGCTGATGCTGCATTTTTGTTCAAACATGACTCAGTTATGGGACCTTTTGACGGTACTGTAGAAGCTTATGATGAAGGCATCATTGTAAATGGCAAAAAAATCAAATTTTTCGCAGAAAAAGACCCTGCAAATCTTCCCTGGAAAGATTTGGGAGTAGAAGTTGTTGTTGAATCAACTGGTTTCTTCACAGATGCTGAAAAAGCTAAAGCTCACATCGCAGCAGGCGCTAAAAAAGTTATCATCTCTGCTCCTGCTTCTAATGAAGACAAAACTATCGTTCTCGGCGTAAACGAACACGAATACGATCCTGCAAAACACAACGTAATTTCTATGGCATCTTGCACAACAAACTGCCTCGCACCTGTTGCAAAAGTTATCAAAGAAAAATTCGGCATTGTTAAAGGCTTGATGACTACTGTTCACTCTTACACAGGTGACCAGAGAATCCTCGACGCAGGTCACAAAGACCCCAGACGTGCTAGAGCAGGCGCTTTGAACATCGTTCCTACAAAAACCGGTGCTGCTAAAGCAGTTGCACTTGTTCTTCCTGAACTCAAAGGAAAATTGGACGGTTTCGCTATGCGTGTTCCTACTCCGGACGTTTCTCTGGTTGACGTTGTATTCGAAACAGAAAAACCTGTTACAGTTGAATCTGTTAATGCAGCTCTTAAAGAAGGCGCTGACGGACACGTTCTTTGCTACAGCGAAGAACCGCTCGTTTCTACTGACTACATTGGTTCTTCACAGTCATCTACTGTTGACGCACTTTTAACAAGAGTTATGGGCGACAACATGGTTAAAATCATTTCTTGGTACGATAACGAAATGGGTTATTCAACAAGATTGGCTGAAACTACATTGATGGTTGCTGAAAAACTGTAATAATCAGCTAACAAATCTGAAAAAACAGGCGTTTTCTTTGCGAAGCGCCTGTTTTTTGTTGTTCTGGTGTTCAAAATGGATGTATTTGCGTAAAAGTTGGATTTAATTCATTTTTTACGCCTCGATTCGCTTCGCTGGAATAGGTCGTAAAAAATAAATTAAATCCAACTTTTACTTTGCGAACTATTCGCACCACCTTTCTGTCATGCTGAACTTGTTTCAGCATCTTACCAACTTGAAAAATAGATAAAAGCACGTCGATAACAAAAAACTGACGCATTTGCGTAAAAAGCCGGATTAATTCATTTTTCCGCCTAGAGTCGCTTCGCTGGAATAGGTCGTAAAAATAAATTATATACCCTTGATACTTTGGAAGTTGGTTATATTCTAATCCACAACTTGCAACAACGCCAAAATTCCGCTAAAATAAGACTTATGGAAAACGGAGAGAGAAAACAGGCAAAAATACTCGGGTTCGGGGTTGATTTGATGAGTTTTTCCGGGGCACTCGGGTTCACAATGGAGAAATTGCAGGCAGGAAAAGGGCTTCAGGTGGTTACAATTAACCCTGAAATGATAGAAATTGCAAAGAAAAAACCCGATTTTGCATCTGTTTTGAATAATGCCGATCTTGTAATCCCTGATGGCGTAGGAATAAAGCTGGCTCTGAAAATCAAAGGAATAAATCAGGAAAATATCCCCGGCATCGAATATTCAAAAAAACTCATAGAACTTTGTGCGCAAAATGGCTTCCCCGTAGCACTTTTGGGTGCAAAAGAGGAAATTGTGCAAAAAGCAAAGCAAAATTTGCTCAAAGAATTTGAAAATCTGAATATCGTCTATACAAAAAACGGTTACTTCTCAAAAGAGGAGGAAGAAACCATCAAAAACGAGATGACCGCAGCCGCGCCAAAGGTTGTTTTTGTCGCACTGGGCGCTCCTAAACAGGAATTTATCTGTCAGGAGTTTAAAAAATCTATTCCCGACGCCGTTTTTGTCGGTGTGGGCGGAAGTTTTGATGTTTGGTCGGGAGTTGTGAAAAGAGCTCCTGAAATTTATCAAAAACTCGGGCTCGAATGGCTTTATCGAACCGTAAAAGAGCCTCAAAGGTTCAAACGCATATTTCCGGCTTTGCCTTTGTTCCTGATTAGGGTTATAATAGATTCAGTCTTGCAAAAAAAGGGTTATTAATGAACAATCAGCTTTTACCGTCTCAAATAGAAGAACTCAAAAAACTCTGCCGCGAGATGAGAAAAGATATTCTCTCGATGATTCATGCGGCAAAATCCGGACATCCGGGCGGGAACCTCAGCGCGGTTGAGATTCTTGCGGTTTTGTACAAATGCTGCATGAACCACAGCCCCGAGTGGGACAAATCTCCTGATTTTAACAACCGCGACCGGTTTATCCTCTCAAAAGGGCACGCTTCAGCGGCTTTATACTCGATTCTTGCAGAATGCGGGTATTTTCCTAAAGAAGAATTAATGACTTTCCGAAAACTCGGCACAAGATTGCAAGGTCATCCGTCCTGCCGCCATTTAAAAGGCATTGAAGTTTCAACCGGCTCGCTCGGGCAAGGGCTTTCTATGGCTTGCGGAGTGGCTTTGGGCTTAAAACTGGATAAAAACCCGGCTAATGTTTTTGTTCTTGTCGGCGACGGCGAAATGCAGGAGGGAAGCATCTGGGAGGCTGTCATGAACGCTTCTCACCACAATTTGAACAATCTTATTGCATTTATCGACAAAAATAAGCTCCAAATCGACGGCTGCACCTGCGAAGTGAAGTCGATTGAGCCTCTGGATGAAAAATTTGAAGCATTCGGATGGAATGTGATTACTATTGACGGGCATAATGTTGAAGAAATCTTTGACGCAATCAATTCTGCAAAAACAATGGACAGACCCACCGCAATAATCGCTGAAACTGTCAAAGGCAAAGGCGTTTCCTTTATGGAAAACAACTGCGGCTGGCACGGAAAAGCACCGAACGACGAAGATTTTGCAAAAGCAATGGCAGAACTCGAAAAATAACCTGAACACAATTAAAAAGGGCATAAAATGATTAAAATCTTACAGGGCAAAGACAGAGAAAAAAAATCCATCCGCTCGGAATACGGGAAAACCCTCGTTGAGCTCGGGAAAAAGAACCCGAATATCGTAGCTCTCGACGCTGACCTTTCCTGCTCAACCCAGACAGCGATGTTCGGGAAAGAATTCCCTGAAAGATTCTTCAATATGGGTATTGCCGAGCAGGACGCAATGACTACGGCTGCAGGGCTTTCCACGACCGGTAAAATTCCGTTTGTTTCCACTTTTGCGATGTTTGCGACGGGGCGTGCGTGGGAGCAGATTAGAAATTCCATCTGTTACCCTCGTTTTAACGTGAAAATCGTTGCTACACACGGCGGAATTACTGTTGGCGAGGATGGCGCAAGCCATCAGGCGCTTGAGGATATTGCTATTATGCGCGATATTCCGAATATGACGGTTATTGTGCCCGCAGATTGCACTGAAACCCGTGAAGTGATTAAATTTGCCGCTGAATATGACGGCCCTGTATATATAAGGCTTGCGCGAACAAATGTGCCTAACCTTTTTGACCCCGAAACGTACAAATTTGACCCGAAAAAGGCGGTTGTTGTAAAAGAGGGCAAGGATGTGACGCTGGTTACCAACGGTGAAACGCTTGTTGAGGCGCTGGATTGTGCGGATTTGCTTGAAAAAGACGGAATCAGCGCGGAAGTTATTCATATGCCGGTGGTAAAACCCGTTGATGTTGATACAATCGTAGAATCTGCAAAGAAAACGCAAAATGTTATTACAATCGAAAATCATTCAATAATCGGAGGGCTCGGCTCGGCGATTTGTGAAACTTTGAGTGAAAATTACCCCGTAAAAGTCAAAAGAATCGGCATAAACGACCAGTTCGGGCAAAGCGGAGAGCAGCGTGAATTGATGAATTTTTACGGGCTTACCGGTGAAAAATTGGCTCAAACTATCAAAAATTATTTAAAATAACAGAAAAAATTGGGAAAATTATATGATACAACTTCGAGGTGTTACCAAAAAATATAAAAACAACTACGCGCTGAAAAATATTAACCTTGATATTATGTCGGGCGAGTTTGTTTTCATAACAGGGCCATCGGGCGCCGGAAAATCTACTCTGATGAAGCTTTTGTACAAGGAAGAAACTCCGACAACCGGAAGCGTAATCATCGGTGCGAAAAATATTGCCAATTTGCCTCCCGAACAGGTTCCAAACTTGAGAAGATGCATGGGGATTGTGTTTCAGGATTACAAACTCTTGAATAATCAAAGCGTTTACGACAATTGTGCTTATGTAATCAGAACGCTCGGGATGAGCTCAAAAGAAATTGAGGCAAGGGTTACAGGTGCGTTGAAAGTTGTTGGTTTGAGCGATAAAATGAAGTTTAAACCCACGGAACTTTCGGGCGGAGAGCAGCAGCGTGTTAGCATTGCGCGGGCAATCGTAAACGGGCCGCCGATTTTGATTGCGGATGAACCCACGGGAAATCTTGACCCGAACAACTCTATGGAAATTATGCAGATTCTTGACCAGATTAACCAGAAAGGAATCACCGTAATAGTTTCCACGCACGACCATGCAATGGTTAATTATTTCAGAAAAAGAGTTTTGACTCTTGAAGACGGTCAAATAGTCAGAGATGTACAAGCAGGTACTTATGAATGATATAAAAAAGAACATAAAAAAAACAGTAAAATCACATATTCCGAAAGATTGGCTTTACGAACTTCGTATTGTTTATCGAATCGGGCTTGAAACTATTAACGGAATCAGACGCACAGGATGGATAAATCTCGCAATTATCACAACTATGGCGGCGATTTTGTCTATTTTTGGCGCTCTTTTCAGAACGACGCTTTCTCTGTCTTCGTTTGTGTCAGAGCTCGGAAATGCGCTTGAGATTTCTGTATATTTGAAACCACAGGCCGCCCCTAACGATGTTGCCGGCCAAATAAGGCAAATACAGCATGTTGAAAGGGTAAAGGTAATCCCGAAAGAGCATTCGTGGAACGATTTAAGGCGTGAAATTGATGTTCCTGATATGGAAAACCCGCTTCCTGACACTTTGCATGTAAAAGTTGATAAACCTGAAAACATAAACATCGTTTTCAATGAAATAAAGAAATACAAAACCGTCGAGGATATGAACTATGCACAGGATATCGCAAAAAAAATGCAGATGTTTAACAATGTTGTGCATACGATTACTCTGATTGTGGTAATTCTTGTTGCTATGCTGACTATTACTATAATAAACAACACCATTCAGCTTGTTATCCAGTCCAGAAAGGACGAAATCGAGATAATGCGGCTTATGGGCGTCAGCAACTGGTATATTAAAATTCCTTTGATTTTGCAGGGGGCAATTTACGGATTTTTAGGGGCTTTGATTGCCCTTGTGCCAATAAACGCGGCGCATAACGGGCTATTGAGAGTACATGAATTTTTCGTTGTTCCCTCCCCCGTACTTGCAAACAACATAGTAATTCTGGTATTATTTATAATAGCAATAGGCTTCGGAGCAGGCGGAAGCTTTTTATCAATTAAAAAACACCTGCAGGTATAAGTATTATGGAAGAAAAAACACCTTTAGATTTAATAAACACACTCAAAGATGTTCCCGCAATGCCGAATGTCATCATTCGTGCGCTCGGAATTATCAATGATGATTCTTCAGGGACGAAAGAGCTTTCGGAAATCATGGCTTATGACCAGGCTTTGACTTCTCAGGTTCTCAAGCTTGTAAACTCGGCGTATTACGGATTTGCACAGGAAATTACATCAATAAAAAATGCGATTGCTCTTTTGGGAATGACGCAGACAAAAAATATTGTTATTGCAGTAGCAATGAAACCCATGCTGACCTCTCAATGTGGCAAGGATATGTGGCGTCATTCGTTGAAAACTGCTGTTGCGAGCGAACTGCTTGCTAAGAGCTTCGATTTTATTGATCCGAATGATGCTTTTACAATCGGATTTTTGCATGATATCGGGAAAGTTATTCTCAACCTGTGCGATTCCAAAAAATATCAGGGCGTAAAAGAGCTTATACAAAACGGTGGGGACCAGCTTGCTGCAGAGGAACACATTTTTGATATAAACCATGCGGATGTAGGGTTTATGCTGGCTAAAAAATGGAAATTGCCGGTTCTTCTTGCAAACTGCATAAAATATCACCACGATCCGTTGAGATCTTCAATGCCCAAGGCAAGTTCATTGATTTACCTGGCAAATATGATTTCCCAGCCGGGAGAAGAGCTGCCGAAAATGGATTATAACATTTTGGACGAAGTTGGTATTGATCCATCCCAGCTTATACAGTTTAAAGCCGACGCTGAGGCTTTGACCGACACGCTTTCATTAAAACTCGGAAGTTAAGTCAATATATAAAAATATTTAATCAAAAAAGCCGCTTAATTTATATAAGCGGCTTTTTGAATCGGTATTTCGGACATTTTTAATGCTTGTCAGTCATGACAAACAGGCTAATTAAATCATTAAGCGTAACAGCCTGTTTTTTGTAGTCCTGAACCTGTTTTTCCAGGCTTCTGATACAATTTTTGTACTCGTTTATAGAAATCATGCAGGTTCTTGCAGAATCGTTCAGGCTGTCTTGAACCTGTTGCGCTTCTTTGAGTACGCTATTCATTGAAATGCCTAGAGCTTCCATTGTCTGGCGGATAATTTGGGCACCTGTTTGTTTTGTAACCCCACCTGGAAGCTGTGCAATAAGTCTTTTTAAAACAGCAACATTTGAGGGCATTGTGTGGCTTTTCGGTTTTGGCGGAGGTGAAAGTTTTACGCTCTGCGGGTTGAAAGCCTCTTCCTGCACGAATGTTTGAGCATTATCATTATCAAAATCAAACTCTGACGGGCTGTCATATTCAGAATCTACTTCAACAGGGCTTGAGTCGAAATTGTTTAAACTCATAGGCTCTGCGTCGTTGAAGAACCCGTTTGCTCCTGTGAAATCATTGAAAGATTCTTCCAGATTTACATCATCAGCGGCTGATGCGTTGCTGAAAGCGGCTTCTGTCTGTTTTGCAAGAGCCTCTTCCGCAGTAACCACTTCATCGGGTACTGTTTTTATTTCAATATCAGCCTGTTTTTTCAAAGCCTGAACAATTTTCTTACCAACACCGTGAGGGAGTTTGTTTTCTGCCATTTGTCTACCCTTTTCCTTTATTTCATCATAATTTAAAGCATTATCCGCTTAGAAAAATTATATATAAAATA
>OGOC01001251.1_pt1 | contig 21194 bp, 20 predicted proteins | sample 1552561 | NCBI WGS metagenome assembly OGOC01 (sample SAMEA2580148, study PRJEB22360) | human gut metagenome | biome: human gut; feature: human-associated habitat; material: faeces | place: Denmark | collected 2008/2010
AATCCGAAGCAAAGCAAAATTAGATGATATCGTAGAAAAATCTTTAAGAAATGCATCCCGCCGTTCTGCAAATCTACGATATTTTTTTACATATGCCTTATCTTTTTCATCAAATGTCAATTCTTCATCCAGCAAAATAGCTCTATTCTTATGAAATTCACCAATCTGCTGCCTTTGCTCTCTTGTACTGTTTATTTTTCCCGCTTCCTGCGTATCTGTGTCAATACCTATAGTGTTTTCCTCATGAATACGATACTTTATTAATGGCACATTATAAAAATAAGAACCTTTCTTGATGCCTGCTAACGTATTTAAGAACCAGTCATGCGGGAATTTTGATGTTACACACAACTTTTCGTACTTTAAAAATTCCTCTTTAAGGGCTTTGGTAATACACATAGTACATCCCGGTGATACATTACTTTTAATTAAGAATGGAACATCCATACAAATCAATTCATTCTCTTTAACCGCCTTATGTAATATATTGGCATTACAATATCCCTTTTTGGCTATAACCTCTTTTTCTCTCCCTTCTCCGTCAATCAAACAAACCGCAGAATTTAATGCCTGTATATTCTTATTCTGCCTTATTAAATTGGTCATTTTTTCAACTTTATCTTTATACCACTCATCATCCTGATCACTCAAAAAAATCACATCACCTGTCACTTTTTTTAATGCACCAAAAAAGTTTCCAATAAATCCTTTGTTTTGCTCGTTAATGAAAATACTCCAGTTTGACAACTTATATTTTTGAATATATTGTTGAATCATTGAAGCCGTTCCATCTGTTGACCGATCATCACATATTATCACTTCATCAACTATTCTTGTTTGTGTACGAATGGAATCTAACTGTTTTTCTATATATTTTTCTCCATTATATGTGGCCATTGCAACAGATACTTTCACAAAACAAACTTCCCTTCTATCTTTTTATCAATCATTATAATCTAGGCATACTCGGCTACGCTTATCATTTTCATACTCTATCATATCACAACCCTTGCATTTCGAAAACTACCAAAAACGCTCCAACCATGCCTTACAATCATATTTCTCAACCGTCTTTTCCTCAATATCAGAAAACGGTCGCTCCAAAAAAGCAGGTAATGTATCGAAATCATCCTTCCCAATAATAAAAATGTTATCCTTGTTGTAATACTCATACTGCTCTACTCTTTTATCATTGGTGATTAGCTTTTTGCGATAAAATAAACATTCTAACGCTCGCAAGGTCTGTCCCGTCTGCCCTTCTCGAAGCACCTCTAATACCGCTTTACTCTGTGCAATTCGCTCCAAATTTTCCTCATAACTTACTTTGTCCTTTTGTAGCAAAGCATAGTAAGGATCTGCTGGATCAATCGAGTCGGTAACAATATGCATATCTGTTTTTAATTGCATCTTCTGAAATTGTTCATACAGACTGCCGATTTTTTCTTTTCTTCCCCCATCTGTACCTAGAAAATAAATATCATTTATAACCTTCCGATTTGGCAACTCAAAGCTTTTAAAATAATATTGCGTGTTATAATGCATTCCATATTTCTTACAGTCCTCTTGGTCAAAAGACCATTTTTCACAGTCCTGCTCTAAAACCCGTTCCGGATGGTCCGCCTTTGTTACTTTATTCCAGTACCACCATATAATTTTTATATCTCTACCAGCCTTTTTTCGTATCCAACGTGGTACTCGTTCCGCCATCCAGGTTCCATGTACTAAAATGCAGTCATACTTTTTAAACACCCGTTTCCAATCTCCATACCAGATATGTTCTAGGGGCAAATGTAATTTTATCCATATTCTACGAAACAAACGCAATAGTTTCGGACAATCTTTCAATGTAATATCCGTATCAACACCATTTTTTCTCCATTCCGCCAATGCATAGTCCTCTTTTTCTGTAAGAGACAGAATAAGCACCTTTTTCTGTTCTATCTTATCTCTCATATCTTCTACGTTTTCCATATTTTCTCCATTTTTTTCGCAGAACCATTCCAGGTAATAAACCCAGTGTTGTCAATAATCGATTCGGGCTTTCCTTCCATAATTCTCCTAATGACTTTCTTGCCTGCAATCCATAGCAATTATACAAAATAGCATTTTTCATTTTAATTTTTAAGCAGAATGTCCTCCACATATATGCCTTTGCATTGCACATAGCCCCTTTGGGATTTTGCATCTGCATTTTTCTTCCACTTCTTGTCAATCCATCTGGTAAATACTCACCAATATATATAATTTTATTTTTCATAAACACATTATGTGTTTTTGCTATTTCAATCCACACGCAAGCTTCCGACAAAAATTTTTCCCGCCTAAACACAGGGAAAGGATATTCTTTTAATATATCCGTTCGGTATACTTCTGCCTTATCTCCTTTTATTCCTTTGTTCCATGTATGTGTAATACAGTTTCCAAACTGCTCCTCATAGGGCCACATATCTCCAATTACTTCAAATCCCGAATACCCACGTAAATAAACCATTCCAGCAATATTACTTTCACAATTTTTCAGCCAATCTTCAAATATGGTCTGCGTAGCATCCGCAGTCAAACAATCATCGCTGTCTACAATCATTGTCAATTCTGTCTCAATATCAGGAATTGCCAGATTAAGCGCCGTATGCTTTCCACCATTCTTCTTTTTTTTATACTGAATCGGCACACAATTTTCTCTTTGAAATGACTTTACCGTTTTATCGGTTCCATCTGTACTTCCATCATCTACTATATACCAAATAAAACTCTTATTAATCTGTCTTTTCAAACTATCATATAACTTTTGCAGTTCTCTCCTGCGATTATAGGTTGGAGTCAAAATTGTAATCATTGCTTCCATCTTATTTACTTCCTGCCTTCCTGCTTACATTCACTTTCTCTGTATGCTCTTATATAAAACTCTTGCAATTTTTTTGCAGCCTCTTTACTGTCATACCCCTTCTTTGTTACCTGCTCCACTCTAGAAGTTCTTGTATACAAAACAGACTTTTTTAAAATTTCTGTGGCCCACTCCTCGGCCTTATGCTCTAAAGAATAAAAATTCAATAATTCTGTTACCTTTGCTTCCTGTGCAACCACACCCTCAGATGCAAAACATGGTAAGCCTGTAGTCTGTGCCTCAATTAAAACAATGCCCAGCCCCTCAAAAAGAGACGGCATAACAAATACATCCATCATTTGCATCAGTTCTGGCACATCTTTCCGAACTCCTGTAAAAATAACGCTGTCGGAAAGTCCCAGATGTCTCACCTTTTCTTCTATTTCTGAACGTAGCTCTCCTTCTCCCACTAAAAGCAACACAGCCTCTTTCTTTTTTTTCTTAATCTCAGCAAAAATATCGATTAGAAAATCATGATTTTTCTGTGGTGCAAATCTTCCCACATGTCCCACCACATAACTATCTTTTAGACCAAATTGTTGTCTCATACGTTCTCTAGTCTCAGGCATATAAGCAAAACATTCCAAATCAATGGCATTTTTTACTATTTTTACTTTTCCTTCCTTCCAGTATTTTTCACCATATAACCAAATACCAGCCTCTTTAGAACAGGCAAAATTATGGGTACTTACCTTCTTTAAAGGATTGCGAAGCAATTTTCGCATACACTCTTTAGGTGAAAAAGGATTGGCAAGAAACATATTATGCGAATGGCTAATTCGTATCGGAACACCACATTTTTTTGCAATCCCAAGAGGAATTGCACTTTTGCTGGAATTATGTGAATGTACAATTCTATACTGCGGATGTACGGTAAGAAAATTTGCAATATCTTTTTTATACTGTCCAAACGTGTGCAATGTACACGGTGTAATATGAAACACTTTTCCACCTAATTCTAAAATTTCTTTTTCATAATCACTGATGCCCTGATAAGTTAGTAAAAAATCAAACTGTACCTGCTCTCTATCCATTTGTCGATAATAATTCATAAGCATTGTCTCTGCTCCACCACGATTCATACTATGAAGCAAATGCAATACTCTTATTGGCTCTCGTTTCATTCCTTACCTCCAATTTTTATGTTTCTTTCTCTCAAACAGCTCCGTACACTTTTTTCATGACTTCGGATACCTTTGACTTGTCAAACTGCTGCACCGTTATCTGATTTTTTTCTCCCATACATTTTCTTTGTTCTGCATCCTTGATTAGTCTCGATAAATTCTCAGCAAAACTAGCTACATCCATTGGTTCGCACATATATCCGCCCTCTCCATCTTTTATCAAGTCTACATTACCTCGTATTTTACTACATACAACGGGCAATCCCGCTGCCATTGCCTCCATTAGAGAAACGGGTAATCCCTCACGATACGATGGAAACGCAAACAAATCTGCAACCTTCATCCACTCTAATGCATCTGTTCGAAATCCTAATAAATGCAATCTTTCTTCCATTCCAAATTGCTTTGCCATCCGTTCCAATTCTTCTTTTTTATCGCCCTGACCACAAATCACATAATGTACATCTGTGCGATTTAATTGTTTCAACGCCCGTACTATCGTTTCGTGGTTTTTATTTTGATTCAGCTCTCCTACAGAAAGTACAAGAATATCTTTTTCCCTAATTCCAAGCATCTGTCTCTTGTCTGCTTTTTTATCAATTTTCTTCACCTTGTCTACGTCTATTCCTACCCCTGGCGAATACACAATATTTTTTCCAAGTTTCTTTTTTCTTGCTCGTTGATAATCTTCTGAACAAATGGTAATAAGTATGTCCGTGTATCGAGCAAAAATCTTCTCAATTGGATAAAAAATAAGCCAGTTTTTTTTCGGCGCACCAGTAAAAAAATGAAATCCATGAGCAGTATATATTAACTTCAGACCTTTTTTTCTTTGCTTTCTACATGCAAGTCTGGCAATCACACTACCTATTGGCGAATGACAATGTACTAACGTATACTGTTTCTCTTCTACCATTTTTTTTAGCTGTTTATATGCTTGTATCATATCTGAAAAAGCTAAAATCTTTCTTGGGATTGGTAATTGAAAAGTTCCCACCTCTTGTTTTTGCAATTCCTGTCGAAATCGTTTCACTCTTTCCTCACTGGATGTATTTCCTACTTCAAAATTACATGCCACATCCACTTCATACCCCATAGTTTGCAACAAGGATATATTTTCTCTATTAAATTGATCGATCATAGATGCTACAGATGCAACCATAAGAGCCTTCATAACTATTTTCTCCTTATTCTTTTCCTTCGGTACGACGTATTGTTTCTTTAAAATCTAAAATCTGATACGCACCGTCAAAACAGTTTGATAATGCCTTCTCATATGTTAAAGAGCCAAAGACTTTATTAAGCAAAGGAACAAATTTTGCCCCAATCTGAATAAAGCCATTAAAAAATGATATCAGGTGAATCTTTCGACCACAGCAGGCTCCAATTTCCCTTACCATTTCCGATGTAGATACATATTCCTTATTTTGAGGACAGAATATCCCTTCTGATTGATTTTCTACAATCAGTCGCAAACACTCACAAAGTATATCAATATGTATCATACTTCTTTGATTTACATAACTTGGAAATACTAGAAGTTTTTTTGCCATTTTAGACAGACGAGGATAATTTCCTTTTGATCCTCTTCCATACACCATCGGTGGTCGCACAACTGCTACTTTAAAGGTATCTGTTGTCATTGGTAATATGCCCTGCTCAGCCTCCAGTTTACTTTGCCCATAAAAACCATTTGGCGATGGTTGTGTATTTTTTGTAATCACAACAGGCTTTAAACTTTTACTCTCCCCAAATACGATAATGCTGGAAAGAAAAATAAACTGCCTTGCCCCATCCTCTTTCGCCTTTTTACAGCAAGCAATGGTTAAATCTCTATTTACAGCATAATATTGATTTTCCATCTCTGCCGCAGCATTTACATGTGCAATTCCTGCCACATGAAGAATGGTATCATATATGCCAAAATTCACTTTTTCCCAACTACGATTTCTGCTGGAAATGCATTCTACTTTTGTAGTCTTGTCGTTCTTTTCCATCCAAGCTTGAAAGGATCGACCAATATAACTACTTTCCCCGATAATCAATATCCTTTTCATTTTCTTATTCCTTTTATACCAATTTCTTTTTTACAAAGACTAGCTTACGTTTAAAACTCTATTTCTTTTTCAATTCGCCAGTTCCACCTTCTACCACGCCTTCCTGCTTTAATACACTGGAAAACGTCTTAAAAAAGCATTTACAGTCAAACCAAAAACTCATCCGACTAACATACTCTCCATCCAACTTTGCTTTTTCTGGTATCGGCAGTTCATCTCTTCCATTGATCTGTGCCCACCCTGTCAGTCCTGGTAATACATCATTTGCACCGTATTTATCACGTTCCTCAATTAAATCAAACTGATTCCATAGTGCTGGTCTTGGTCCCACAATGCTCATCTGTCCAACCAATATATTTAACACTTGTGGTAACTCGTCCAAACTTGTCTTTCTTAAAAACTTTCCAACCTTTGTAATATATTGTTCTGGATTTTCAAGCAAATGAGTAGGACAATCTTTTGGTGTATCTATCCGCATAGTGCGGAACTTCAAAATATTAAAGTGTTTTTTATGTATCCCAACTCTTTTCTGACAGAAAAAAATCGGTCCTTTGCTATCTATTTTTATCGCAATGCATAATATAAGAAAAAAGGGTGACGCTACAATGCACCCCATCAATGAAAGTATAAAATCAATCACTCTCTTTATTTTCTGGTACATATTGTTCTGCCACCCTTTCTTTAAGAAACCTTCTCACTTTCTTCTTTTAAAACATACGTTGGTACAATTTCTTTCACCAGTTGTCGAATATTTTTCGTCTCATCGACTGCTGCCTCATACAAATCTTCCAACTGCTTTTTAAATATTTCTTCGTCCAGTTCAATCGGTTTTCCTATATAAATTAATTCATTTTCTGTTTTTGTCAACCCTTCTTCATCCATCAGAAGTTCTTCGTACAACTTTTCACCTGGTCTTAACCCCGAAAAAGTAATTTTAATATCCTCGTTTGGTACATAGCCAGACAGACGAATCAGATTTTTAGCTAAATCCAATATTTTTACCGGTTCCCCCATATCCAATACAAAGATTTCTCCTCCCTTTGCATAGGCTCCTGCCTGCAAAACAAGCGAAACGGCTTCCGATATTGTCATAAAATAGCGAATAATATCCGGATGTGTAACGGTCACAGGTCCTCCATGTTGTATCTGTTTTTTGAATAACGGAATTACACTTCCATTACTTCCCAGTACATTTCCAAAACGAACTGCTACAAACTCTGTCTGATAATATTTATTAAACGTCTGAATAATCATTTCACAAATTCGTTTGGAGGCGCCCATAATATTAGTAGGATTTACCGCTTTATCGGTAGAAATCATTACAAACTTTTGCACACCATATTCGCCCGCTGCTTTTGCGGTTTTATAAGTACCAAATACATTATTTTTAATTGCCTCATTCGGACTACTCTCCATAAGTGGAACATGCTTATGGGCTGCCGCATGATATACAATATGTGGACGATACTGTTGAAAAATTTCATTCATTCGATTCGTATTTCGTACCGATGCAATCAATACAACTAAATTGAGATCCGGATAATCATATTTTAATTCCTGCTGTATCTCATAAGCATTATTTTCGTAAATATCCACGATAATAAGCATTTCTGGATTTTTGGATGCAATCTGTCTGCACAGTTCACTACCAATGGAACCACCTCCACCAGTAACCATGACTCTTTTTGCACTTACATATCCCATAATGGAATCCAAATCTACCTGTATCTGCTCTCTACCAAGCAAATCTTCAACTTCAACCTGACGCAATTTTGTAATGCTGACTTCACCATTGATTAACTGATATACCCCTGGCAAAATGCGCACATGGCAATTTGTCTCCTGACAAATATTTAATATAATACTTCGTTCTTTGGCTGAAATAGAAGGCAAAGCAACAATAATCTCATCTACACAATAATTTTTTGCAGCCTCAATAATTTGCTCTCTACCACCAACAATCGGAATACCATTTAAACGTTTTCCAATCTTTTCTACATCATCATCAATAAAACAGACAACTTTTCCTTGAATATATTGACTGGCGGTAATCTCTGTAAGCATTACACGCCCTGCATCACCAGCTCCTATAATCATTACATTGGCACCACTGCCCTGTTGAGGCATATTGATATATCGATTCTTCATTTCAAGAAGGATTCGATAAGCAAAACGTTCCAACGCAGTAAAACAGATTAAAAATACCAGAGTCATAAGATGAAAACTAATCGGCATTCGACATTTCATACTCCACATAACGATCCATTGTAATGCAGTAGAAAGAAATGCACCCTCCACAATATGTACCATCTCGCTAATACTAGCATATCTCCAGAGACTTCTATACATTTTACAAAAATAAAAAATAATCAATGTACAGATGATATGTGCTGGTAAATATCCATACATCCAATCCAAATAATAAATTGGTATGGAGTCATATTTCAAGTCAAAACGAACCAATAGCGATAAAATGGATACAATACATATAATAAGAACATCCCCAGCTAACAGTCCCAGCTTCTGTATCTCCTGTTTTAACTTTCCTTTCTGCTGTTCTTCCACTTAGACAAGCACGACCTTTCTTCTTATCTAATGATATAAAACAGGAACAATAAATGCCCTATTCTTCCCATTCTAAATCAGAATATTCTGCAATACGATCTCTCGTCAATAGTTCCGCAGTTGCCTCTTTTGCAGTCTTTCCTTCAAATAAAACCTGATTCACTTTCTCAATAATTGGCAATGAAACATTATACTTATGTGCCAATTTAAGTGCTGCTTTGGCTGAATATACGCCTTCTACCACTTGTTTTACCTCTTTCATGGCTTCTTCCATCGTATATCCTTTTCCTAAAAGATATCCTGCATTATGATTACGACTATGATTACTTGTGCATGTCACAATCAAATCACCTACACCAGATAAACCTCCCAGCGTTTCTTTTCTTCCACCCATGGCAACACCAAGTCTTGTAATCTCTGCGATACCTCTTGTCATTAACGCTGCCTTTGTGTTATCTCCAAAGTCTAATCCATCTGCCATTCCTGCTGCCAAGGCGATTACATTCTTTAATGCTCCACCCAGTTCAATACTGATAATATCAGGACTAATATATACTCGGAACACATCATTCATAAAAATATCCTGAATATATTCGGCTGTTTTCTTTCTTTTTGCTCCTACCACAACGGTTGTTGGAATTTCCTTGCTAACTTCCTCTGCGTGACTAGGACCTGAAAGAACAGCTACCTCTGCAGTTGGAATTTCCTGCTCCAAAATTTCACTAAGAGTCATCAGAGTTGCCTCTTCGATCCCTTTTCCTACATTTACGATAATCTGATTTTCTTTTAAAAATGGAGCACATTGTTTTGCTGTACTTCTTACATATGGCGATGCAACAGAAAAAACAATCAAATCTTTGTCTGCACATGCTTCTTCTAAATCTGAAGTAATATAAATATTATCTGGAAGCTTTACTCCTGGAAGACGATCTTTATGCTCCCGATGTGTCTTTAACATTGTAATTTCTGCCTCCAATGCAGACCACAAAGTTACATCATGTCCATTTTTTGCCAAAACAATTGCTAACGCTGTTCCCCAACTTCCAGCACCTAATAAACTTACTTTAACCATTTTTATACACCCTGTCTATCCTACCTTGTAGTTTGATAGACGCAAACACTAAGAGTGAAAGATATGTGTTTGCCCTTTCCCTTTCCTATAGTTTTCTTTCACCTTTCATCCTAATCACAAGTCAATTTATGTCTTTTTCACAGGAACACTTCTTACTATTTTGTATTGATACTTACTTGTTCCCTTTTCTCACCCAATTTATGTTCGTTTCCATGTAGCAAACGTACAATATTCGCACGATGTTGTACAAAAGCTAATAAAGTAAAAAGGAAACTCACAATCAACATATGAACAAAATATGGGCTGTCACTATGCCAAACGATCGCACTAATAGGTAAATAAAATGCGACGACCAATGATCCCAGTGATACATATTTTGTAACAGCTACGATTACAATAAATAATAATAATCCAATTACAATCAATTGCCAATGCGCAATTCCAAGAACAACTGCAGCCGTAACCGCAATTCCTTTTCCTCCCTTAAAGTGAAGCCAAAACGGAAAATTATGTCCTAAAACAGTTCCCAATCCAAGCCACAGCGCCATTACAATTCCCAATTCTGTATTATTTGAAAAAATAATATATCGCACCACAAGGATTGGAAGAAAACTTTTTGCTATATCGCCTACAAAGGTCATAATGCCAGCTTTGATTCCTAAGGTACGCAATGCATTTGTACTTCCTAGATTTCCACTACCTTCTTTGCGTATATCAATATTATATAATTTTCCAACAAAGTATGCTGTTGAAATACAGCCAAAACAATATCCAATTACCAAACATAAGATAATAGAAATTGCCATTTGAAACGTTCCCATGCTACTATTTGTCCTTTCTCTCTCTAATAATAAATTTAAGTGGTGTTCCCTTAAATCCAAATGCTTCTCTTACTTTATTCTCAATATATCTTGTGTAAGAAAAATGCATAAGCTTTTTATCATTAACAAAAATTACAAATGTAGGCGGCTTTACAGATACCTGTGTCATATAATAAATCTTTAAACGTTTTCCTTTGTCTGATGGTGGCTGTTGTAATGCTACTGCTTCTGCCAGGATTTCATTTAATACACCCGTAGCAACACGCAACGCATGATTTTCAATTACCACATCAATCGTTTCAAATAATCTTGGAATTCTTTGTCCTGTTTTTGCCGAAATAAACAATATTTCCGCATATGGCATAAACGACAAAACTTCTCTTACTTTATTTGTATATTTATAAATGGTCTTATCATCTTTTTCAATTGCATCCCATTTATTTACTGCAATAATGATACCTTTTCCTCGGTCATGTGCGATTCCTGCAATCTTTGCATCCTGCTCTGTCACACCCTCTTCTGCATCAATCATAATAACTGCCACATCGCATCGCTCTACCGCTGTAACTGTTCGAATGATACTATAGCGCTCCAGTTCTTCTTTGACCTTACTCTTACGGCGAAGTCCTGCTGTATCTATAAATACATATTCTGTGCCATTGTATGTCACTGCCGTATCAATCGCATCTCTTGTCGTACCAGCAATGTTTGATACAATTACACGATCCTCACCCACGATTTTATTAATAATAGAAGATTTTCCTACGTTTGGTTTTCCAATAACGGCAATTCTTGGTCTTTCATCTTCTTCCTCTTCCATGGAATCCGCGTCAAAATGTCCAATTACTTCATCCAACATATCGCCAATACCAAGCTTAGACTGTCCTGAAACAGGAAGTGGATCACCTAAACCAAGGTTATAAAATTCATACACATCTGGCATAAATTTTTCAAAATTATCTACCTTATTCACAACAAGTACAAGGTTTTTATGTGATTTACGAAGCATATCCGCAACTTTAAAATCCGCATCTACCAATCCCTGTCGTACATCTACAACAAACATAATTACATCAGCGGTTGCAATTGCAATTTCCGCCTGTTCACGCATATTTTTTAATATTAAATCATTTGTTTCCGGTTCAATTCCACCCGTATCAATCAATGTAAATTGTTTGTCTAACCAAGTTACATCTGCATAAATACGGTCTCTGGTAACACCCGGTGTATCTTTTACAATCGAAATCTGTTCTCCTGCAAGCATATTAAATAAAGTGGATTTTCCCACATTTGGTCTACCCACAATAGCTACTATTGGTTTACTCATCTTTTCTCTCCTCAACTATAGCATCTACTAATGACATTCCATCTGATTCTACTATACTGATTGATATTTGTAAAGTTTTTTTCAAAAAACAGATATGCCTGCTATCCAGGCATCCATCTAACAATATTTTCATAGTAAGTAAGAAAAGGACCACATAATGTGGCCCCCTTCTCCAAATGCATTATTTTCTTAAACCAAGTTTTTCGATTAATGCACGATATCCTTCTAAGTCCTTCTTCTTTAAATAAGCAAGTAAGTTTCTTCTTTGACCTACCATCTTTAAAAGACCTCTTCTTGAGTGATGATCTTTCTGATTTACTTTCAAATGCTCAGTCAACTCGCGAATTCTCTCTGTTAATAAAGCGATCTGAACTTCTGGAGAACCTGTATCTCCTTCTTTTCTACCGTAAGTTGCAATAATTTCTGCTTTTTTTTCTTTACTAATCATAATAAAATCCTCCTATAAAATTGCCATCTACTAAGATACAGGTCGGATCCTCCTATATCCGAGTAGTGGTTTACTAATATACTGCTATATCATAGCACAATTTTCAAGCAATGTAAACATCCATTTTACACTTCTTAAAAAATAATAATTGAACGAAAACGCCTATTGATGAGATTTTATATACTGTTCACCATATAATTTATCTTTATACATCTGTTCCTTTAACGCATCTATTCCAGAAAATTTCTGCTCTCCTCGAACAAAATACAATAACTCTGTCTTTAGTACTTTTCCATACAAATCGCCTGAAAAATCAAAAATGTACGTCTCTACTCCTAATTGTTTTGTTCCACTAACAGTCGGTTTTGTTCCAACGTTGGTTATCCCTCCATGTATTCCATCCTCAAGATATACTCTTGATACATACACACCTTTAGGTGGAATAATCTTATGTGGAGCAACCGCCTGGTTAATCGTAGGCATACCAATTGTTCTTCCCAGTTGTTGTCCATGAAGCACCTCACTTGTAATCGCATAAGGGGTTTCCAATAATTCTGTTACCTTTTCCATATTCCCCTTTTTTATTTCCTTCCGAATACGAGTGCTGCTTACAATTTCATTGTCCGTAGCTATCTTTTCTAAATCCACTACCTCATATCCATATTCTGGTGCAAGCTTTTTAAGTAATGCAACATTTCCTTTTCTTTTGTTTCCAAAATGAAAATCCTTACCTACAACAATTATTTTTGCATCCGTTTTTTCTACCAATATTTTTTTTATAAAATCTTCTGGCTCCATAGCCGCTGTTTTTTTTGTAAACGGAAAAGAGACAAGCGTATCAACACCTAATGCTTCTAATTTTTCTATCTTTTCCGGTAACGTATCAATTAACTCCGTCTCTGTGTCTGAAAACAAGTTAGATGGATGAAGTGCAAAAGTAAATACAACCGTCTGAAGATTTCTTTCTTTATAACTTTTTATCGTATCAATTAATAATCGATGCCCCTTATGAATCCCGTCAAATTTTCCAAGGCACACTGCTGTATTTTTTAATTGAAAATCTTCTGTATTATATATGTGTTCCATGACATCCTCCATCTCTTATAGCCTGATAAAAGTCTTTTTCTACTGCTCTAAAAACATTTTCACTGGTTTATACTGTTTTTTGTCCCTATCCCAGCCATATATTGCTACGAACTTACCTTTGCTATCATACACTCGCACCTGCTCTGTACTTACTTCCTGCATTGGTGCTAACAGATTTTTTGGTAATGCATTCCCATTATATAATAATTTATCCCCTTTTTCCAATACCTTTATAGAAGAAAATTCTCCCAAAACTTGTTCTGGAGAATACACATAAGATAATAGTTCTCCTTTTTCCTGCAATAATTGGATTTTTTCCAAAGAAAGGCTATCTTTTATGTAAAATGTGCTAACCTTTGTACGAAGTAGAGAAAGCATACATGCCCCACAACCAAGTTGTTGTCCAATATCATGACATAATGTACGAATATAGGTCCCCTTTGAGCAAGAAACATCCATAGAAATCTCATTTTTTTCTAAGTTGACTTCTATCTGCTCTATACTATGAATAATAACAGAACACGCCTTTCTTTCTACTACTTTTCCTTCTCTTGCATATTCATATAATTTTTTTCCGTTTACTTTTTTGGCAGAATACATTGGTGGTACTTGTTCATATTTTCCAACAAAGGACATAATAGTATCTAAAATCTGTTGTTCCGTGCATACAACAGCATTTTCCTCCTGCACGGTTCCCGTAATATCCTGTGTATCAGTTACCACACCCAGTTTAAATACGGTATGATATGTTTTACTTTTATCTGTCAGCATATCACAAAGCTTTGTAGCCGTTCCAAGACAAATTGGCAATACTCCCTCTGCATCTGGATCAAGTGTTCCTGTATGTCCAATTTTTTTCTGATGTAAGATCCCACGTAATTTTGCCACTACATCATGAGAAGTAAATCCTTTTTCTTTATATACATTCAAAATTCCATTTATCATGAATATATTATCTCGCTTTCCCTTCATTTAACTGTATATCTGCCAGTTCCAACAAAGTATTCATAATATCATAATAGGTGCCTGTCATAGTGCAGCCGGCAGCCTTTACATGTCCGCCACCTCCAAAACGACTAGCTATAGCAGCTACATCAATCTTGTCATTCGCCCGCATACTAACTTTATAAACAAGCGGTTCTAATTCATGCACCAAAACTGCCATCTCTACCCCATCTGTGACACGTAACTGCTCCACAATTCCATCTAAATCTGCTGTCGTAGCACCATAGAACTGCATCATTTTTTGTGTAACACAGCTTGCAATCACCTTGCCATTTAATAATAGAATGCTTTCCAGTAACACCCTTCCCAAAATCTGATTTTGTACATAAGATTTATGATAGAATGTCTGATCCAGCAATGTATTAATGTCAATTCCTTTTGCAATCAATGCACCTGCAATTTCCATTGTTCTCTTTGATGTACAAGAATACTTGAACACACCAGTATCATGAGCAATTCCCAAATATAGTGCAGTTGCAACATCCGAATCTATCTTTGTATCATCCAATAACTCATACAATACTTCTGATGCCGAACTGGATTGTGGCTCAATAAAATTCAATGCTGCATATCCTACATTACTAATGTGATGGTCAATACATATGGTATCTTTCGCATTCTCAAACACTTTTGCACCATCGCCTAATCGTTCTTTATCTCCACAGTCTAATGCGAAGAATAAATCATATGTTTTTCGAGCTTTTTCAAAACCAATCTGATAGGAAACCTTTGAAAACAAGGATGCAAATTGATTTGGCATTGTTTCAAAAAATACATCAATTTCTTTTTCTGGAAAAACCTTCGTCAAATATTGATACAATGCCATACATGATCCCACGCAGTCCCCATCTGGTCTCACATGTCCTCCAATTGCAATTGTTTGTGCATTTTGCACTTTTATCCACATTTCCTCTTTACCCATTTTTCATTCTCCATTCTACTCCATTATTTTGTATCTTTTGCTAAACAAATGATCTGACGTAAATGAAAAAGATACCCCAATCCAGATTACTCTGAAAAGGGGCTGTTCTTTTATTCTTGATCTTTATGAATATCCTTTGTTACATCATCAATCAATTTTGACATATTAACACCATATTCAATCGATTCGTCCATATAGAACTTTAACTCTGGTGTATTACGAAGATTGATCGTGCTTGCCAAATGTTTTCTAATAAATGGTGTCGCACTCTTCAATCCCTCAAGTGTAGCTTGTTTCTTTTCATCTGAACCAAGCACACTCACATACACTTTTGCTTGCTTCAAATCCGGAGTTACATCCACCGCTATTACAGAAGTCATAGGATCAATCCTTGGATCCTTCATTTCCTGACTGATCACCTTACTAAGTTCACGCTGTACCTCCATATTAATACGTGTATTTTTAATACTGTTTTTTCTCATAACTACACCTCCAATTTAATTTCTATCTTGGAACCTCTTCCATAATATAGATCTCTACCTGATCTTCCTCTTTAATATCATTGAAGCCTTCAAAAACAAGACCACATTCATAGCCTGCTTTTACTTCTTTTACATCATCTTTAAAACGTTTCAATGATGCCAATTCACCTTCAAAAATCTGTTCTCCATCACGACTAATTCTAGCCTTAGAATTACGAACAATCTTTCCGTCTAAAACATAAGAACCTGCAATCATACCAACACCAGATGCCTTAAAGGTCTGACGAACTTCTGCATGACCAATTACCTTTTCTTCATATACAGGATCTAACATTCCCTTCATGGCAGCCTCTACATCTTCAATAGCATTGTAGATAACTTTATACAAACGTAAATCTACGCCTTCTGAATCTGCCATTTCTTTTGCAGTTGCTTCTGGACGAACATTAAATCCAATAATAATAGCATTGGATGCACTAGCAAGTGATACGTCTGATTCATTTACAGCACCAACTCCACCATGGATAACACGAATTGCTACTTCATCATTGGAAAGCTTTAATAAACTTTGTTTTACCGCTTCCACAGAACCTTGTACATCTGCCTTTACAATCAGATTTAATTCTTTAATGTTACCTGCCTGAATCTGATCAAACAATCCATCCAAAGACAATCTTGATTTTGTATCTGCTAATAGTTTTTCTCTTCCCTGTTCAATATATACTTCTGCAATATTTCTTGCTTCTTTATCATTTTCTGTTACCAAGAAGATTTCACCAGCTTCAGGCACTTCATTTAAACCTAAAATCTCTACTGGTGTAGAAGGTGTTGCTTCTTTTACTCTACGACCCTTGTCATCAATCATAGCTCTTACTTTACCGTAAGCCTTACCTACTGCAATAGAATCACCTACACGCAATGTACCTTTCTGTACAAGAACAGTTGCAACTGGTCCACGTCCCTTGTCAAGCTGTGCTTCAATCACAACACCACGAGCTTCACGATTTGGATTTGCTTTAAGTTCCATTACCTCGGCTGTCAACAGGATCATCTCTAATAAATCTTCAATACCCTGTCCGGTATGTGCAGAAACAGGTACAAATGCAGTAGTACCGCCCCAATCTTCTGCAATTAACTCATATTCTACTAATTCCTGCTTAACACGCTCTATGTTTGCACTCTCTTTATCAATTTTATTAACAGCAACAATAATCTCTACTCCAGCCGCTTTTGCATGGCTGATAGCTTCTACTGTCTGAGGCATAACACCATCATCTGCTGCAACTACCAAAATTGCAATATCTGTTGACTGCGCACCACGCATACGCATAGAAGTAAATGCTTCATGTCCTGGTGTATCTAAAAATGTAATCTTCTCTCCATTTACAGATACCATATAAGCACCTATATGCTGTGTAATACCACCAGCTTCTTTTTCTGTTACATTTGTTTTACGAATCGCATCCAACAAAGAAGTCTTACCATGATCAACATGACCCATAACACAAATTACAGGTGGACGTTTCTTCATCTTGCTTTCGTCCTCTTCGTCTTCTTTTAATAATTCTGCAATTACATCAACCTTTTCTTCTAATTCAGCAATTACATTATATTCTAATGCCAGCTCTTCTGCTTCTTCAAAAGAAATTTCCTGATTGATTGTAACCATCTTACCCTGCATAAATAATTTCTTTACTACAGCAGCAGGTTGTAATTTCAACTTATCTGCAAAATCTTTAATCGTCATTGTTTCCGGCAAAACAACTGTCTTAATGCTATCTTCCGGTTCTTTTTCCACCACTACAGGCTTTGGCATAATAAATGCACCCTTTCTATTTGGATCCTTTTTTGGTTTCTCCATAGGTAATTCATCATCCAAGTCACGTCTATTGTTCTTTTTCTTATTGTTATACCCATTACCATTTCTCTGTGCGTTGTTCCTACCACCAGATTTTTCTGTTGGCTTATCAAATACAACAGAAGCAAACGGATCATTATTTCTATTTCCGCCGCGGTCGTTTCTTCCGTTATTACGGTTAAATCCGTCTCGATCATTTCCACGGTTGAATCCGCCACGATCATTTCTATTATTATTTCGGTCATTATTGCGATTAAATCCAGATCTGTCATTTCCATTTCTATCGTTATTTCGATTATTATAACCGCCTCTGTCATTTCGATCATTGTTTCGGTTGTTATAACCGCCACGATCATTTCTGTCGTTGTTTCGGTTATTCTTATAACCACCACGATCATTTCTGTCATTATTGCGGTTATTATAACCGCCTCTGTCGTTTCGATTGTCTCTGTCTCTTCTATCTCCATTACGGGAAGAATTATTACGGTCTCCGTTTCTACCACGGTCATTTTTATATGGCTTATCAGAAGATTCTGTATTTCCTTTTGTTTCTGTTTGTACTGCTTTTTCCTGTTCCTTGTTTGAGGATGTTTTCTCTTTTTTATTCTGTTCTTTCTGTTTATCCTCTTTTGGCATTTCTGCTTTTTTCTCTTGTTCCATACTTTCTTCTTTCTTTGTGGTTACTTCTTTTTTCTCAACCTTCTCCGTCTTTGCTTCCTTTTCCACCTTTTCTACTGGTGTACTCTTCTTTGCAGGCTCTGCATTAGGAGTTTCCTTCTTTTCCTCTAATGGTTTAAATGTCTTTAACACAAAAGCAATTGCCTCATCCTCAATATTGCTATTATGACTTTTCACTTCAAAACCATTTTCATTCAGAGCCTTGATTAATTCTTTACTCGTCCGATTAAGGCTTTTCGCAATTTCATAAACCTTCATCTTTGTTGCCATATATCTTACCTCTTTCTTTCTAAATTGTTCTACCCGTTCCTTTTAACTACTACTATGCGAACTGCTTTTTAATTGCTTTAGCCAATCCATCATCCGTAACTGCCAATGACGCACGTATTTGTTTACCAATTGCGTGCCCCAACAATTCTTTATTACTCATAGTATACAATGGGACCTGATAAAATTCACACATATTTCCAAACATTTTCTTTGTATTATCAGATGCATCCTCTGCCAAAATCACAAGTCTTGCGCTTCCCTCTTTTACAGCCTTTTCTGTCATAAACTCACCACTGACAAGCTTTCTTCCTCTTGCCGCCAGCCCAAGATAACCATATATCTTATTCTCGTTCAAGTTCTTTCAGCTCCTTTTCTAACTCATCGTATACCTGCATAGGAATTGCAACGCGCAGACTCTTTTCTAACGCTTTTGCCTTTTTAGCCTCCGCAAAACATATAGATGAACGACAAATATAAGCTCCCCGACCATTCTTTTTACCTGTACTATCTAATAGGATTTCACCTTCTGGCGTCTTAATGATCCGCAGTAACTCTTTTTTTAATTTCATCTCATTGCACCCTACACATTGTCGGGATGGATTTTTTCTTTTCACCATATAAAAAGCTCCTTCTTTCTTTCACAAAGCATCTTAAATTTATTTTCCCGCTTATTCCACAACTGGTGGCTCTGTTGGTGTTAATCCAACCTGTGATTCGCTTTTAATATCTATCTTATAATTTGTAAGACGTGCAGCCAATCTGGCATTCTGTCCTTCTTTACCAATTGCAAGGGATAATTGATAATCTGGTACAACAACTTCTGCACTTTTTTCTTCTGTATTAACCGTAACGGATACCACCTTAGCAGGGCTAAGTGCATTTTCAATCAAAACAGCAGGATCTTCATCCCAAGTAATAATATCAATCTTCTCTCCACGCAATTCCTCTACAATCGCATTTACTCTAGCTCCGTTTACACCTACACAAGCTCCAACTGGATCTACATCTTTCTCCGCAGTCCATACTGCCATCTTTGTTCTAGAACCAGCCTCTCTAGCAATACTCTTAATCTCAACTGTACCATCTTTTACTTCTGCAACTTCTGCTTCAAACAGACGCTTCACTAATTCTGGATGTGTTCTGGACACAGTAATCTTTGGTCCTTTTGTTGTGTCTTTTACTTCAACAATGTATAACTTAATTCGTTCTGTAGGTCTGAATTTCTCGCCACGTACCTGCTCGTTCTCTGTTAAAACGGCATCTACCTTTCCAAGATTTACACTAATATTGTTACCAATGTAACGCTGTACGATTCCAGTAACAATTTCTTTTTCCATACTGAAATACTGCTCGTATAATCCTTTTCTTTCTTCCTCACGAATCTTTTGAACAACAACCTGCTTTGCCTTCTGTGCTGCAATACGACCAAAGTTCTTAGGTGTTACCTCTACTCGAACCGTATCTCCTATCTCATTCTTAGGGAATTTAACTTTTGCCTCTACTGCATCAATCTGTGTTACAGGATCTTCTACTTCTTCTACAATCTCTCTTTCTGCAAAAACAGTAACATTTCCTGTCTCTCTGTTGATGTTAACCTGAATATTATCGCTTTTTCCATAATGATTTTTGCAAGCAACAAGCAACGAATTTTCAAGTGCCTCCAACAAAATTTCTTTGCTAATTCCTTTTTCTTTTTCAATTTGATTCAATGCTTGAATTAAATCTGCATTTCCATTTGCTTTCATGGTTACATCCTCCTAAATTCTGTTCCTTATATTTTTAATATCATGAATTCTATCACATTTCTATTAACCTTAGTACAACTCGTTTTATGCCTATTACTTAAAAACGATACAACCTATCAGTTGCCTTTTGACTCCAACACTATTATATTTCGACATTTTTTGGTAAAAATATTACTTCCAGCCAATATAACGCTATATTTCTTTAAAAATGCACAGCCAAACGAATAATGGCTATATCTTTTCTTGGAATTTGTAAAGCATCTTCTATGGTATCTTCTTCATCAAACACAACTTTTAAGTTTTCTGCATCAAACTCTTTCAAGAAGCAAAAAAATTCTTTTGTCTTTACAAGTTTTCCCTTTTCATCGTATAACTCGATTGCTTTGTATAATTTTATTTCTACTTCTTTGCCTATACTTCTCACAAAGTCTTTTTCTTTTTTTAGTTGCCTTCCCAGTCCCGGTGAACTTACTTCTAATATATATGCATCTGGTATAAAATCTTCCTGATCCAATAACTCACTCAACTCACGACTCACAATCTCGCAATCATCTACTGTAATCCCGCCTTCTTTATCGATATAAGTTCTTAAATACCAGGTATTTCCTTCCTTTACATATTCTACGTCTACCAATTCAAACTGATTTTTTTCAACTAAAGGCATAATCAATTCTTCGGTTCGACGCTCATATTCTTCTCTCGCACTCATACACATCCTCCTATCATCCGAAACAGATAAAACTAAAAGAGTGGACTTTCGTCCACTCTTGCATAATTCGCATCATTCTGTAACGTAAGCGGGTGATGGGAATCGAACCCACGTATCTAGCTTGGAAGGCTAGTGTTCTAC
>OGOC01001301.1_pt1 | contig 20629 bp, 23 predicted proteins | sample 1552561 | NCBI WGS metagenome assembly OGOC01 (sample SAMEA2580148, study PRJEB22360) | human gut metagenome | biome: human gut; feature: human-associated habitat; material: faeces | place: Denmark | collected 2008/2010
GGATGTTTATATGGATGTGATGTGATTGCCAGCCCGGGAGGGCTGGCAATTGGTGCCAGTGAATATTTGGAAGGCTGTCCGTGTGTCGGGTACAGATGAACACGAGGTGATGACGTTAAGCTAAGTGTGGACGAATTGGACTTACACAGCTGGAGCCAGTAGATGATGGTTAGCACATTATTATGGATTGATGCCGTAGAGGCAGGATTTAATCATGTCGTATTTATTATCCGAATCAAGGGTACCTGACACTTTGAACATTAGGCACAAAGATTAAGAAATATGTGGGTGATAAGTAAGGTTTAAATGTGTATACTTCTTATATTGCACAGGTAAAGCGGGTGTGGTCTGGACATGGGCGAGAATTATAATAAGTCAAAGAAAGTGAATTTAGAGGTAAGGCAGTGTCCGTAGGAAAATGTGGATTATGTTAGGGATACATTGAGACATTCCAAGTTGATATGACAGGCAATTAGAGGAATGATTTACGAAGGAGACGTTATGTCTGATTTATTTATTATAGGAAATGGTTTTGATAGAGCTCATGGGCTAAAAACGTCATATTATGATTTTCATCAATTCTTAAAAGATAATTGTAAAAATATGCCGTATATTGGAGCCGTTGAACTGGTATCTCAAGATAGCGAAAATAAAATAGACGGTATGATTGTATATGAACCTGTTGAATATTTGGACTTTTTTCAAATCATAATAGATCAAACAGATGGTCCAGATTGGAAGAATTTTGAAGAGGCACTTGGTAGACTAGATTTTTCGGATATTCTGAGGGATTTTGGAACATCTTATGATACAGATTCAATTAAATATTTGAATGAACGGAGTATTGAACCAATTTACCAAGCTGTATTAACAGTTAAAAAAATGTTTCCACTTTGGGTAAAAAGTATATTGATTGATAATCGGATTAAGAAAAAAGATATAATTCAAGAAATGCTTAAAAAACCTCATTATATTCTTAACTTTAATTATACAGATACTTTGGAAAAAATATATGGAGAAAAAAATGTATTTCATATTCATGGTAATCAACATTCTAGTATAATTTTCGGACATGGAAATTATGTTGATGAAGACTTTGATGATGAAGATTTTGAAATATATCCTGGGGCTGGTTCATATTTAAATATGATGAAAGCGGAGTTGAAGAAACCTGTAGATAGAATTATTAAAAGAGCAGAGACACAAAATTTCCTAGCTTCTATAAAGGATGTTATGAAAATTTATTCTTATGGTTTTAGTTATGGTAGTGTGGATTTACCATACATAGTTGAAATATGTAGACATATTGATACTCATAAAGTTACATGGTATTTTAACGACTATTCGTCTGATATTGAAATACAAAAATATCAAAAAATAGTAAAGAAATGTGGATTTGAGGGTTGCTTCTCTACTTTTCATGTGTAGCTAGTAGTTTTTACTTATCTGAGGCAATGCCATTAAGCTAAGTGTTCGATGTATAAGGAGGCAGATGCAGATAAACTGAAAATGAATAGAGAATGGACATTTAATGAACATTTGCACTAAAAATAATGATATTATCAATATAATTCTTGAGGATAATACTATTCAATACTATATATTTATTGACATTATTTTCCGTATTATATATATTGTATATAAAGTGTGTGATTTCGTATGAAAAAGGGCACATATTAATTTGAGATTGTAAATTACACTTTGTATTCATAAGGGCTTTCATTACCTAATTATAGTTATTATTCTTATTTTAAACACATCTTTGGTATGTGTTGAATTTACATATTTTATATGTAAGTCCAATACAAAGGAGGTGTTTACAATCGATAATAAGAGATTTATATTGGAGTTTTTTATATTTATTCTTGGTGTATACGGAACAAAAATATTTGATTATTTGCACACTTTGGTACAAAAGCGAGATATACAAATACTAATATTCTATATTGTATTGTATGTTGTACTACATATGCTTTTGATCTTCCTCTAAGAAAATAGATACTCCAAGGCATCCCCCAACTTTAATGTTGGGGGAATTGTTTAATTTACTTGTTGGTAATGGGGTCATACGTGGTTAAATAATAGGAAATGTATAGCAAAAAAGCAAGAGTGTTTGTAGTGAAAGTGAGTTAGTGAAAAAGCATGTTAAGGGGAGGGCGGTATAATATGAACCGGCAGAAAATATTGGAGTTTGTAAGTTTTTTAGGAACACTAGTTTCAGTTATTAGTTTGTTCCTAGAAAAAGGGGAATGGGGATGGCAAAAAAATGTTTTGCTATGTTCTCTTATAATAGTTTTTGGGATTTCTGTGTACATACTGTTTATTAAGTCGGATACGCAGACTTATAAGACTCAGAAAGAAATAAACATTTTTATGAAACAATGGATAAAGACAGATGGGGTAGTGAAAATTTTCTCTAGAGACTTGTCATGGGTTGATGATGAAATGATTGGAATATTACAATCAAAAGGTTCAGATCTGTATATATATGTTGAGAAGAAGAATGAAACTGTAAATAGAATTCATATGATAAATCCCCAGATGCACTGTTTTTATTATGAAGAGATGGGGTTTGTACCAAGTTCTCGTTTTACTGTTATTCGAGCAAATAAAGATGATAAACAAATTGCGATAGCAATAAAAGAGCATAAAGGGTACAAAGAAAAATTCAAACATGAAATTTACATATCAAGGGATTCGTTAATAGATAAGAAGATACTTGGGTTAGCAAATGATTTAATGAATTGTATAGAATGTAGGAATAAATATGATAAAAAGGATAGTAGCTCAAAATAAGAAAATAACAGACATAGCTTCTGAGTGGGATTCAGTAGCTTACAAACGCAAGATGGCAATTAGTTCTGGTGCGGATAGAAGTTTCCAAAATATTCTTCTGCCTGAGATATTGCTAAAGATAAGGGGATTTTCAAAACAGAGTAATTTAAGTGTTGTGGATTGTGGTTGCGGAAGTGGAGATCTTACATTTGCAATTAACGAATATTGTGATCATATAGTAGGTATTGATATAAGTAAAGTAAGTATTGAATTAGCGATGAAATATAATAATTCCCCTAAAATAAAGTATTATAACAAATCTATACAAGAGTATTCCAATATAAGCAGAGCAAAGGCGGATATATGTATACTAAATATGGTTTTATCAAATGTTGTGGATTGTGTTCAAATATTAGATGCTGTAAATCGTGTATTGAAGGTGGGAGGGAGAGTCTTGATTACGATACCTCATCCTTGTTATTGGCCACAATATTGGAATTATGATAAAGAAGAGTGGTTTGAATATAAACGAGAAATATGTATGAATGCTGATTTTACGATAACAGGAATTGGGAAAATAGGGAATATAACGCATATCCATCGCCCAATAGAAAATTATATTCAGGAGTTAATTATAAGTGGATTTAGTATTACTGGATTTGAAGAATTGTATTCTGAAAAAAGTAGGGGAATGGATAATTTTAGGTATCCACGTTTTGTATATATAGAGGCTGAGAAAACCAGTTCCTAGTTAGTATGGAATTTGGGTGAAGAATAATATAACATTTGTAAAAACTTATTGTATTATTTATCGCTCATAATATGACAAAATGATAATGGTTTTACTTGGAGTTGTTTTTTGCATAAAATTTGTCAAAGGAGAAATTTGGAACCGGAATCAAACAGCTGGAGCCTGTAGATGATGGTCAGCACATTATTATGGACTATTCAATCCATGATGCCATAGAGGCAGGATTTAATCACGTTGTATTTATTATCCGCAAGGATATCGAGGGAGAATTTAGATCTGTTATGGGTGATCGGATTGCTTCCATTTGCGGGAAATCTGGTGTTACGGTTGATTATGCATTTCAGGATATTGAGGACATTCCCGGGGAGCCGCCGGCAGGCAGAACTAAGCCATGGGGAACAGGACAGGCCGTGCTTGCTGCTAAAGCCGTGCTGAAGACACCATTTGTCGTGATAAATGCAGATGATTATTACGGCAAGGAAGGCTTCAGACTGGTTCATGAGTATCTGGTGAACGGAGGACAGTCATGTATGGCTGGATTCGTACTCAAGAATACATTGTCTGATAATGGTGGTGTGACCAGAGGAATTTGCAAGATGGACGATCAGAATAATCTGACAGAGGTGGTGGAGACCAAGAATATCGTCAAGACTGCGGATGGTGCAGCTGCGGACGGCATAGCTATTGATACGGAGTCTCTAGTGTCCATGAACATGTGGGGACTGACACCGGAATTCCTGGATATGTTGGAGACAGGATTTGCGGAGTTCTTTGAGACGGAGGTTCCAACTGATCCACTTAAGGCAGAGTTCCTTATTCCTACATTTATAGGAGAGCTTCTGGATGAGAAGAAGATGACGATTAAGGTTCTCCGGACGAATGATATCTGGTATGGTATGACGTATAAGGAGGATGTTGAGGCTGTTAAGGAGAGCTTTAAGGGGATGATTGAGGTCGGTGTGTATGAGAAGGATTTGTTTGGGGATTTGTAGATAGGATGTTTATATGGATGTGATGTGATTGCCAGCCCGGGAGGGCTGGCAATTGGTGGTTATAGGAGATTTTTAAATAGAAATGTTGTATACAGAGTATATGAGATTGAAAAAGCTCGAAATGCATTATAGATTGTAAAGAAAAGTATCGCTTTACTATATTATGTAGATTGGAGTGTGAATGTATGGTATAATGATTACCATAATATGTTATAGATTCACGAGGAGGTGGTGAAATGCCATCATTAAGTAAGATAATTGTTGACAGTGTTGATGAAAAATACATAATACAATATTTAAAAAAACATAATATAGTTTATTCTGATGACGATCAGGGAAAAGAAGTGAATTATTGGGTTGATGAGTTGTTTAAAGAAAACAAGGTGGACATTGGTGATTTTGAGAATTTCTTATTCGACGAGCTTTTCTATGGTAAAAGAAAATACTCACGTATGTATAGAATAGAAAAACCATCTAGCTTGTCGAATCCAATAGATTGGTTTGAGAAATATCAAAGAACATTTGGAATTGATGTGCTAGATTTTACAAATATATTAGGAAGTGTAGCCAACTCTGCTGATCCTATGAAGATTGCTGCATCTGTTTCGGAGATAAATAGTAAGGGAGATTTAATTTCTTTAAAAATCTTGTTTTCGTGTTACGCTGAGTGCAGTGATAAGGGGGATTATGCTCAGACAGGCATGTATTATCCTGTGGAAGTAAATTTAGAAAATAAGGAACTTATTATAAGAGGATGGAATCGCCAAGGATTATTGGAGTCATATAGGGCTGAAGAAGCCATGGATCATATACATAAAGTTATGGATATAACTTTTGGTGTCAGGACTACGAGTTATTCATTGGAACATAGAAAAGTTTTATATAATATGAGTCAAGGTGTAATCACTGATATTTACAATAAGATTCCATCTTATAGCGAAATGAGTGGCGTACAACATTATGTATTGGCTATGTGTAAGTCAGTTGTTAATAGATTACCGATTAAAAAATCGGCATATTGTCGATAGTGAATATTGCCTGAACGATGGAGTTTTGGATTTTGAAGATGAATTAAATAAAACAATTGAAAAGCTATGTGTTAGCGACTTCTTTTTTGATATGCCATATGAATCAGTGTGGAAAATGGGTGTAGATACAATAATATCTAGAATTAAATTTAAAGATACTGAGCACGTGTTGACTTCGTTGAATGGAGAAACAAGTGATATGCCTATATTTTGTACGAAAACTTTTCTAGCACTAAAAAAATCTTTGGAAGAGTCGGAATTGGTGGAGAGAATATGGATTCAAAAAGAGCGGAAAAGAGGGAAAATGGAATTGGGGTATGATGCTACCAAGGATGACTATCTAGGTATTAGGGTACTTTCTGATATACGCTTTAAGGAAGAGGATTTTGTTTTTGCAAAGGAGATTTATAGAAAGTATGAACGAGGAGTTGTTACGACACTTAAAACAGAAAATCAGCAGGATGCCGTGTAATGCTTTAAGAAGAGTGTACCCATACCAATTAAAAGAATGGCTTGAGGCAACCGATATAGAAACTAAGGCATTTGTAGAAAGCGCAGCCAAGGAAGGGATTATTCGCATTAAATTTGATTTTATTTGTAACTGTGGAAATGCAAACACTGCATATTATAGAAGCATGAAGTTACTTGGAGGATTTATATGCGCATTTTGTGAAAAGAAATATTCCAAGGCAGATATAGTTAATTGTGGCGAAATATTATATGAACTTGATAAATTTGCAATAATGGAATATCAGAAGGATGCTACTGATTTTAAAGAATACTATAGTGATGACAGAAATGTTATTTGTATGCCAACAAAAAAGGAGAAGAACAAGATGGAGATTTTTATAGGGAGTTCGTCAGAGGCAGCTAAATTTATGGAGGATATAGCAGTAAAGCTGGAATCCTTGGGGCATAAACCATTGCTATGGAGTGATGTTGGAAAAGGAATTTTCCCGGCGAATAGCAATACTATTGATGCGTTGATAGCTATAACAGAGAGGGTTGATGCAGCGGTATTTATTTTTAGCGCAGATGATAAAACCTGGAATGATAAATTTGCAATTGGTGATAAAAAAGCGGTTAGGGACAATGTCTTATTGGAATATGGTTTATTTGTAGGTTCGTTGGGAAAAGATAAAGTATGTTTTGTTATTAAAGATGATCCTAAAGAGATAACAGATCTTAAGGGAATTATATATATAGATGGAAATCAAGGAGATAATACAATAAAGGCAGGACTAAGAGACTGGTTAGATGAAATGAATAAGAATTAATTATTATTTTTAAGATTGGATGTTAAAGTATGATACAAGACATGGTTTATGAAGTAGCTTTAGAATTTAGAAATGGAATAGTAAATGCAAATTTAAATGGTGAATTTAAAGGCGATAGGTTTATAGAAAGCTTCCCAAAAGGAAATTGTGGTATAGCAAGCAATTTGCTTGGAAGATATCTTCTGGAACGATATGGGATTAGAAGTTGGTATACATCTGGAGAGATAAAAAATGATAGTCATGTATGGCTTACATTGGAAGACCATTATATTGTAGATATTACAGGGGATCAGTATAAGAATCGGTTAGGAGTTATGTTTTATGATAAGCCTATTTATGTTGGGAAAATGGACATGTTTCATAAGCAATTTAAATTGAATAGTAAACCTGTGGAAATCACACCTAATGATTGGACTCCAGATTGGTTGGGAGAAGATGATTTGCAGTTGAAAAATCGGAAGGCATATGAAATTATTTTGAAATATGTTTCCTAGATAAAGAAAGAATAATAATATATGTGATTGTAAAGGCTTAATGGAGAATTTAATAGTCAAGAGCACAAGAAAAAGGTGCTTAGAGATGTGATATTTGTATTAGTAGTGAAAAGAGTAACTGAATAAATATAAGATTGAATTTCTGAATACAATTACGGAAATAAAATTAATCAGTGTGAATTATAACAAAAATGAGAGTAATATGAAAGGAGTAAATGTCATAAATAATTGACAGAGAAAGTTATGGGAATATTTAATGTTTTGTTTTCGGATATAGAGTGGGGAGAAGATGAAGCAAAAAATGATGAGGACCTTGATAATTATTTTGTTGAATTTCCAGGGTATGATAAAATTATCCAGGGTAAAAAAAGATTTATAGTTGGAAGAAAAGGTACTGGTAAATCAGCAATTCTTCAAAAGATTAGATTGAAATCATTAAGCGATGCAACGTATTTTTATATAGATATATCGCTGAGGGATTTTCCTCTTAATGATTTTAAAGCATTAGGCGAAAAGGGGCATCAGGACAAATCAAAGTATGTAAGTGCTTGGAAATTTTTATTGTTGGTAGAGATAGCTGGAATGGTGTTAGAAGATAACTCTGTAGATGCATCAGAAGAATTGGATAATGTGAGAACTTTTATAAATCAAAATTTTCCTAATGGAATATCGGTTGTTCAGACTGTTAATACATTGAGAGAAAATGAGAATAAAGTAACGGTAATGTCTTCTTGGTTGGGGGGAGAAATAAAGCATTCAAGAAAATGTGAGCAAATGGCACAGGTGCACTATAATAAGCTTGTGACAAAGTTGGCACAATTATTAAAAAATATGAATATTGATTCACGATACTTTTTATTGATTGATGAATTAGATGAAGGATACAAACAAAAAAACTCTAACTTAAATGTTGTAATTTTGGCTCTTTTACGTGCTGCTGATGAAATTTATAATGAATTTAAAAATAATATGAATTGTATTCCAGTTACGGCTTTACGTTCAGATATATTTGACAATCTAGAAGATAATGATTTAAATAAGTTAGATGATTATGTTTTGAGATTAAACTGGACAACAGATGAAAATGCCCCATGGTCTTTGAAGAAAATTGCGGAAAAACGCATAGAGGCTACTTTAAGGAAAAAATATCCACAATTGCCTATAGCGGATTGCTGGGATATTGTAGCGGATGATTCTTCAGCCCCTAAGGGGTTGTGGCAATATATATGTGCATTAACATTTAGCCGACCGAGGGATATTATAAAATTACTGAAATATTGTTCCCAAGACATGAAGGGGAATAAATTAACTTTATCAGAAGTTCAGTCTGTTGAGGATAAGTATTCTGATTGGTTTTATAGAGAATTCCGGGATGAGGCTCAAAGTTTTCTTAGTTGTTGGAAAGGCGCCTTAAACTGTATCTCAGAAATTGCTCAGGGAAAAGATAAAGTTGAAAAATTAGAATTCAAGCTTTCAGAAAACAGCGAAGTTAAGGAGTGGTGTAAAAGTAACAATAAAACGGTTATGGATGTTATAAAGATATTATTTAATTATAGTGTTATTGGGTGTATAAATGAGAAGGGAAGATGGATATTTAAGTATAAGGATGAATATTTTGAATTTATGACTTCGTATCCAGATTATTGTGTACACTATGGATTTTGTAGAAAATTGAGAATTCCTAAATCGTATGATAAGATAGTATTAGATGCAAATAGGCAATATAAATAAGGCAAATTTAATTGTATAAAAACAACATTTATATTGGATTTTCATAAATTACTAATTAAAGGAAAGTTAAATGAACAAATCAGACCTAACGAATTTTTGAATTATTAGGACAGAAAGGAATGTTACAGAAAGAGTTATCTATTAGAACTGGGATAGCGACCACAACGATCAGTGAATGGCGGAAGAAGAATACGAATCCAGGTTCGGACAAGATATTGCTCATATGTGCAGCTTTGGATGTAACACCGGAATATCTCCTATCTGGAGTGACAGAAGATAGCAAGAGGGGGGCATTTGAATATATATTTTAGTTACAGTAAGAAATTTACTGCAAATGTTTGTTGCTACTCGATATGCAACTGAAATAAGGTCGAGTTTAAATGTTTGTCGTTACTCGATATGCGACTTATAAAAGATCGAGTTCAAATGTTTCGAGACTTCATTCGTGAGAGTGAAGTCTCTTTTTGTTAGGAGAAAGAAATGGGCAAGTGCTTGATAGACCTTGTTTTTATACATTCAAATTACCGATCTTTATGTTATACTTATACCAAACACAACTTGTTTTGCATAAAGAGGTATAACATATGAAGATTCTTATCACCGGCGGAGCTGGGTTTATTGGCAGTAATTTTATTTTTTATATGATGGACAGATATCCTGAGTATGAGTTTGTGTGCGTGGACAAACTTACATATGCGGGAAGTCTGGATACGATTAGACCTGTCTTGGACAGGTCTAATTTTGTTTTTTATAAGGCGGATATATGCGATAGAGGTGAGATGTATCGTATATTTGAGGCGGAGAGGCCGGATGTGGTCGTGAATTTTGCGGCAGAGTCGCATGTGGACAGATCTATAGATAACCCGGAGGTGTTCCTTGATTCGAATATCAAGGGTGTATCCGTGTTGATGGATGCGTGTATGCGATATGATGTCGGCAGATTTCATCAGATTAGTACGGATGAAGTGTATGGAGATCTGCCTCTTGACAGGCCGGATCTGTTATTCACTGAAGAATCGCCGATTTGTCCGAGCTCGCCGTACAGCAGCTCGAAGGCGGCAGCAGATCTTTTGGTTATGGCTTATCATAGAACGTATGGCTCACCGGTTACCATAAGCCGGTGTTCAAATAATTATGGACCATACCAGTACCCTGAGAAACTTATCCCTTTGATGGTGACAAATGCATTGGCAGACAGGCCACTGCCTGTTTATGGACAGGGTATAAATGTCAGGGATTGGATACATGTGGATGACCATTGCCGTGCCATAGATACGATATTGACCCAGGGAAAAGTTGGTGAGATATACAATGTGGGTGGTCATTGTGAACGGACAAATATTGAAATTGTAAGGATGATTTGCAGGGAATTGGGTAAGCCCGAGTCACTCATAACATTTGTCACCGATAGGAAAGGCCATGATTTGCGGTATTCTATTGATTCAACTAAGATTGAACAGACTCTTGGCTGGCGGCCGGAAGTGAATTTTGATGATGGAATACGGAGAACTATCAGGTGGTACGCAGATAGATTGAGGGGAATGTAGGATACGGGAGTGTGAAGGAATGAGTAAATATGTATATTTGTTTGAATTGGATTCTGTGCGCAAAACAGATGAGGAGATAATTGCGGGACAGGCTGCCTTGTACGATGAGATTGTGACAAATGGTAATATAGTTGTCTTGACTTATAATCAGATGGTGGATTCGAGGGGCTTTTTCAGCCTGCTAAAAAACGGAGAATACAAAGAGGCTTTGCTAAAATTGTTTGATAGTGGGGTTATCAAGATATCCCAGTATGGCGATATACGTACTGTGTCCCAGTATTTGATGGATTCGATAGAGGATGACAAGCAATTTATATATTCCGCACTTCCATTGAAATATAGCCAGAAACGACTTACCGCAATTATGAAGAGGTGCCTTCTGTATTCTGATTTGTCTGAAATATATGAGTACGGTCAGATGGCTTTGGCACTAAAGAAGAATGAGAATGGTGAGCAGTATAATGATGATTATAAGAACAGGCGAGATGAGCTCATAGATATATTTGTTGAAGTGGACAAGAATGGTGAGCACCAGACTAATCTATCCTGGGATGCTATGGCTGAGATATTGGAGAACTTGTATAGCTTTATGGAAACCGTGATCAAATTGAGCATGATGCATGATATATACATAAGTCCAAGGGCTGATGGTGAGTTGGGCTGTTGGAAATTCAGTTCGATATTGGATAAGGTTATACGTTTATATGTTCCGAAAGATAATGTGGAGCTGTGGGGAAGTGCTCAAACGATACTTGATAACATATATAAGCAAAATAAGAATGAAAATAATCGTTCAGTGTATATCAGAAAGCTTAAAAAATTGGTAGAAACAGGCACAAATGTCAAGGGGTGTCAATATGCACAGGCAATTGTTGATTTGTGTTATAACTATGCTTGCGAGAGCAGTATATCAAACGTGTCAAGGCATTATGATGTGAGGGATTTAGAAGATTGGGGTAGTGCCTGCCATGGTGAGAATACATTTGAATGTGACTTTTCTAAGCGATTGAAGCGCACGTGGGATGGTGGAAGGAAACGTGATGAAAGATATCTTGTTGATGAGAAAAATGATTTTAAGACATTCAAACTGGGAAAATATAGCCCCCCAAAGATCGTTAATGCTGCAAGAATTGTAGGTTATGTCAAGGATAAACCAGAAATAGATAGGAATTATGTATTCTATTATGAGAATAACGCTAAGAAGGACAAGTATAGAAGAAAACTGAAACTTTTATGTGGAATATTGAAGAAAATAGTATTTGCTATTTTGTGTTTTCTAATAGTGATAAGTCCCGAACTGACAGGTGATTATTGGACCGCAAAAGCTATGCAAAATAGTTGGATAAAACCTGCTGTAGCATTTTGGAATTCGGTTCCTTCGGGTATTCAGACAATGGTTATGCTGATAATTACAGAGATCGTGACTTCGCTCATAGCTAAGATTCCTGGACTTGATGCTTTGTCATTATCAGAATCCTTAGCGGAAATCTGGCAACTGCTTAGGGATATGGTTCGGATTACCTTTAGAAAAAGTAAGGCATATGTGAATTCGGTCATGAAAGGATTAGATAGCTCTGAACATTTTTGTGAAGGCGAAAAAATAAGATACACATTGACAAAAGAACTGAAGAGATATTTAAAGCTTTGTGAAGATAGGAATATAACAAATGAGGATTCGGAATATAAATCGTATCCGATAGCGTCCCTGGATACTTTAGAGGCCAGAAAACAGATCCTCCGTGACGAGGAGCTGCATAGCCGTAAATATGGAGTTGTTTACAGCAGCGCATATAACATGATGGTGGTAGACCCGATACGCAAGGATGATAATGAACTTATGGCTTATGAGAGAGTCCTGCCAAATGGAAACGATGGTGTGGTTATTCTGGCGAAGCACAAAGGAAAATATGTTTTGCTGGAACAGTTCAGACATGCAATCAGAAGAAGACAGTATGCATGCCCTCGTGGTTTTTCTGATCCAAATTGTACACCGATTGAAGATGTACGCCGTGAGATTAGAGAGGAACTGGGCGCTGATATCATAGGAAAGCCGATAGAGCTCGGTCGTATAGCTGCCGACAGTGGCCTCACGGGGGGATGTGTCCATGTATTTTTGACCAATATAGGCGCCTACAAACAACGTTGCGGCCATGAAGGGATTATATCTACCATTGAGTTAACAAGGAAACAGATGGAGATATGGGTTAGTAAGAAGAGGATAGATGATGGATTTACGCTGGGGGCGTTGGAGCTGGAGAGGTGTTGGCGCTTGAAGCGGAGAAGAGCCAGGGCGGAATTGTAATGTGTTATATGTAATATGGGAGAATGGTTACAAATATGATAAGATTTGCAATATAATATAAATTGAAAAAGACGGAGAGATGTAAGTCTCTCTGTTTTTTTGAGTTTTTCTATATTGTATAGACTTTGATATAGCTATATATTATAATATACATATTGTTGCAACTTAAGATTTAGAATAATAATATATTATAACTCACATATAAATACGTTGGGAGGATAATACATTTTCAGATAATAGAATTATATGCGGAGAAGGTAGCAAAGAATGTCAAGAATTAGATGGATTCATTTTTCAGATTTACATCTTAATTTAACTGGAACAGAAATCAAAAGATTACGCAAAAATCTTTTGTGGTATTTGGACACTGTAGTTGGAAAAATTGATTATGCTTTTAATAGCAGACATTTCCCATTAAAATTCCAATCATCATATAATGATTTCGAGTTGATGAAAAGTAGAGCGAGGTAATGCACATACTTGAAAAAAACGTTGTTTTTTTTATGAAAATCGCATATACTAATATCAACAGAACCCAACACGCCTTTCAACGATGCGGACCACGTTGGGTCTTTTAATTTTAAGGAGAAAGTATATGGGAGAACTGAAACGACATCAACCATCAATGTCAATTGATGAACAGGTGGAGAATTTAAAGACACACCTATCTTGTATAAGGAATATTCCCAACAGGGAATAGGAAATAATAGAATGTTTGGTGTATTATTATGTATGAGACACATTCTGCTGCATGATAAACACTGGAATTTATATGTAGACCAAATAGAAGTATTAATAGAGAAGTATGAAAAAGTAGATGTAAGGACAATGGGATTTACTGATAATTGGAAGGAATTATTGGAGATAGGTTAAGTTGGAATTTGCAGAGACAGATAAATAATATTGAGGAGCATAAAAATGGCTGTGAAAAAACTCGATTGAGGTTTTTCACAGTCCATTTTTGTGTTAGAAGAAAGAAATTGAAAGAAAGTTACTTGATAAGTAATCCATGATGTTATAGAGGTCGGATTTAACTATGTTGTATTTATTATCTGTAAGGATATCAAGGATATTTACGGTAGATTAAAGAACGTCGTGGGAAACAGGGCAGGCTAAGGATACTGAAGAACGATGGGTTATAGATACATTTAGCAAGATGGGTTTTGAAGATAGAGAGCATCTGATTTCATATATGAAGATGATGGGAAAGAAATTAAAAAATTACAATGCAATCCGTAATTGACGATATAATGGGGGTAGACAGCTCAGAGGCATATCATAGTCATCGGGACTTAACTTTGTATTACATAAATATGGTATACAGGATTTGGAACGGGAATAAAAAAGTTGTGATACTAAATTGTTATACAATTTATCTGACTCAAAAGAATATGATCAATATGTTTATAGAGAGAGTGGGTTTGTGTGGGAGTATTATGCAGAAAGATTTGGTTGTAAGGAATTATTAGATGATAGAGGAAATAATATTTAAGCTTCATACGACATTTTAATTGAATGTATAAAGACGTTTTATGAAGGTACTATACTTACTCAAAAAGCAAGTTATATTAATATGATAGTATACTATTTTTAATACAGGCAAGTTGCACCAAGTAAAAAATTTTGAATATGGCTTGTTTGAATGCGATGAATAATTATAGAGACATGGAGTATAAGGACTTTGATAGATTTAAGGAAGGAATTAAGTATATTTCTGAAGGAATAAAAAATAAAACGAATGAAGATTATTTTTACGGGCTGTTAAAAAGAAATAATAAAAAAGTTAATGATGTTATAGAATTCTATAAGTATGTTGTAACTAATAATTTAGATATTTACAATTTGACAGCAATTGAAAGGAAGAATGTAGACGAATTTGTGACGTTTATGTTTAAGGCCCAAAACAATGAAAATTAGTTAATTGGGTTTGCCTGCTCAGGTAATGGTTAGGAAGAATTATATAAGATCCCCCTTTTCTTAGCAACAAGAAAGGGGGATCTTGTGATATAACGTCAATTATTTTATAAGAGATTCAACAAAGTCAAAAGAAAGTCCGATATTGTCATTTATAGTTAGAGGTTCCACACTAAAATGGCTAGTGCGCTCTAAATATGGATAAGTACTAAAAATGTCATTAACTAATGATTTAGAGTGTATGACGGCTCCGTTTGTAAATGTTCCCTTGTATTTCTTTCGAGAGATAGGGATACTCTTAAATGTTTTATCATTTGTGAATTGTAGTCGTATTTTCTTAAGTTTTCCTTCGATAGATCCGCAATATACCTCCGCGTATTTTAATGAATAAAATCCAGGGATTAACTCGCAGGCAGTCGCATTTAAAGAAATACGACCATTGTCTTTTGAGATCGTTATTTGTGGAAGTGCCTGTGATGCTTTGTGGGCACGAGTAGAAATAAATGGTTCCCAGTTTATATCTGCCATGATAGTAACCTCTCTTTAGTGTTTTTGATTATAATATTACATATGTATAAAGAAGTCAATAATGAGTAAATGTGTGGAGTGCTAGAGTTTTAGAGTTTTGGAGCGTGAATAAAAGTGTGTTACAAAAAAATATAGATAGGAATATTTAATCAATGAGACATTTATGGAAAATCCAACCTTGAAATACCTCACCCGCTTCTATATAATTAAGATATATTTGTTACGGAAAATGGACGATTTAGCCCGGTTTTACAGGGCTGAAGTTCAATACCAGGGAGGATTTACTATGAGGTTGGTTACAAGATCGGATTTTGATGGACTTGCGTGTGGCGCACTGCTGAAGGAAGCGGGAATTATTGATCATTGGAAGTTTGCGCATCCGAAGGATCTTCAGGACGGATTGATTGAGGTTACGGAGGATGACTGCCTTGCAAATGTGCCATTTGTTGAGGGTTGCGGACTTTGGTTCGATCATCATTCAAGTGAGCATGAGAGATTGGCACTTGAGGGTAAATACAAGGGGGAGAGTTGTATAACTCCATCGTGCGCTAGAATAATCTATGAGTATTATGGAGGCAGAGAGAGATTTCCGCAGTTTGACGATATGATGGAGGCTGTTGATAAGGTTGATTCAGGTAATCTTACCATCGATGAGGTACAGAATCCAAAGGGATGGATACTTATTGGATTCCTGATGGATCCTAGAACCGGACTTGGAAGATTCAGAAATTTCACCATATCAAACTATCAGCTCATGGAGAAGCTTATAGATGCATGTCGTACCATGACCACTGATGAGATACTTGCCCTGCCGGACATACAGGAGAGAATAGTTCTGTATAATGAGCAGACAGAGAAGTTCAAGGAGATGGTCAAGGCACATACCATAGTGGACGGTAATCTTATCATAAGTGATCTTCGCGGAGTGGATCCGATATACACCGGCAATCGTTTCATGATATACAGTATGTATCCTGAACAGAATGTGTCAGCGTGGATAGTAAGCGGACGTGGTGGACAGGGATGTTCGGCAGCAGTTGGATACAGTATCCTGAACCGCACAGCGACCATGGATGTTGGAAGCCTTATGCTCAAGTATGGTGGCGGTGGACACAGGAAGGTTGGTACATGTCAGTTCAAGGATGACGAGATGGATACAAGACTTCCTCAGATGCTTGAGGAGCTCAAGGCTCAGGCTAATTCATAAGAAATATTGACAAAAAATAACCGAATGATACAAATTTTAATTCGTATCATTCGGTTATTTTTTATGTTATAAAAATGTTCTTAAAGGTCTTCTTGAAGATTAGTCTCTCTGGAACAGATCTCTTGTGTATACCTTGTCTTTGATGTCATCGAGGCATGAATTGTACCTGTTGGCGATGACAGCGTCGGACATGGATTTGAATTTGTCTAGGTCATTTACAACTTTGCTTCCGAAGAATGTGGTTCCGTCTTCAAGGGTTGGCTCGTATACAACGACGGTTGCGCCCTTGGCTTTGATACGCTTCATGACACCCTGTATACTGCTCTGGCGGAAGTTGTCGGAGTTGCTCTTCATCGTCAGTCTGTATACACCTATGACACATTCCTTCTCCTGGGCTGCTGAGTAATCACCGTTATTGTTGTAGTCGTAGTAGCCTGCGATGGAGAGAACGCGGTCTGCGATGAAGTCCTTTCTCGTTCTGTTGCTCTCAACGATGGCGCTCATCATATTCTGAGGCACGTCGTTGTAGTTGGCAAGGAGCTGCTTTGTATCCTTTGGCAGACAGTATCCGCCGTATCCAAATGATGGGTTGTTGTAGTGTGTTCCGATTCTTGGGTCGAGACATACGCCGTTTATGATGTCCTGTGTGTTAAGTCCCTTCATCTCTGCATATGTGTCAAGCTCGTTGAAGTAGGACACGCGGAGTGCGAGATAGGTATTTGCAAATAACTTTACAGCCTCAGCTTCGGTGAAGCCCATGAACAGAGTGTCTATATCTTCCTTGAGGGCACCCTCCTGAAGCAGTGCGGCAAATGTATGGGATGCCTTAACTATCTTCTCGTCATTCTTGTCTGTGCTGACAATTATCCTTGATGGATAGAGGTTGTCGTACAGTGCCTTTGATTCACGAAGAAACTCTGGGCTGAAAATGATATTTGACGTGTTGTATTTCTTCCTTACGGACTCGGTATATCCAACTGGTATAGTTGATTTGATGACCATGATGGCATCCGGGTTGACCTTGAGGACGAGCTCGATAACGGCCTCAACGGCTGATGTGTCGAAATAGTTCTTGTTGCTGTCGTAGTTTGTCGGGGCAGCAATGATTACGAAATCTGCATCCTTGTATGCTGATTTGCCATCGAGAGTTGCTGTGAGATCAAGCTCCTTCTCGGCGAGATATTTCTCAATATAGTCGTCCTGTATAGGGGATTTCTTGTTGTTGATGAGATCAACCTTTTCAGGGATGATGTCAACTGCCGTTACATGGTTGTGCTGTGCCAGCAGGGTCGCAATGGACAGACCAACGTAACCGGTTCCTGCCACTGCAATGTTCAGTGGGGATGGAGACTCGAGCTTGTGTGCGCCAGCATTGATGAACATTTCTGTGAGGTCGAAGTTCAAAACCTCTGACAAACTTTCGAGCTGCTCTATAGAAGGAACAAAATCCTTCTGCTCTATTCTGGAAATGAGTGCTCTGTTGATACCGGTTGCATCGGCGAGCTGAGCCTGGGTCATACCCTTTTCTTTTCTTCCGTTCATGACAGTGTCGGCGAGACGTGACTGTGATAATTTCTTCATGATCAAAATTCCTTTCTCTGATGAGTATTCTCTATTATTCTTAGAAGTATTATTCAAAACTAGCAACAAATGTTAATATTTATAACATTTACAATGCCATAATACATGTAAAAACGGCATAAATCAAGAGAAAAATGTATTTTAAACATAAAATTATACATAATTAATGTTAATTAAAATAACATGCATAAAACAACTGAAAATATAGTTTATTTCAACGCAACATCGAGTCTTATCGGATTGTGATCGCTGTTTTTAAAATCCAGATCTATGGTCTCTGTGGAGTTGATCTGCAAATTGCTCGATACTATGAATCCGTCGATGACATAATATTGGAAACTCTCGTGGTCGCTTCCTTCGTATGGTTTGTCCAGGGATCGGCATGTCGGAGCTGAGGAATCGGTGCTGCAGGTGAAGGAATCTCCAAATTCAGATACATCTATGCTTCCTGGTGCCCACAGGTCAGCGGACTGCTGAGGGTATGCGGACAGATCCACATTTGAAAAAGTCTGGTTGAAGTCGCCTCCTGCGATAACGTAGTTCCCTGCTGCAGCCTCATTTTGGAGAATGTCGGCTAGCATCCTGGTCTGGGCGGCTTTGCCCTCGCCTGAGTCATAAGCCTCCAGGTGGAGATTTACTATGACGAGTTCGTGTTCACTTCCGGCAATCGGTATTCTGGACACGATCAGGCATCTTTTCAGGTTGCACAGTCTGATCGGGTAGGAAAATGGACATGGAAGCTGTATTCTTTCTGCATCCGATACTTCAAATGAGCAGAGAGTCATTATTCCTGATGTCACTCTGCCGATCGGTGGAAGTGGATATGGAACCATGAGTGTTTTGTAGTTGTAGGCGTATGAGCTTGTGTATGACGGCAGCTTTTCCCTCAAAATATCGGCTTCGTTTATCTTGTGGCTTCTGGATGATCGTTCATCAACCTCCTGGAGAAGAAAGATGTCAGCGGCAAGTGAATTCAGCTCTGATGTGATGGCCTCCATATTGTCGTTTACCTGCTTGGCTGTGGAAGTGTACACACTGTCTCCTCCGTCCATGAAAAAGTCAGCATTTGCACCGAGGGATCCGTAGCCGAGATTCCATGTCACGATGGATATGGAGTCGCCGACAGATGGTGAAAGCTTGGTTGAGCCGGTTGCATTTTTGCCAAATGTGCTTCCGGATGTGACCTCAAGGGATTCGGAATCGTCTGGTTTGTATTCTGTTATAGTGAGAACTCCCACAAATATTATGGCGGCCACAAGGATCACACCGAGGACAATACAAGTCATTTTTAGAATTTTTTTTGCTATTATCATGTTGGATATTTCCTGTTCTATATTTGTTCAGCCCGTCCAAATGGTTAGTTGGACTGACATGTAAAGTATATCAGACGCGGTGTATGTAAACAATGTGTAAAATGACTGTCAGTTGCAACTGTGATATAATAATTAGTGGAACTTAACGTAATTACCGCAGGGGCGGGAGAATTGTTTTGGGAGTGGGTGATACATATGAAGAAATCTATTAGAATAACACATAGGTTGCGAAATTCAGATTATCCGATAGCAGAATATTTCGTGCCATATAAACCTGATGTCTTACAGAAAATTGTTAAAAGTAAATTGGTACGTGAAGAATTGGATATAGTGGCAAGTAAATATGGTAGTTTTGAAGAGTATGCGAAATCGAAATCATTAGAAGCGCTTGACTTAAATTTGGAATCAGTGGAGGATGAAGGTGCCTGGATAAATGATGAGTACAATTTAAGTGAAAATAATATGTGGGATTATCTGGCAGATGTGACACTTATTAATGATACGGTCATGCAGGATAATAGTGATAGCGTTGAAGCACTAAATATGGAAGCACTGCAGACATTTGCCAGCAGGATAAAATATGATTACAGGCGTATCGCAATCTCTATTATGATTTATACAGAGAGATATGTGCATGAAGACTACGTAGATTTTAGTGAAAATAAAAAAACTATATTGACAGATATATACAGATTGATAGATAGGGCGAGCAAATGTAAGGTGCATGATATAGGAGAAATAGATGATATACACGAGAAGTTCCTAACAAGTTATAATAAATTTACTGCTACGAGCTGGAATGAAAATTTAGAGTTTGTACTGGAAAGAGCGGATTCCATAATGAAAAGTATGGTCTCAGATATTGGACAGGAAGAGAAAATAGGCTACTATACAAAGACGCTTAATATTATAAAAAAAGAAATTTTGAAAAGTAGCGGAGAGAAAGTGACGTTAAAAAAGAGATATATTAGGTTTATTTCTAATATAGCCCATGCGTTTAACATCGAAACACATGATATGCCAAAAGATGACAGTGCTATTTTTGAAGCTTGTATTTGGAAAGATAAATTAACAGAAATATATAGACATTTTTTTATTTCTCTGTCTCAAATAAATACAAATGATGAATTAGTGTCAACGGGATCAAACAATTTTGAAAGTATGACAAAACAGTTTACGGAAGAGATTG
>OGOC01001305.1_pt1 | contig 20588 bp, 18 predicted proteins | sample 1552561 | NCBI WGS metagenome assembly OGOC01 (sample SAMEA2580148, study PRJEB22360) | human gut metagenome | biome: human gut; feature: human-associated habitat; material: faeces | place: Denmark | collected 2008/2010
CCGACAACAATGTTCATCTGATCCATGATCTCAAATGGATCTCGGGTTCCATATTTCTTGATTAATTTCTTTGTTTCTGTATATATGTAAGTGTTTCTCAAATAAAATCACCTCAAAAGTAAAAAATAAAAGGGCAGAAATATCCTTGTAACTATAAGGTAACAGATTAGGTGTACAATAATCCCGCCTTCTATTATTTTTCCTCTTGGTTTTTCAGATATTTTTTCGGTGTAAATTTCTTTGCACGTCTTTTGGAATCCAGATAAAGGCTCTGGATCTCATCCATAAAAGCTATTTTATCTTCGTCTGTCAGTGATCCACCGGCAAACATAGCTGCAGCCTGTTCCAAAATCTGCTGAGCCTGTCTGGCACCACGGTTACCAAACTGTTCGGATGCTTCTGTGATAAAAGCTTCATTCTCACTCATGAGATAAGAAACGTCACACTGTAATGCATCTGCCAGTTTCTGATACAGAACATTTTGTTTTGGAAAACGTCCTTCTACTTCCCAGGATCGAATAGTCCTATATGAAACACCAACCATACTGGCCAGTTCCTGCTGACTCATCTTTTTTTCTTTTCTTAATGATCTTACTTTTTCACCGAATGTCATAAACATACCTCTTTCTAAGCCTTGTCTTATAAGTTTCATTAGCCGCTTCAAGGCAAAACGGGAAATGTGTTTCCTTAAAAATAAAAATTAATCTTGACAAAGGAAAATATCTCTCCTATAATGTGAATCACAGATAAGGGAAACATCTTTCCTATAAGATACACAATATTTCCTCTTTTGTCAATGAATATGTGGAATGAATTTCCTATATTTTAAAGAAAACAGGAAGGATGCACAGTCATTGACAGTCAAAATGGGATACATGTTACAAAAAGAGGAAAGACGTATGGGAGGTGGCAATGTGAGTCAGGATCAGACTTCTATTATCTGTATTGATCTGAAGTCCTTTTATGCTTCTGTAGAATGCGTAGAACGTGGGCTGAATCCATTTAAAACAAACCTGGTGGTTGCAGATCCTACCAGATCAAAGTCAACAATCTGCCTGGCAATCACTCCGGCTATGAAGTCTCTTGGCATCAAGAACCGGTGCCGGATTCATGAGATACCGGATTGTGTAAAGTACATCACAGCCATGCCAAGGATGCAGCTGTATATGGATTATTCCGCAAAGATCTATGGAATCTATCTGCGGTACGTCTCAAAAGAAGATATCCATGTGTACAGTGTCGATGAGTGTTTTATTGATGTGACAAACTATCTGCAGCTTTATCATCTCACTGCAAAAGAAATGGCGGTAAAGCTTATGCAGGAGGTTATGGAGGAAACAGGTATCACTGCAACCGCTGGTGTGGGAACCAATCTGTATCTTGCTAAGATCGCAATGGATATTGTAGCAAAGCATGTGGATGACCATATTGGAATCCTGGATGAATTCTCTTACAGAGAGCAGCTATGGGATCATAAACCATTAAGTGACTTCTGGAGGATTGGATCCCGGACTGAAAAAAAACTGGCCGGTTACGGGATTCATACGATGGGCGATATCGCAATGGCTTCTTTAAGATCCGAAGACTGGCTGTATAAGATGTTTGGGATTGATGCAGAGCTGTTGATTGATCATGCATGGGGCTATGAAACATGCCGGATGAGTGACATCAAGAACTATCATTCGGAGGAACACAGCCTTTCAAATGGTCAGGTGTTGATGCGAAATTATTCTTTTGACGAAGCACTTGTGATTGTAAGGGAAATGACAGACAACCTGGTCCTGGATCTGTTTGAAAAGGGACTGGTAACAAGCTCCCTCACCTTATGGATTGCCTATGACCACAGGTATGAGCATGAGGCATCCAAAGGAACCGTAAAACTCGAAAGAGAAAGTAACAGTTCCAAAAAGATCATAGATGCAGTGGAAGATTTATATCTCAGGATTGCGGACAGATATACCGGAATTCGAAGAATCGAGGTGTGTGCGAATAGGGTTGCTCCTGAAAATTATGTGCAGTACAGCCTGTTTGATGATCCAAAACAGACCGATAAAGAACGGCATTTACAGGAAGCAGTATTGAATGTAAAGCAGCGTTATGGAAAGAATGCGATCATGCGTGGATCTAACCTGCTAGAGTGTTCTACTTATCGAGAACGCAATGAACAAATAGGTGGTCACCGTGCTTAGAGGAGGTGCAAAAAGTGCTGGCAAGTGCATATCAACCGTATTTATATTTATCAAGACCGGTTTCCAGGAGACATCCCATGGATGTAGGACGCAGGGCAAAACAGTTTGCTCCATTTGCGGCACTTCGTGGACTGGATGAAACGATCCGGCAACAGGAAATCATTTACGAACCGAAAAGAGATTTATCTGAGGAAAAGAAAAATGAGCTGGATATGAAATTAAGGATACTGACATATGGAATGAAGATACAGGCAACTTATTTTCAAAAGTCCTGGAAGGATCCATCCGTTGGTCAGTACCATACATTATCCGGAACCGTAGAATTTTTTGATCCATCAGTCCACTTACGGATCGATGATACCGAGATTCAGATCCAGGACATCTGTGATCTGACTGGTGATGTATTTGAAACTATTGAAATATCATGTTAATGAATCACAGCGGAATTTTTTATACCGGAAAGAGTGTGTGGTAGCTGGTGGAAGGATAAAAAAGGATGCACAGATCGACAAAGCAGATCTGATCAGAATAAAAATCGTGCTGTTCGTGTAGCTTTGGCACTTACGGAATGGATGGCATGATGCTCATAAGGCGGATTTGATTTCCCTTTGGTCCGTTGAGTAATAAATGGAGAAATATCTTATTGCTTAAAGGAGGAAGCCTATATGGGATCAGGTGCTATTAAATGGCATGTACACTGCTCTGTATGCGGAGCATTTATTGAAAAGAGCGCACAAAGCGATTCAGAAGTGGAGTGCAAAAAATGTCGCAGTACATTGGAGATATTTGTAAAGGATGATATGGTGTCGGTTCGTCCAATCCACATCAGAGATGAACAATTAAAGTCCAGGATGCGGACGTATTCCCGAAAGATGATGAATCAGGGATCATAACAGAATAGAATGAGCTGTCTGTAGTAAGCGTTGGATTTGGCAGGAACCATCAAGAACGCACCAGACAGCAAGAGTTTGTCAAGGAGCTGAATCTGACTGGAATCACTAAGAGCCCGGCAAAACATTTACGGATACACTGCAAGATCAGAAGTATTTTCTGGTTTTGGAGATTGTTGAAGTATTTGTTTTGTCGGGCTTTTTTGATGTATTTCAAAAAATTTTTAAATTTTTTGTCGTACCCCACTGTAAAACAGGCTCTGAGCGTTTCGTTATATAGAGGTTGAATTCTCTTCTGCAAAAATAATTGCAGAGAGAGATTTTGATAATATGACACAAAGGAGGAAGCAAAGATGACTGAAATCGAATACCAGGAATTTGTAAGGTGTGTCCTTACGATGCTATGGGCGATTATTCCATGTTTCGCAAAGAGCAAACAGAGAATGAATCAGAAGATGCACATATCAACTGAATAAGCCAGGCAATCTGGCAAACTTAATCTAAACGCAGATTATGCGTTATCAAGGAGTCGCGGACTCCCGTTCAAAAAAAACGGGTGAGTTCGTGACCTCTTGTGCTGCAGTTCTTTATGTCTGTGCAGAAATTTCATAAAAGATGGAAAGAACCACCCGGAGCCGAAAGGCAGAAAGGTGGTCATTATGTTGACATTAAAAGAACTGAAGAAAATCGTGAAAGTTGCTGATGTGGAGAAGAGAATCCCAAGCGTGAAATCCTTGAAGGAACACAAAGTTGTAGTAAAGGAAATGATCAATGCAGATACAACAATCTCTGTTTATGATCACGGATATGTACTTTATACAGCAGGAAATCAATCAACCGTATTTCCGCTTCATAGTTGTGATGACTATGAATATGTGAGTGTAACTGGCGATAACAAGGAATTCAATAAAGAGTTCTTTGATAATGAAAACTGGTATATCCGTCTGCTGATGGAGGCTGAAGACCGTATGGCATACAGCCAGAGCAAAATCAGCACCAATCATGGTGTGTTTTCTAACAGCGATGTTACAGATGATGCGGAGATTATGAGAGGATCTTCAAAAGATTTTGTTGACGATGTTATCGACAGAGAAATTCTAAACGCTTTGATCAAAGAGTTAACAGAGAGACAAAAGACGGTACTCAATCTGGTTTATTTCGAGGAAATGCGTCAGCAGGATGTTGCAGATTATCTGGGAATCAAACAGCAGAGTGTAAATGACCTCCTGAACAGGGCATTAAAAACGATGAAAAAAAAGGCGGAAAACGAAGAATTTTAAAAAAATTGAATTAGACCACTGTAAAACAGGCTCTGAGCGTTTCGTTATATGAAGGGTTTGCATAGAACACCTTCATGTACCTTGAAAAATGAATAGCCTGCCCGGAGTGATATTCGGTTTGAACATGCATAGAGCGAAAAGCTGCGTGTCTGCCAGAAGAAAACGTATCAGAGATGGAAACTGATATAGGAACGGATCCGGGAAAGAAAACAGGAAAACGCTTAAATCTTAAATCAAAATAAAATGTCTGAATCTGAAAAGAGGATGACAGTAGAAATCATGTGGCGGTATTTGTGACAAACAGGTACCGCCATATATTTGTGCTGTTATCTCAGCTTGTGCTGACTGTCCCAAATAGCGCAAATTTCAGGAAAGGAGGCGATCATCTTCGTATAAAAGATAATACGCAGACACGAACAGATAACCATACACAAAAAAATCAGAAAGGAAGGATTTAAGAGAATGAACGTGAAAAAGAAAGCACGCAGGGTGATGTCCGGTTTACTGACTGCAGTAACGGTTCTATCGACGGTACTCTCTCCCGCTGTTGCCTATGCTTCTGATGATGCCGGATCTGTAAAAAAGATTCCGTATTATGAGGAGATCAAGGATCAGTTGGATGAAGATGAAGTGGTAACTGCAAAGGATTATGAGATCAAGGTTGGAGACAATTTCGATGTAAAGAGTGATTATACCGGTCTTACGATCCAGGATGACAGCAAAGTAAAAGTTACATTTCAGGAAGCAAAAGATACGGACGGGAATGACTTTTCTACCGATTATGCCAATTCCTATAAGGCAGTCTATTATGTAGAACCACAGACAACGGATCACCCAACCTACCAGATCAATCGAAAGATCGTGGTAAAAGAAGCGGATCAGCAGAAAGATTCGCAGTCAGAAAGTTCTTCTGATCAGGATGCTGGTTCTTCCGATAAGACAGAAACAGAGGATTCTGAGGCTGACTCGTCTACAGAGGAAACTGATGCTGCTGACACGGAGAGTAAAACAGAACTGACAGAAAAAGAATTTGATGCAGAGATCGAAGCAACGGAGAATCAGGAGACCGTTGATCCGGAAACAGGGATCACACTCTCAGAGGTTATGCAGGAAGCTGTTGACCAGGAAGTTGCTCTTGCAGATCTTGAAGCAGGCGAAAGTATTACTTTTGATATGCCAATGATGCTTGCTTCCGGTGAAACAGGAACAAAATCAGTCACAGTCACAGCCGGTTCCTGGTACTATTACGCAGATTATGGATTAGGTTCTTATCTGACTTGTCCATATTATGTGAAATGGGGAAGCATCAATGCGACAGCATACTGTGTTGAACCATCGAAAAAAGGACCGGGAAATGGAACTTATACAATCCAGAAACTTGCCGATGGAAAGACACTTGCAAAGGTCTGCTATTACGGAACAAAAGCAAGTGATGAGAATGATTTCTTCGATGAGAAACATCCGGATTTTCCGGCAGGAAAGAGATTCATCATTACCCATCTTGCAGCAGCTTATGCAAATGGATCCAGTGACTGGGCATCCGGAACTAATGCAACAGGAAAGAACCTGGCAATGGAGCTTTACAATTATTGTGTAAATATGCCGGACATTCCGTCTGTAGATATGAGCTTTTCCGAATCTAATGTAAAGGCTTATGTGGAAGGAAACAGCCAGCGAACAAGCGTGATCACATTCAAAGCAGATAAACTGCAGACAATCACATTTAAGTTGCCAAGCGGTGTAAAGCTTGTAAATGTGACAACCGGTAAAACCAGTGCTGCAGGAGCAAGTGTAGAAATCAGTGGAGGTACACAGTTTTATCTGACAGCACCACTTGATCAGGCAGAGAGCGTCAGTGCTACATTTCCTTCTCGGATGAAGGGAAGCATTGATAAAGAATACTCTGCTTACAAGATTGTAACAGGATCTGGAACACAGGACCTGGCTCTTGTTTTCGGTGAAGGTGTCGGAAATGAGAAATATGTGGATTTTAAAGTAACCTGGACAAAAGAATGCAAGGTATCCATTGTAAAGAAAGACCAGGATACAGGCAACGCACTGGCTGGTGCAGTGTACGGGATCTATTCCGATGCTGCATGTACAAAGCTGATTGCAGAGATGCCTGCAACTGATCAGAATGGTGCTTCACAGCTCACAATGGAAAAGACACAGGAAGTTGTTTATCTGAAAGAAATCTCTGTTCCAACAGGGTATCAGATCGATACAAAGTCTTATAATGTGACTCTTGCTATCGGAAAGACAACAACCAAAAATGCAACGGATAAGCGAACAAATGCAAAGCTCAACATTGCAAAACAGGATGCTGAGACAGGCAATGAAGCCCAGGGAGATGCAACACTGGAAGGTGCGGTATATGGCCTTTATGCAAGAGAAGACATTGTTCATCCGGATGGAAGAACCGGAACAATCTATAAGAAAGACACCCTGATCACATCCCTGACAACGGATAAGAATGGCGAAGCTTCTGTATCGGATCTCTATCTTGGAAAGTATTATCTGAAAGAGCTTAGTGCTCCAGTGGGATATGTACTGGATCCGACAGAACATGATGTGGACTGTACTTACGAAGGTGCTACTGTTCCGACAGTAGAAAGAACTTCTGTATGTAAAGAAACCGTCATCAAGCAGCCGTTCCAGATCATCAAGGCAGCAAACAACGGAAAGACCGATGCAGATCTTCTGCAGGGAGTTGGTTTTTCAGCATGGCTTGTCAGTGATCTGAAAGTAAAAGCAGATGGAAGTTATGATTTTGATTCAGCCAGACCAGTTGTACTGACTGCAGATGGTCAGACAGAAATGTTTACCGATGAAAAAGGATATGCAAGATCGATTCCGCTTCCATATGGAACTTATGTGGTAAGAGAAACCACAAGCAAACACAACTATGCACCGGTCGATGATTTTGTAGTGAAGATCACAGAGAATCATCCGGATACACCGCAGACATGGCGAGTGCTGCTGGATAAAGAATTCAAAGCAAAATTAAAGATCATCAAAAAGGATGCAGAAACACAGAAATCTGTACTCCTGGCTAATACTGAGTTCAAGGTATACGACCTGGATAATCAGAAATATGTGGAACAGACAACATCCTATCCGAAGCCAACAGTACACAAATCTTATTTCACAAATGAGGAAGGATACCTGGTACTGCCAAAGAATCTGAAACCTGGTAACTACAGGATTGAGGAAGTGACGGCACCCGATGGGTACACAATATCCAAAAACTATGTGACAGTTGCCGTTGATACAGATACTGCTTATCTGACCGATCCTGTCACAGGAGATGCAGTCATTGATGTGGAATATACCAATGCCCCAGTCAAAGGTCAGTTAAAGATCTATAAACAGGGGGAAATGTTAAAAGGATTTGATAAGGATTTCCAGTATGAAATGGCCGGACTTGCAGGAGCAGAATTCGAAGTCTATGCGGCAGAGGATATCTATACTGCCGATCATCAGGTAGATGCAGATGGACAGAGAACTCTGTATTTTGCAAAGGATGCACTGGTAGCAACCGTCACAACGGATGCAGATGGTTATGCAACCGTAAAGAATCTTCCACTTGGCAGATACTATGTCAAAGAGAAGAATGCACCGGACACTTATGTGTTAAATACTGTGCCGGAAAATGTCGAATTTGCTTATGCGGATCAGGATACTGCAGTGATCGAGAAAGAAATCTCTGTCACAGATGAACGACAGAAAGTGTCGATTACTGTCGAAAAACAGGATGCTGAGATAGGCAATACAGTAGCCGGAGCAGTGTTCGGTATTTACAATGCAAAAGACATTCAGACGAAAGATGGAAAAGTGATCGTCAAAGCAGATACTCTTTTACAGGAAATGACTTCTGATGAAAAAGGTCAGGCAGCATGTACACTGGATCTTCCACTTGGAGGCTATTATGTAAAAGAACTGAAAGCACCAGATGGATTCGTATCTTCGGATGAAGTACTGAGATTTGATGCTTCTTATCAGGGGCAGGATGTACAGACAGTAACATTAAAATCCGTAAAGAAGAACCAGCCGACAACTGTTGAGATCACAAAATCAGATGCAACAACCGGTGTAGAACTGGATGGAGCTTATCTGAAAGTAACGGATAAAGATGGAAATATAGTAGATAGCTGGACATCTTCCAAAGATGCACCGCATGTGATCAAGTATCTGAAGGTGGGTGAGACTTATACCCTACATGAAGAGTTTGCACCGCATGGTTATCTGGTAGCCAATGATGTGACATTCACAGTCAAAGATACCGGAGAGGTTCAGAAAGTGGAAATGAAGGACGAGGTACCGGTTGGTGAACTCATCATCAACAAAAAGGGAGAATTCCTGGATTCTGTTACACTGGCCGATAAGGTCAAAGGTGTGGTGGAACACATTTTCAACTATGTAACCGGAAAGCTGACAGATGTTACGTTTGAAGTCTATGCTGAGGAAGACATTAAGGCTGCCGATGGCGTCAGTGACGATTACTATAAAAAGGATGAACTGATTGCAACAATCAAGACAGATGAAACCGGTATTGCAAAACTGGAAAATCTTCCACTTGGTAAATACTATGTGAAAGAAACAGGAACTGCTTACGGTCATGTACTGGATGGTGAGATCCGTCATGTAGATCTGACTTACGTGGATCAGAATACACCGGTTGTAATCTATGACAAAGACTGGCAGAACAACCGCCAGAGAGTAGAAGTCAGTGTACTTAAGAAGGAAAAAGATTCTGACCGTACACTGGAAGGAGCTATCTTTGGATTATTTGCCAAAGAAGACATTAAGTCTGAGACAACTGGTAAAGTCCTGATCGAAGCCGATGAGATCATTGAACTGAAATCTACGGATGAAGAAGGAAAGATCACATTTGTTGCAGATCTTCCAATAGGAGCAACTTACTATGTAAAAGAGCTCTATGCACCGGACGGATTTGTAACCAACGATGAAGAAAAGGAATTTACCTTTGAGTATGCAGGTGAGGAGCAGCCGACTGTAACCTATGATTTTACCTTTGAAAATCAGCCAACTGTTGTAGAATTTACCAAATCCAGTCTGACAACCGGAAAAGAACTTCCAGGATGTAAGCTGAAAGTGGTAGATGCTGATGGAAATATCGTGGATGAATGGACTTCCGGTAAAGAAGCACATGTGATCCGTGAGCTGACTGTCGGAAAAGAATACACACTGGTTGAAACAAAACCGGCCGATGGTTATGTGACAGCTGAAAGCGTGAAATTCACGATCAAAGATACTGGCGATGTGCAGAAAGTCGAGATGAAGGATGATGTGACGAAGGTGAAAATCTCCAAACAGGATATCGCCGGAAAAGAACTTCCAGGAGCAAAACTCACAATCCTTGATCAGGATGGAAAAGTTGTCGAAAGCTGGACCAGTACAGAGAAAGCACATTATATCGAAATGCTTCCGATCGGAAAATACACTCTCCGTGAAGAAACAGCACCGGATGGCTATCTGGTTGCAAAAGATGTGGAATTCGAAGTAAAGGATACTAGTGAAGTACAGCATGTAACCATGGTAGATGAGGAAAAACCGGCAGAAAAGACACCGGATGGTGGAAAACCTGTCAGTGATTCACCAAAGACTGGGGATAACACCAATCTGTGGCTGTGGTTTATACTTCTCGGCATTGGTGCGACTGGTACAGGAGCCCTTGCATTTATGAGAAAAAAGAAACACTAATCAAATAAGAATGAGCGTTCATGGAAACCGAAAGGAATCTGTGGACGCTTTTTTAGATGGGAGAAACCATGAGAAATATCATTATTTTTGTTGCTCTTCTGGGAGCAGCGGCAATATTTACAGTTTTGTATTGTCTCATTGCTGCCGGAAGTCAGGCAGAGAAAAAACTGACAGAAATCATGAGAAAAGAGGAAGAACAGAATGAAGACAAATAAAGATCTAATTATAGAACCAAATGCAGCTATTGAGGGAAGAAAGTACAGCGAAGAAAAGCCATGGTCCTGCAAGTACTGTTACTGGTGGGAAGGTAAAAAGAAAGGCTGTAGCTTGAAACAGTGCCACTATCTGCTTCCGGAAAAGAAAAAAGCAGTAAAAACAACACCATGTGGTGGCTGTCCGTATGGAAAACATGTTCCATGCATCGGATATTGTATTGCCCGTCTTCATTCTGAAATGAAAGGAAAGAAAGGACGTGGGTAATTGCAGGAAGAAGTAAATCAGAAAGTGATCAGCCTGAGCATCCAGGGAGTCAAGATCACTGCCAGTGTGCTAAAAGCAGCCCTTCAGAAGTTCCTGGAAATGGATAACCGGAGGAAACAGAAAGCAACGCAGGTGAAAATGGCTGAAAAGACCGGACGGGCTCAGGAGAAAGGAAGGGAAAAAGCCCGAAAAAAGATTGAAAAGAAAAAGCCACATGGAAAGCAGACCATCAAGCAGCTGAATGCACAGGGAGTACAGCTTTCCAACATAAAGATCACAGATGAAAATATCAAATCCTTTGACCGTGTGGCAAGAAAGTACGGGATTGATTACAGCCTGAAAAAAGAAGTCGGTGCTGATCCACCAAAATATCTGGTCTTCTTTAAGGCTAAAGATGTGGATGTGATGACAGCGGCTTTCCGGGAATATGCCGGAGTAGAACTGAAAAAGAAACAGGTGAAGAAACCATCTGTCAGAAAGAAACTGCAGAAATCTGTAGAAAGAAAAGCAAAGCACCGCCAGCGTGTGAAGCAGAGACAAAAATCCAGAGGTCAGGAACGATGATGCGGGAGAAATTACAGAAGATCCAGGTCAAACGGCTGGTGATCTTAAATCTCCCATATTTCTTTATCTTCTATGTAGCAGATAAAGGATCCTGGCTGTACCGGCATTGCCTGGGAGAAAGCATGGTACAGAGACTTGGCGTGATGTTAGTCAATTTCCGACTGGCATTTTTAAGCTGGCTGCCAAGTATCGCTTTGCAGGATCTTACGGTAGGTGTTCTGGTTGCAGGTGCATTAAAACTGGTGGTCTACTATCGTTCTAAAAATGCAAAGAAGTTCCGGCAGGGTGTGGAGTATGGCTCTGCAAGATGGGGAAACAGAAAAGATATCGAACCCTTCATGGATCCGGTCTTTGAGAACAATGTCATCCTCACAGAAACAGAACGTCTGACCATGAACAGCCGACCAAAAGCACCAAAGTATGCCAGAAATAAGAATGTGATTGTCATCGGTGGTTCCGGATCCGGTAAGACAAGATTCTATGTGAAGCCGAACCTTATGCAGATGACGGACCACGTATCCTATGTGGTCACTGATCCGAAGGGAACGATCATTGTTGAATGCGGGAAGATGCTGGTAAATGGAGGCTACCGGATCAAGGTGCTAAATACGATCAACTTTAAAAAGTCCATGCATTATAATCCGTTCCATTATATCCGGAGTGAAAAAGACATCTTAAAGCTGGTCAATACCATTATCGCAAATACCAAGGGTGAGGGCGAAAAATCAACGGAAGATTTCTGGGTCAAGGCCGAGCGTCTTTTGTATTCTGCACTGATCGGATACATCTGGTATGAGGCACCAGAGGAAGAACAGAACTTTTCTACTCTGTTGGAATTTATCAATGCCAGTGAGACCAGAGAAGATGATGAAGAATTTAAAAATGCAGTGGATGAATTGTTTGAAGAACTGGAAGCAGAAAATCTGGAACACTTTGCAGTAAGGCAATATCGCAAGTACAAGCTTGCTGCCGGCAAAACTGCAAAGTCGATTTTGATTTCCTGTGGTGCCAGACTTGCACCATTTGACATTCAGGAACTAAGAGAAATCATGTCGTATGACGAAATGGAACTGGATATGATCGGTGATCAGAGAACAGCTATGTTTGTCATCATCAGCGATACAGATGACACATTCAACTTTGTGGTAGCAATCATGTACACCCAGCTCTTTAACCTGCTTTGTGATAAAGCGGATGATGAGCATGGAGGCAGACTTCCTTATCATGTACGGCTGCTTCTTGATGAGTTCAGCAATATCGGACAGATCCCAAAATTCGACAAATTGATTGCTACGATCCGAAGCAGGGAAATCTCCGCTTCTATCATTTTGCAGTCACAATCTCAGCTGAAAACCATCTATAAGGATGCTGCAGAGACGATCACAGGTAACTGTGACACTGTTCTTTTCCTTGGTGGAAAGGAAAGTTCCACACTGAAAGAAATATCAGAAACCCTGGGAAAGGAAACCATAGATCTTTACAACACATCAGACACCAGAGGCAGCAACCGGTCCTATGGGCTGAACTATCAAAAGACTGGAAAAGAACTGATGAGTAGAGATGAGCTGGCGGTCATGGATGGAGAAAAATGTATCTTACAGCTTCGAGGAGTCCGGCCATTTTTAAGCAACAAATATGACATCACAAAGCATAAACGGTACAAGGAACTTGCCGATTTCAATAAGAATAATGCGTTTGATGTCGAAAAGTATCTGGCACACCGACTGGTGCTGTCGGAAGATACAGAATTTGAAATGTATGAAGTAACTGTAACCCAAGAAGACGTATCAGTGATTGAAGCTGAGGAAGGTGAGGACTGATATGAAAGAAAGAATTCGAGCACCCTGCTACTACTGATAAGGGTACAAAAAGGTCTGAATAAAAGGGAAAGGAGTAGAGCCAAACGCTTACAGACCATAAGAAAAAGCGTTTGTTCATACATTTGATTATGGCTTTTTTTAGCAGTGCAATCAATATCCTTCAGACACTGGTCGTTGCAATCGGTGCCGGTCTTGGTGTCTGGGGCGTAATCAACCTGATGGAAGGTTATGGAAACGACAACCCGGGTGCAAAATCCCAGGGAATTAAGCAGCTGATGAGCGGTGGTGGTGTTATCCTGATCGGAACACAACTGATCCCGCTTCTGAGTGGATTATTTGGTTAAGAGAAAGGAGTAGAGATCCATGTTCAGTCAGATTTTTGATGCGATTGAGGAATGGATGAGGGAACTCTTAACCGGGATGATCACTTCCAACTTGGACACGATGTTTACTGATGTCAATCAAAAGACTGGTGAGATCGCTACCCAGGTTGGACAGACCCCGCAAGGGTGGAACGGCAGCATATTCAGTATGATCCGGAACTTATCGGATTCCGTGATCATGCCGATCGCAGGTATTATTATCACACTCGTACTCTGCTACGAATTGATTTCTATGCTGACCGAGCGCAACAACATGCATGATATTGATACCTGGATGTTTTTCAAGTACTTCGTAAAAATGTGGATCGCTGTATATCTGGTGAGTAACACATTTACGATCACAATGGCGGTATTCGATGTGGGCCAGCACGTAGTTAATTCTGCGGCCGGTGTTATCACAGGAAGTACCGCCATTGATATTTCTTCGGCATTGACGGATCTTTCCGCAACACTGGAAAGTATGGAAATCGGAGAACTTGTTGTATTGGCGCTGGAAACCCTTATCGCCGGCTTCTGTATGAGAATCCTGTCTGTACTAATCACAGTGATCATGTATGGACGTATGATAGAGATTTACCTATATACCTCAGTTGCGCCGATTCCATTCGCAACTATGAGTAACAGAGAATGGGGACAGATCGGCACGAATTATTTCAGAGGACTCTTTGCCCTGGCTTTCCAGGCATTTCTGATGATGGTATGCGTTGCAATCTATGCAGTGCTTGTTGCAGGTATCCAGTATTCAGATAATCTGAGTTCTTCATTATTTGGCGTTATGGCTTACACAGTGATCTTATGTTACAGCCTCTTTAAGACGGCATCCTTAAGTAAGTCGATATTTAACGCGCACTAAATTACAGGAAGGAGTGAAAATCATGGCATATGTCAGCGTACCGAAAGATTTAACAAAGGTAAAGAATAAAGTAGCATTTAACCTGACCAAAAGACAGCTAATCTGTATCGGGATAGGTGCTGCAATGGGAATTCCAAGCTATTTCCTCTTGCGTAATGTGATGGGAAACAGTAATGCAGCAACGGTCATGGTGCTTTTGATGTTACCGGCATTTTTATTTGCCATGTACGAAAAAGACGGGATGCATCTGGAAGATGTTCTGATGCATATGATCCGGGTGAAGTTTTTTCGTCCACCCGTCAGAAAATATGAAACTGAAAACTATTATGAAACAGATCCGGAACAGATCAAGCAGTCTCCGGATACAGGAAAACTGAAAGGAGGAAAAACGGTTGCGAAAAAAGAAAAATAAGAAAACTGTCGCAGATACCGGATACAAAAAAGTAGACAGAAAAGAGAAAAAGAAAAAGGAAAAGCAGGAAGAAAAACGCAGGCAGAAAAAACTGTCCGTCCAGCAGTCGATCGCTTATAAGGAAATGGGAAGAGATGGAATCTGCAGGGTACAGGGAAAAACGTATTCTAAGTGCATCCGCTTCTATGACATCAACTACCAGCTGGCTCAGAACGAAGATAAAAATGCAATCTTTGAAAACTGGTGTGATTTCCTCAATTACTTTGATGCCAGTATCCATTTTCAGCTGAGCTTTATCAACCATAAGAGCAGCATGAAGGAGTTTGAACAGGTCATCCGGATCCGTCCTCAGGACGATGCTTTTGACGATGTTCGTATGGAATATGCGAAGATGCTGAAACAGCAGCTGGCGAAAGGAAACAACGGTCTGGTGAAGTCAAAATATATCACCTTTTCCATCGAAGCGGATAATATCCGGGAAGCAAAGCCAAAGCTGGAACGTATTGAATCAGATATCCTGAACAACTTCAAGATCCTTGGAGTTCCGGCATATCCGCTGAATGGCGTGGAACGTCTGCAGATACTGTATGAGACTTTCAATCCGGATATCATGACAGACTTCCAGTTTGATTATGGTTCCATGATCCGGACAGGACTCAATACAAAGGATTATGTGGCACCGACCAGTTTAGTATTCCGAGACAGAAATACGTTCCAGATGGGAAATACTATCGGGGCTGTCTCTTATCTGCAGATCCTGGCACCGGAGCTTACGGATAAGATGCTGGCAGAATTTCTGGATATCGATAAGAACCTGATCGTCAACCTGCATGTCCAGTCTGTGGATCAGATGAAGGCAATCAAGCTGGTAAAAAGCAAAGTGACGGATATCAACCGTATGAAAATCGAAGAACAGAAAAAAGCAGTCCGGGCCGGATACGATATGGATATCATTCCATCGGATCTGAACACGTATGGCGGAGAAGCTAAGCGTCTGTTAGAAGACCTGCAGTCACGAAATGAGCGTATGTTCCTTGTAACAGCGCTCTTTTTAAATACTGCAAAGACAAAACAGGCACTGGATAATGCCATCTTCCAGACGGCCGGTATTGCACAGAAATATAACTGTGTGCTGAAACGTCTGGATTATCAGCAGGAAGAAGGATTGATGAGCAGTGTTCCGTTGGGAGTAAATCATATCCCAATCAAGCGGGCTCTTACGACTACCAGTACAGCAATCTTTGTTCCGTTTACGACACAGGAACTTTTTATGGCAGGAGAATCCTTATATTACGGATTGAATGCACTCAGTAACAACATGATTATGGTGGATCGTAAAAAGCTGAAAAACCCGAATGGTTTGATCCTTGGTACGCCTGGATCCGGTAAATCCTTTGCAGCAAAAAGAGAAATCACCAACGCTTTCTTTGTTACGAAGGATGACATTATCATCGGAGATCCGGAGGGCGAGTATTATCCACTGGTCCATGCACTTGGCGGACAGGTAGTACACATTTCACCGACCAGTAAGGATTATATCAATCCGATGGATATCAATATGGATTATTCCGATGATGACAATCCACTTGGAGTGAAATCCGATTTTGTCCTGTCTTTATGCGAGCTGATCATGGGAAGCAGGGATGGAATTGAAGCAGAGGAAAAATCAGTGATCGACCGTTGTCTTCCACTGGTGTATCAGAAGTACTTTGCAGATCCAAAACCGGAAAATATGCCGGTCCTTGGTGACCTGTATGATTGCCTCAGAAAGCAGAAAGAACCCCAGGCCCAGAGAATCGCAACAGCACTGGAAATCTATGTAAATGGATCACTGAAAGTATTCAACCATAGAACCAATGTGGAACTGAATAACCGTATTGTCTGCTTTGATATTAAGGAACTTGGAAAGCAGCTGAAGAAAATCGGAATGCTCATCGTCCAGGATCAGGTATGGAACAGAGTTACGATTAACCGCGGCATCAAATCTACCAGGTACTATATCGATGAATTCCATCGGACGAGACGTTCCGCTTGTTGAATAGACAGCGGGGTCAGTAGCCGTCCGTAAAAAGAAAAGCTACTGATACAACTGATATGGTGTTGTTCAAATGAAGGGGTAACGCCCGGAAGGGACACACACAAACTCCCTACAGCGTGATAGTTGTGCAAGAACTGTCGGGTTGTCAAAAGTTAGGGTGAAGAGCAAAAAGCAGGTCCTAACAGGTAAGGCTGAGGAAAGATTCACAGAGGTGTGGGTTGCCTGTGATTATGTAGTGAAGCTGTATATGGTGAGTATCCACGGAAGTGGGGACGAACTGACGATTTAAAGAGTCTAAAATTCGAATGCGTTGAAAAGCGTATGCCAACGGTTTGGCGCTGATTACCGAAAAGTAACTGGGTGGAAGTGAAAGTCGGAACATTGTTACAGGCAATGGAAATCAGCAGGCTCAAAGGAAGCACCTAAGTACAGTATATTGCATCATATTGGAACGTCGAAAGCAACGAACAGCGAGCAGTTGCACATGCTATGACCTGTTGGTAAGGAAAACACACTGTATAACTTACCTTTATCGTTGTGAGAGCGGAGGCACGAGCGATGAAGCTTCTGTAATGGGAGTGGAGCAACAGCCTCCAGTGGGACGACTGGTCAGTCTGCCAGTCGACAAAACAAGTGTAATAAAGTAATGCAGTTAACATTCATAGGTTCGAGTATGACTAAGAGAAACAAGTCTTGCGAGAGTGAGGTGATGTTGACTATGCAAAGAAAGGAATTGTTAAAGAAAAGTGCTATCCGATATGCTGAGTACTACGGCATGGTCGAAGTACAGGACGCATTATATGCGGATAGTGCGAGCGAAAAGATTTTCACGAATCTGATAAGTATTATCGGTTCAGATGCCAATATCAAAATGGCATACCGTAATCTCAAATCAAACAAAGGAAGCAGCACACCTGGTGTCGACGGTAAGACCTTTAAGGACTTAGCTGAGATGTCAGAGGAAGCATTGGTTCAATGTGTTAGGGACAAAATTCTTAACTACCAGCCTAAAGCGGTGAGAAGGGTATATATCCCAAAGCCAAATGGGAAAATGCGACCATTAGGAATCCCTACGGTATTAGATAGGATTGTACAACAAAGCGTGTTGCAGGTCATGGAGCCTATATGCGAAGCCAAGTTTTATCGGCACAGTTATGGTTTCAGACCGAATCGTAGCACTAAGAATGCCGTTGCCGTGTGTTACAAACTGGCGCAGGTGGACGGATTCCACTATGTAGTTGATGTAGATATCAAGGGATTTTTTGATAATGTCGACCATGGAAAGCTACTAAAGCAGATATGGACGATGGGAATACGTGATAAAAGGCTGATTTCCTTAATTGGAAAAATGCTAAAAGCTCCAATTGAAGAAAATGGGGTTAGAACGGTACCCGACAAAGGCACGCCTCAGGGCGGTGTACTTAGTCCCTTACTGGCAAATATTGTGCTGAATGAGCTTGACTGGTGGATAGCCAGTCAATGGGAGGAAATGCCTGCAAAGCATCCTCTGAAAAGCGATATTTATATGAATAAAAATGGTACCCCGAATAAAGGGAATCTGTACAAGAAGTTGCGACAGTCCCGATTGAAAGAGTGCCACATAGTGAGATATGCGGATGATTTTAAGATATTTTGCAGGTCGTATTCTGATGCTTCCAAGCTAAAGCATGCGGTCGAGCAATGGCTAATGGACAGACTAAAGCTGGAAACATCTCCAGATAAGTCACGAATTACGAATCTTACCAAAGGCTATAGCGACTTCTTAGGCATAAAATTTAAACTTTACAAGAAGGGAAAGAAATGGTCTATCAAGTCTCATATGACTGACAAAGCCATCAATTCTCAACGAGTGAAGCTGAAAAATGCCATGGCGCAGGCCTGTAAATCTCACGAGAGTGAACAATCACAGCACGATGACCTCATCAGATACAACCAAGCAGTCATTGGTATGCATCAGTACTATAACATGGCTACTATGATAAATGCAGATGTTCACAGACTGTTCCCGTCGATTGACATAACCATGAAGACGAGACTGAATAGTCGGGCTGACCTCTCCAAGGAAAAACCGCCGACATTGAAAGGTGCGATGGACGAATATTTCTATCAGAAATATGGGGAGTCCAAACAGGTTAGATATATCAATGGTATGATTGTCGTCCCTGTAGCATACTGTAGGACGCAAAATCCAATGTTCTACCGAGTGGACACCAATCGTTACACCCCACAGGGACGTGAACGTATTCACCGCATGCTTGCTAAATCTGAATATGGAGAAACGCTGTTGAAGTTGAGTAGAGATAACGACACGAATCATAGTATCGAATTCTGTGATAACCGCCTATCAAGATTTGTGGCATCAAAGGGTAAGTGTGAACTCTCAAAGGTGTCTCTTGCGTTTGAAGATGTGGAATGCATATATCTTAATCCACCAAGCCAAGGTGGTACGGATGAATATGCAAACCTCAGAATCGTACACAAAGATATAAAGAGCCTTATCTATTCTAATGACGTGAAAATCATCAAGTCCCTCATCGATTTATTCGATTGTAGGGCACCTGCCAAGATTGCAAAGCTCAACAAATGGAGAGCTAAAGCAGGATTGGAAGCGATTAACCTTATAACAATTAACCAGACTTTGAAGTAACTGTATTAGCAATAAAGACTTATCCCATGGAACGCCGTGTGCAATGAAAGTTGCTTGCACGGTGTGGCTCGGGGCGAAAGGCGTGAAAGCGTCTGACCTATCGAGATTACTGCTGAAAGAAGAACAGACAGCAGCATACAGCGTGGAAATCTGGAAGAGATTCAGAAAGTGGGGCGGTATTCCGACTGGTATCACACAGAATGTAAAAGACCTGCTTGCTTCAAGAGAAATCGAGAATATCTTTGAAAACTCTGACTTTATTCTGATGCTTAACCAGGCATCCGGGGACAGACAGATTCTCGCCAAACAGCTTAACATCTCTCCGCATCAGCTTTCCTATGTAACAAACAGCGGAGCAGGAGAAGGCTTGATTTTTTATGGAAATACAATTATTCCGTTTAAGGACAGATTTGATAATTCTCTTATGCTGTATGCGTTAATGTCATCGAAACCGGAAGATGTGGAAAAGCGTGAAAAACTCGGCATCAAAGACAGGGACGATTAACAGGAGGAGTGGCAGAGTGAGGCGGTTTATAGCAGGAATATTGATGATTGTTTCGATTATTTTGCTTACTATCAGTATTTACTTTCTGATGGGAATGTTCATACAGGAAAGACAGGACGATCAGTTACAGCAAGAGTTACAGGAACTTATACAGAAGAAAGAAGACGAGCCGGGAGAAAATTCTTCCGGCGATTCTTTTATAGAAGTAGATGCTGGAATATTGGCATTGCATGAGGAAAATCCAGATTGTATTGGGTGGCTTACGATTGAGGGAACAAAGATAGACTACCCAGTTATGTACAGGCCCGGAGATAAGAATTATTATCTGCATCGGGATTTTAACGGGGAATATTCTGCAAATGGCTGTTTATTTCTGGCAGAGGAATGTGTACCAGGAAATTCGGACAATCTGATCATATATGGACATCACATGAACAGTGGAAAGATGTTTGCTGATCTTGAAAAATATAAAGACAAGGGATTTTATGAGGAGCATCCAACAATCCTGTTCCGTACCATATGGGGAAATGAACAGTATCAGATATTATCAGCATTTACAACACCGGTTTATACCGGAAATGACTTTAACTATTACAGTTTTATAAAAGCACAGAAAGGGGCAGATTATGAGTACTTTATTGGAGAAATTAAGCGAAAAGCAATCTATGAAACCGGAATCACAGCAGAATATGGGGACAAGCTGCTTACATTGTCCACATGCGAATATTCACAGCGGAATGGGCGTATGGTCGTGGTTGCAAAAAAAATTCAGCAAAATGAAAGCTGAGAAAGAACCGGAAGAA
>OGOC01001317.1_pt1 | contig 20422 bp, 18 predicted proteins | sample 1552561 | NCBI WGS metagenome assembly OGOC01 (sample SAMEA2580148, study PRJEB22360) | human gut metagenome | biome: human gut; feature: human-associated habitat; material: faeces | place: Denmark | collected 2008/2010
CACAGATGGACTGGGGCGGACAGATGGCCTGCCTGATCGGCTGGGGAAGCCCGTTCGATGCGGACGATCATACATATAAGGTTTTCGGCACGGACAAAGGGGCGAATTATTCGAGCTATTCCAATGAAAAAGTAGATGAGTATCTGTCCCTTGCCCGACAGAGTGATGATCCGGAAGTGCGGAAAGAATATTACGGAAAATTCCAGGAAGAACTGGCAGAAGATCCGGCCTATGCATTCATCTGTTATATTGATGCAAATTATGTGGCAGATTCCGGTATTCAGGGCATTTCCAAAGACACGGTGCTGGGGCACCACGGCGTTGGTATTTTCTGGAATATTCAGGACTGGACAATCGAAGAATAAAAACAAAAAGCAGACGAAGGAGGTATGGTTACCTCCTTTTTGTCTGTACAGGAGAAAAACGGAATGAAAGAACGATTAAAAGTGGAGCATCTTTCCGTCAGCTTTTTTACGGATGAGGGGGAAGTACAGGCGGTCCGCGATGTCAGCTTTTCCCTGAAAGCAGGTGAGGTGCTCGCTGTTGTGGGCGAGTCAGGCTGCGGAAAAAGTGTGCTCTGCAAAAGTATTATGAAGCTGCTGCCGGAGAATGCAAAGATCAAAAACGGAAAAATTCTGGTCAATGGAGAAGAAATTGCGGGATACGGGGAGCGCAGAATGCGGGAACTGCGGGGAAAACTGTTCTCGATGGTTTTCCAGAATCCGATGACTTCCTTAAATCCGACGATAACGGTCGGAGCGCAGATTGCAGAGGCAGTGCGGGCGCATCAGAAAGGCATGGGAAAAGAAGAAGTGGAACAGAGAGTGACAGAACTGATGCAGCTGGTGGGGATCGAGCAGGCAGAAGAGCGGAAAAAGGCATATCCGTATCACTTTTCCGGCGGAATGCGGCAGCGGATCGTACTGGCGATTGCGCTGGCAGGCAATCCGGAAATTCTGTTTGCCGATGAGCCGACGACAGCGCTGGATGTGACGATTCAGGCACAGATTCTGGACCTGCTTCGGGAAATTCAGAAAAAACTGGGAACGGCGACGGTCTTTGTCACGCATGACCTTGGCGTTGTAGCGCGGATTGCAGACCGGGTAGCGGTCATGTATGCGGGAAAAATAGTAGAGATTGGAACCGTGGATGAGATTTTCTATGATCCCCGTCATCCGTATACGTGGGGACTGCTGCGTTCCATCCCGGCGTTTTCGAGGGGAAAAGAAAGCCTGCCGTCGATTCCGGGAATGCCGCCGTCTCTTCTTCATCCGCCGAAGGGCGATGCCTTTGCCAGCCGCAATGCTTATGCGCTGGAAATTGATTTTGAGGAGGAGCCGCCGATGTTCCGGGTCACAGACAGCCATTATGCGGCAACATGGCTGCTGGATGAGAGAGCACCGAAGGTTGAGCCGCCGATAGGAGGAAACACAGATGGAACATGAGATTTTGCTGGATGTGCGTCATCTGACCCATATTTTTCCACTGTCCCGAAAAACAGCAGTCAAGGCAGTCGATGATGTATCGTTTCAGATTCGAAGAGGAGAAATTTTTGGACTGGTAGGAGAATCCGGTTCCGGAAAATCTACCGCTGCACGCTGTGTGATGAATATTTATCAGCCATATGCCGGCCAGATTTATTATAAAGGGATTGATACCTGCGACAGAGGCCAGTTCCGGAAAAATAAAAAAATGCTGCAGACGACACGCCAGATGATTTTTCAGGATTCCGGTTCCAGTCTGAATCAGAAGATGAAGGTCCGCGACATTATTGAGGAGCCGATGCGCGTGCAGAAAATCCGGCCGCTGCGGGGAAGCTATGAGGAGGAAGCCAGATTCCAGATGAAATACGTGGGGCTGGATCCGGAATATCTGAAAAAATATCCGGGAGAATTGTCCGGCGGACAGCGGCAGCGCGTTGCGATTGCACGGGCACTGACGATGGAGCCGGAGCTTCTGGTGGCGGATGAACCGATTGCATCGCTGGACGTGTCGATACAGGCACAGATTGTGAATCTGTTCCGTCATCTGCAGAAGGAGCACGGTTTTTCGTTCCTGTTTATTGCGCATGATCTGGATATGGTCGAATTTTTGTGTGACAGAGTAGGTGTGATGTACCATGGAAAACTGGTGGAGACCGGCCCGGCGCGAGCCGTGTTTGAAAATCCGCTGCATCCATATACGAAAGCACTGATCGCGGCCATTCCGATTCCGGATCCGCGAAGGGAAAGAGCGAGAGCCGTACCGGATTTTTCCAATACAGAATTTCCCCGGACGGGAACACTGCGGGAAGTGGAAAAAGATCATTTTGTGCTGATGGAGGGAGGCGATGCAGGATGAAAAGCCGGAACAGAGTGCTTTACTATGGAAAAAAAGCAGCGGCATTTCTGGCAAGTGTTCTGCTGCTGTCTGTGCTCGTATTTTATATTTCAAGGCTTGCGCCGGGAGATCCGCTGGTATCATATTACGGAGACCGCGTGGAAAAAATGACGCCCGAAGAAAGAGCGTGGGCCGAAGAAAAATTGGGATTGAAGGATCCCATTTCCGTACAGTATATCCGCTGGGCAGGCAATGCGCTGCATGGGGATTTCGGAATTTCGTACAAATATAAAATGGATGTAACGCGCGTGATCGAGGGAAGAATTGGAAATACGCTGGTGCTTGGCGGCATTGGATTTTTGCTGATTTTCACCCTCGCGCTGCTTCTTGGAATTCTCTGTGCATGGAAGGAAGATACATGGCTGGACCGCATCATCTGTAAGGTGGGAACCATCACGGGATGTATTCCGGAATTCTGGCTGTCGCTGCTTCTGATTCTTGTTTTTTCCATGCAGCTCAAATGGCTGCCGAGTTCCGGTGCCTACTCTGTTGGAAAACAGGCAGATTTTTCTGACCGTGTCTGTCATCTGATCCTGCCGATGACGGTCGTAGTGCTGAGTCATTTGTGGTATTACGCATACATGATCCGCAATAAAATTCTGGATGAAGTGCGGGAAGAGTATGTGCTTCTGGCAAGAGCCAAGGGGCTGAAACGAAAGACGGTTCTGTTCCGGCATTGCCTGCGGAATACGATTCCGTCGTATCTTGGCATCATGGCCATTTCTGTTCCGCATGTGCTGGGGGGAACCTATATTGTAGAAACGGTTTTCTCGTATCCCGGTATCGGAACGCTGGCGTATGAGAGCGCACGGTACAAAGATTACAATCTTCTGATGCTGCTTTGCCTGATGTCCGGAATCGTTGTGATTCTGTGCAATATGGCGGCACAGATCATCAACGAGAGAATTGATCCGCGGATGCGGGAGAAAGAAGCGGCAGAAACATCGGAGGTAATGATGCTGTGACAGAAAAAACACAATTATTTCAATTTGCAGGAGAGAGGCCTGCAGAAAAAACAGAAGCAGAAAAAAAGAAAAAATGGTATCAGGACCGGCCGGTGGCAGCAGAGCTTTTTCTGGGTCTTCTTGTGCTGGGCTGCCTTTTCTGTCGGCAGATCATGACGAAGGATCCCTCATATATGGATCTGAAAAACTGTTCCGTCATGCCGTGCCGGGAATTTCTGTTTGGAACCGATACGATGGGAAGAGATATTTTCTCGATGATCTGGTACGGCGGCAGAATATCGTTGGCGATCGGTCTGCTTTCTACGCTGATTTCCACTGTGATTGCCGTTCTCTTCGGCGCAGTCAGCGGATGTGCACCGGCGTGGCTGGACGCACTTCTGATGCGGCTGACCGAGATCTTTTTGTCGGTGCCGAATCTTCTTCTTGTCATTTTTCTTCTGGCCGCTGCGGGAAAATCCAATGTGATTACGATTTCTGCCGTGATCGGAATGACAAGCTGGACAAGCATTGCAAAGGTTGTGCGGACCGAAGTACGGCAGATCCGGAACAGTGAATACGTGATTGCGTCGCGCTGTATGGGAGGCAGTTTTTTCTATATTTTATGGCACCATCTGGCACCGAACTTTTTTTCGTCTATTATGTTTATGGTGGTTATGAACATCCGAAGTGCGATTGTAGCAGAATCCACACTGAGTTTTATGGGAATCGGTCTTCCGCTGGAGGTGATTTCCTGGGGCAGCATGCTGTCACTTTCGGAAAAAGCGCTGATGACAAAGGCATGGTGGATCATTCTGATCCCGGGTGTTTTTCTGATTGTGACGCTGCTTAGTTTTACAAGCATTGGAAATTATCTGCGGAAGCAGGCAAACAGAAAACAGAGAAATCTGTGAGCTGTTCAGAGAGGCTGCGGTCAGTGGGGAATCCCTGCAGACTGCAGCTTTTTTGTCTTGCAATCAAATACAGGGATTGCTATAGTGAAAAGCAGAAAGAGTATTTTTAATACCTAAAAAACAGCGGGAGGAGAAGGAAATGCTGAAGAGTCAGGAAATGCGGAAACTTGCACCGGAGATGGATCCGCTCCGGATTGGAACAGGATGGAAAAAAGAGGATCTTGAAAAACCGCAGATTATGGTGGAGAGTACGTACGGGGACAGCCACCCGGGAAGCGGCCACTTAAATCTGCTGGTCGAGGAAGTGCGGAAAGGCGTTGCGGAAGCGGGGGGCTTCGGGGCGCGGTATTTCTGCACCGACATCTGTGACGGCGAGAGCCAGGGAACGGACGGCATCAACTACAGTCTTGCGAGCCGCGAGATGATCGCCAATATGATCGAGATCCACGCGAATGCGACACCGTTTGACGGCGGCGTCTATCTGTCGAGCTGCGACAAGGGTATGCCGGGCAATCTGATCGGCCTTGCGCGTGTCGATATTCCGGCGGTTGTTGTGCCGGGCGGAACGATGAATGCGGGACCGGAGATGCTGACACTGGAGCAGCTTGGCATGTACAGCGCAAAATTTGAGCGCGGTGAGATCGACGAGGAGAAGCTCGACTGGGCGAAATGCAATGCCTGCCCGAGCTGCGGTGCCTGTTCGTTTATCGGAACGGCATCCACGATGCAGATCATGGCGGAGGCACTCGGCCTCGCCCTGCCTGGAAGCGCTCTGATGCCGGCGACAAGCCCGGATCTTCTGGCATATGCACAGGAGGCAGGCAGCCAGGCGGTAAAACTGGCACAGATGGAGCATATGCGGCCAAGCGATCTTGTGACGAAAGAGAGTTTTGAGAATGCGATTCTTGTCCACGCGGCAATTTCGGGAAGCACAAACTGCCTGCTGCACATCCCGGCCATTGCGCATGAGTTCGGCATCGAGATTACCGGCGACACATTCGATCGTCTGCACCGCAACGCGCGGTATCTGCTCGATGTCCGCCCGGCGGGAAGATGGCCGGCAGAGTGCTTCTATTATGCGGGCGGCGTTCCGGCGATTATGGAAGAAATCAAAGATCATCTGCATCTCGATGTGATGACAGTGACCGGAAAGACACTGGGTGAAAATCTGGCGGAGCTTCGTGAAAATGGATTTTATGAGAAGTGCAGCGGATGGCTCGCAAAATTTAATGAGCGGTATGGAACTTCGATTACAAAAGAAGATATTATCCGCCCGTATGACAAGGCGATCGGAACGGACGGCAGCATCGCTGTTCTGCGCGGAAACCTTGCGCCGGAGGGAGCCGTCATCAAGCACACGGCCTGCCCGAAAGAAATGTTCCACGCCGTCCTCCGTGCCCGACCGTTCGACAGCGAGGAGGAGTGCCTCGATGCCGTGCTGAAACATAAGGTTCAGAAAGGCGACGCCGTCTTCATCCGCTACGAAGGCCCGAAAGGCAGCGGTATGCCGGAGATGTTCTATACTTCCGAGGCAATCAGCAGCGACAAAGAGCTTGGAAAGAGCATCGCGCTTATCACCGACGGCCGTTTCTCCGGCGCCTCCACCGGCCCGGTCATCGGCCACTGCAGTCCCGAAGCTGTAGACGGCGGCCCGATCGCACTCGTCGAGGAAGGGGATTTGATTGAGATTGATGTGAAGGAACGAAAACTTAACATCATCGGAATCGCAGGAGAACGCAAGTCCATGGAAGAAATTGATGCGATCTTAAAAGAACGCCGCCGGAACTGGAAACCGCGCGAGCCGAAATACAAAAAAGGCGTACTCCGTCTTTTCAGCCTCCACGCAGCAAGCCCGATGAAAGGGGCGTATCTGGAATACTAAAAATACTTGCGTTTTTCTGGGATGGTCTTTAGAAGTTAAGGCAGAGCAAAAAATGGAGGAAGGAGCAACAGAAAAACAAGTGAAAGAAAATACCTAAAAAACAAACTGTTCCTGTATAATGTTGCATCTCTTCAGAAAATGGTCGGAAGTCCAGATTCTGTCCAGAAGAATGTGGTGCTGGAGAACAATTCGCTGTCGGCGGAGCAGATTACCGGTGTGGAAAACCGAAAGAGCAAGGCAGGCGAAGCCGTTCTTCCGGTACTGCGCAGTGTTTCGCTGTTTCTTCTCGGGCTGCTTGGCGTGCTTCTGATTCTGCTGACGCTGCTTGTGATTGCGGCGGAGGCGGCGCGGATCATCTGCCTTGGACCGGCGGCAAAGAAACAGCAGAAGGAGCGGCCGGGCAGGCGGATCCGGAGAACGGAAGCAAGAATTTACCAGTATCTTTGTCTGTGGGGCATAGATGCCGGTCTTGGCTGGGAAACAGCAGCAACCGATGCAGAACTCGCCCGCAGATTTCCGGCGGTCGAGCCAGGCGAATATACGCGTGTCTGCCATCTGATCGAGAAACATATCTACGGTGAGATTCTGCTGTCTCCTTATGAGGAACGTACGCTGAACCATTTTCTGGAAAAGCTGATGGAGCCGGTACCGGGCTGCAGCTGGAAAATGCGGCTGAAGCTGCGCTATGCGTGTCTGCGCCGTGTGAATACGAAGAAAAAGAAGAGAAAGCACAGCGCTTTCCAGCAAAAATAAGGGTTAGGAAAACAAATGAAAAGAGGGATTTTACCATGAAATTTGTAACATTTAATATTCGCTGTGATTTTGGCCAGGATGGAGCCAATAATTTTATCTACCGCAGACCGCTGATTCTGGAAAAAATCAGACAGGAAAAGCCGGATATCATCGGTTTTCAGGAGGTACTGCCGCATGTGGCTGCCTGGCTGAAGGAAAATCTGACGGAATATTACATTGCCGGATGTGGAAGAGAAAAGGATCTGACCGGTGAGGCAATGATCATTGCCTATCGGAAAGAACGTTTTCAGAGTGTGAGCCTGGAAACCTTCTGGCTGTCACCGACACCGTACGTGCCGGGATCCCGCTATCCGGTACAGAGTATGTGCCCGCGTACTGCGACGGATGTGGTATTTGAGGATATGGAGACCGGAAAAGTGTTCCGCGTCATCAACACCCATCTGGATCACGAGTGCGCCGGGGCGAGAAAGCTTGGCCTGGAGCAGATTCTCGCACATCTGAGAGCAGAGAAAGCATTTGCCGATGTGCCGGTGATTCTTAGCGGCGACTTCAATGCCGAGCCGGACAGCGAAGAGATGAAACCGCTGAGGGAAACTGCCGGTCTTGTGAATGCGACGGAAGGAATCGGCATTACCTTCCACAACTATCATCGCGATGATCCGAATGATCCGCAGTGCTCGATTGACTACATCATTCTCAAAGGGGACTGGGAACTGAAAAAGGTGGAAAAATGGACGGAGCAGAAGGACGGTGTGTGCCTTTCTGATCATGATCCGATCTGTGCGGAACTTATTTAAAATATGGATGCAAGAGGCGGCCGCCGGGAGAAAAAATCTTCTGGCGGCGTTTTTTTACGATAGTTATAGGAAAAACTTATAACAAGTCAAAGAAAAAAGGGAATATACAAACGCCGCATTTTCTGTTATGATAGGTTACGTTACAAAACCTATCAGATTAGTATAGAAAGAAAAATTACGAAATAACAGGAGATTATTCATATGGCAAGAGGAATTGACACAAAATGTATCCATTTAGAAGAGGACGAGGGACAGTGTAGCCACTACGGCGCACTCAGCTACCCGATTTATCAGACCGCAACGTATGCGCATCCGGGCGTAGGACAGAGCACCGGATTTGATTACAGCAGACTGCAGAATCCGACCAGAGAGCATCTGGAGAAGATGGTGGCTGCACTGGAAAACGGAATTGATGCGTTTGCATTAAGCTCTGGCATGGCAGCGATCTCACTTCTGATGGAGCTGTTCCGCCCGGGAGACCACATCATTGCGGATTCCGATTTGTACGGCGGAAGCATTCGTCTGTTCCACAACGTCAACGAGAAAAACGGCGTCGAGTTTTCCAGCATCGACTGCTGCCGTGATGACGTGGAGAGTTATGTGAAAGAAAATACAAAAGCAATCTACATCGAAACTCCGACGAACCCGATGATGAACGTAACCGACATCCGAAAGATGGCGGATATTGCAAAACGCCACAACCTGATTCTGATTGTGGACAACACCTTTATGTCCCCGTATTTTCAGAATCCGCTCGATCTCGGTGCGGACGTTGTGATTCACAGCGGCACGAAATACCTGAGTGGCCACAACGATACACTGGCAGGCTTTATCGTGACGAACCGCGAAGATATTCAGGAAAAACTGCGTTTCCTGATCAAGACAACAGGTGCAGGCCTTGCTCCGTTTGACTGCTGGCTGGTACTGCGCGGCATGAAGACGCTTGGCATCCGCATGGAACGCTCCCAGGAGAATGCAGAACAGATTGCCGCATGGCTGCAGCAGCAGAAAGCAGTCACAAGAGTGATTTATCCGGGACTGCCGGATCACCCGGGCCATGAGATTATGAAAAAACAGGCAAGAGGCTTCGGTGCCATGCTGACAATCCAGCTCGAGAGCAAAGAGTTTGCCCTTGCCATTCTGGAAAAGGTAAGAATGATCCGTTTCGCAGAGAGCCTCGGCGGCGTGGAGACACTCGTTACGTATCCGACGACGCAGACACATGCCGATGTGCCGAAGGAAATCCGTGAGCGGAACGGAATTACGGAGAGCACCCTTCGCTTCTCTGTTGGAATTGAAAATATCGAGGACCTGATCGGCGAGCTTGAGAAGGTTTTTGCAGAAATTGAGGAAGAGAAAAATGACGGAAAGAAATCTTGATTTTGACAGAATCATCAACCGAAAAAATACAGACTGTTTAAAATATGACTTCGCAGTAAAACGCGGTATGCCAGCCGACGTGCTGCCGCTGTGGGTGGCGGACATGGACTTTGAGACATCCTCCTACATCGAGGATGCGCTGGTAGAGCGTGCGAAAATGGGCATTTACGGCTACAGCGATGCGCAGACTCCGTATTTTGAGGCCGTTGCGGGATGGATGAAACGCCATCACAACTGGGAGCCGAAAGAAGAATGGCTGATCAAAACGCCGGGCGTTGTATTTGCACTTGCGATGGCAGTCAAAGCTTACACCGCGCCTGGGGATGCCGTGCTGATCCAGTCACCGGTTTACTATCCATTTTCGGAAGTCATTGCGGATAACGGCAGAAGAGTTGTCAGCAGCACGCTGGTGCTCGGCAATGATAACCGCTATCACATGGATGTGGCGGATTTCGAGGAGAAGCTGAAAGCTGAAAACGTGAAGCTCTTTTTCCTCTGCAATCCGCACAACCCGGTCGGAAGAGTCTGGACGAAAGAGGAGCTGACGGCGATCGGCGATCTCTGCGTGCAGTACGGCGTGACCGTTGTAAGTGATGAGATCCATGGAGATTTCATTTTTAAGGGCGAGCATCAGGTGTTTGCTGCGATCAAAAAAGAGTACGAGGACATCACGATCACCTGCACCGCGCCGAGTAAGACATTCAATCTGGCAAGTATGATGATGTCAAACATCTTTATCGCCAACCCGGAACTCCGTGCGAAATTCCGGAAACAGCTCGATGCAGCCGGAACGAGCCAGCTTGGTGTGATGGGTCTGGTGGCATGCGAGACGGCATATAATAAGGGCGAGGAGTGGTATGAGGCAATGCTTTCCTATGTGAAGGCAAATGCAGAATTTACAAGGCAGTATGTGGAGGAGCAGATTCCGGGCGTGAAGATGATCGACCTGGAGGGAACATATCTCGTATGGCTCGATTTCCGCGAGACGGGGCTTTCTGTCGACGAACTGGAAGACCTGATCATCAACAAGGCGAAGCTGTGGCTCGACAGCGGCAAGATCTTCGGAGACTGCGGTCGCGGCTTCCAGCGGATCAACATCGCCTGCCCGCGCGCAACCCTGACCGAGGCACTGGAGCGGATTCGGGATGCGATGAAAAGCAGATAAAGCCACACCGATGAGATGCGTAGCATTTTGGAAGTTGGCTCTGAACAGTGACGAAAACATGTTGAAAAGGCGCAGCTTACGGAACATCTTTTTGGGAGATATGATTTTTTTTGTGTCTCCGGTAGAGAAAGAAGAAAGCTGCGCCTCCGCATATCAAAACGAGTACTTTCACCGGAATCTGATATACCGGATACACAGAGGTATAAATGCAATGATATTCTGGCGAAGAAACTTCGCTTTCCTCAGCAGGGCTCGGGCTCCAGGAAAAAGATGCCAGAATTCGAAAATATTTTTTATCAGAAGAAAACTGGCTATAAGGAAGATAAAAATCTGGGTTTCCAGGCGTTGTGATTTTCCGTTCCAGCGTCCAGGGTTCTTCCGTGCTGTTCCGAGTCCACAATTCTGCTTTTTCTAATTCAAAAAGATACATCAGTGGATCTGTCTCCAGACGGATAAAGTCTTCTTTCGCAGTTCTTACCTGGGTTATATTTTGAAAATCGAAAACTGTCTGATATAACAAAGAACGATCTGATTTTTCCTGATAGGTGAGTACATTTGCGGCATACAGATCTTGGAAACTTTTTGTCTTTTCAGATCGTTTAAAAAAATAGAAATCGATAGGTTTGGAAGAAGTTTTTCGATACTCGTTTTCTAAACTGGATTCTATTGGCGAAGCATTTTCTGGTACGTTTTCTTTTAAAAAAGAGCACAATACCGTATCGTCATTTTCGAATGCAGTGTCTGCTTTGACTGGAACAGAAAAACAGAATAACAGGGTGAAAAATAAAAATTTGATTTTTTTCATAATGAGTTACCTCTTATTTATGGCTTTATTCAGTTGATGCCGGATTTAAAAGTTTTTTTGAATGGTTGTTCTGTACTTTTTGTTCCTGCAATTCCTAAAACATTCATAATCTGCCCGTTTTTCTACGAGTAATGGCGACTTGCTCATGATTTTACTTAAATTACTTGAAAATACCTTAAACACAATTTGCCTATCAGAGAAATTTGTGCTTCTGGATAGGCAAATTGTTACTTTGAAAGAGTAATTAGAAATTAAATGTACTTGTATGTGGTGAATGAAAGTTTAATAACTTAGGTTCATTGTTTTATATGCAGTATAGGCTGTTCCTGATGGAGAGTAGCTAATTCCACCACCGTTGTAGGAAAAAGAGATACTGTAGCCGGTTTTCTGGGGATTATATAAGTATCCCATTACAATTCTTTTATCACTGCTATTACCTGCAGTAGCGTGACAGTATGTAACACCTTTAAGCTTCATGGCATAGTCGGGTGTTCCTAGTTGACTCCCTGAAAATTCAGCACCAGATAATTGCTGATTATTTGCAGTAAGAGTTCCACCGACTTTCCAATCGTTCATAGTATTATCTTTGTACCATAATTTTCCACCATATTCATACGGTCTCATAGCAGCGCCTAATTGAAAAGAAAAACTGTCTTTTCCGCGAGGTTGTTTATTAGAAGTAAACTCGTATGTTGGATAGATATAAATGGTTGATGCATTTTTAAAAGCTGATGCAGTAAAGGAAATACCGGTTAAAGTTTCGCTACTGAGTATCGATATTTGATTTTCGATATTTGAATTAATATATTCAAAATGTTTACCTCCACTTTTTAAGTCATCCACAATGAACTGCATGACGTCATCATCCAGCTTTTCTATTTCCTTTTGTGGCATTCCGGTTTTTAATAGATATGCTTTGTTAGATAGAACAACATTATTATCTGCCTTTACATTGCAAATTACCATATTTAAGGACAGAATACAACAAATAAAAAATGCAAGACATGTTTTTAATTTTTTCATGATGAGTGGTCTCCTTTCATAAGTATTGTTGGATGGTTTTAGTTTTTTATTTATCCTTAGATTAGTGCACTATCTGAAAAGTAAATTCGTTCGTTAATATGGATGATAAAATAGAAAATTAATAAAAATGCTTGTAATTATTATATAAATATATGAAAAATAAATCAATAGTCAAAAAACATATAAATAAATATATGAATTTGTAAAAAACAACGATTTTGTAAAAAGAATGTAATTTTAGAGAGATATATACGTATAAAAAAATAAAACGTGATTTTAATTTGCAGTGATATGGATTCTATGATATAGTGTGGTAAAGTGATGCTGTGAAAAAAAACAAAACCCCGTCGGCAAACAAGGCGGGCAGCGCAGGAAAGGGGATCATAACAATGTATATTACATGTCTGGATGTAGAAGGAGTACTGGTACCGGAAATCTGGATCGCGTTTGCGGAGGCAAGCGGAATCCCGGAACTTAAAAAAACGACACGCGACGAGCCGGATTACGATAAACTGATGAGATGGAGACTTGGAATCTTAAAAGAGCATGGCCTTGGACTGAAAGAAATTCAGGCTACGATTGAAAAAATTGATCCGCTGCCGGGTGCAAGAGAGTTCCTTGACGAGCTGCGCACCTTCTCCCAGGTGATCCTGATCAGCGACACCTTCACGGAGTTTGCCGCGCCGCTGATGAAAAAACTGGGCTATCCGACGCTGTTCTGCAACTCTCTGGAAGTCGCAGACAACGGAGAGATCACAGGTTTTAAGATGAGAGTCGAGCAGTCGAAGCTCACTACCGTAAAAGCACTGCAGTCCATCGGATTTGAGACGATCGCAAGCGGTGATTCCTACAATGACCTTGGCATGATTCAGGCAAGCAAAGCAGGATTTCTGTTCCGCTCGACCGACAAAATCAAAGCCGACTATCCGCAGATTCCGGCGTATGAGACGTATGAGGAGCTGCTTGGTGCGATCAAAAAGGCAATGGAGGAGAAGTAAACAAAAAAGGTGATTTCCGGAGGTTGCGACGAACGGTCAGGAAAACAGAAATATGGGGGTTTTATTACATGAGAAGAAGAATTCAGGTAGAAGCAGAAAAACCACAATTCTGCGTCACAACAGGAATTACATTTGCACAGGCGGATGCCTGGTTTGGAAATACGGTGCAGGATTTGAAGCTGGATTTGATTTACCCACGGGATAACACCAGAAAATATCCGTGTGTGGTATGGATTTGCGGAGGGGCCTGGATCCAGATGGACCGCTCGGCACATCTTGCCTATCTGTCCGTACTGGCACATCAGGGATTCGTTGTTGCATCGGTAGAATACCGCACAAGCAATGAGGCAAAATTTCCGGCACCGCTGCAGGATGTGAAAGCAGGAATCCGTTATCTGCGAGCACATGCCGATCGCTTCAATATTGATCCGGACCGCATCGGTGTGATGGGAGAGTCTGCGGGCGGTTATCTGACCTGTATGGCAGCGCTTGCGACAGATCCCGTTTATGATGTGGGAGAAAATCTGGAATATTCCAGTGCCGTACAGGCCGTCTGCCCGTGGTACCCGCCGACCGATTTCCGCGGATTCCAGTACAGTGATCCGGAGCAGTGTGCGGCATCTCCGGAGTCCCTTCTGATGGGCAAAAACGTGATGCGCCATCTGGAAGAAGCACTCGCATGCTGTCCGGTCAGCTTCGTGACAAAAGCCGCACCGCCGTTTCTGATCATCCACGGAGAGGATGACCATACCGTTCCGTTCGGACAGGGAGAGGAACTGCACGACGAGCTGGAAAAAGCGGGATGTGACGTCACACTGCTTTCGATCGAGGATGCCGACCACGCAGATCTCCATTTCTTCCAGAAGGAAGTGTGGGACGAAATCTGTGCATTCTTCCGCGCAAAACTGTAAAAGAAAAATAGCAGAACGAAAGTGAAGTGAAATGCTCCCTTCTGAACAGACAGGTGAAAGAAGAAAAACTTGTCATTTAGGAAGGAGCATTTCACTTTCAACATTTTGTTCTGCTTTTTTGATGTGTTTTATCCAATGCGTCGTAAAACTCCTTGCTTTAGCTATGGGGATATAAGACGCGTCCATCGAATTTACGCAAGTAATTGAGATGGACAAAATAGTGGTTGTATTAAAAAAAAATTTGAAAAAACGCGAAAAATATCCCCCAGAGGGGCTTATTTTAGCGTTTTTTTTATGTTATTATGCTTATGTCAAAAATTTTTGATCCTGTAACGTCAGAAAGTTCCGCACTTTTTGACGCGCAGGATGCGGGAACAGCTGTAAATCGCCGCCATTCCTCCGCTTCGGGGCGTTTTCCTCTGCTTCCTGCAAATCAATTCCAAAATCCTTTTGCAGCAGACCTGCAAGAGGATTTTGACTTTAATTACAGATAGAAAAGAACAGGCAGACTATGAAAATGTTAAAAGAAGTAGAAGAATATTGGACACGCCGGGCAGAGAGCTATTCGGATGTTGTCTGTCATGAACTGAATCACAGCAATGAAAAGAGCTGGATGGATGTCATATTGAAAGAAATTCCAGAGGATAAAAAGATAAAAATAGCCGATATGGGAACTGGTCCTGGATTTTTCGCCATTAGCCTGGCAAAAAGAGGGTATGATGTGACCGCGGTAGATTATACGCAGGAAATGCTGAACCATGCTATGCAGAATGCGGGAACGTATGCTTCCAGGATCACATGGATGAGAGGAGATGTGCAGAATCTAGAAAACATACAGGACGGAAGTTTTGATGTAATTGTAACAAGAAATCTCACCTGGAATCTGGAAGAACCGCAGAAGGCATATCAGGAATGGTGCCGTGTTCTGAAAAAAGGAGGCATTCTTTTAAATTTTGATGCAGGATGGTATAACTATCTTTTTGATGACAAACAGAAGAATGCATTCGAAGAGGATCACAGAAATGTAGAGGATGCAGAAGTTTTTGATTTCAATGCATATGATGAAGCGTATAAGATGGAAGAAATCGCCAGAAATCTGATTCTGAGCAGATGCGCGCGTCCGACAGAAGATCTGAGGATGATTCGTCGGGCTGGTTTTTGCGAAGCAACGGCAGACAGGGAGGTCTGGAAAAAAGTCTGGGATGATGTAGAAAAAATTAATTTTGCATCGACCCCGCTTTTTATGCTCCGCGCGGTAAAGTAGAGGAATAGCATGATAAAAAAATGGTTAACAGTGATCGGAAAAACAATACTTCTGCTGATCGGAATTACGTTCCTTTCTTTTTTACTGGTTTATCATTCGCCGGGAGATCCGGCAATGGTGGCACTGAAAAAATCCGGTATGCGTGTTTCGGAAAAGGCACTGGAATTAAAACGGGAAGAGCTTGGCCTGAATGATCCCTTTGCCGTGCAGTATGGAAGATGGCTGAATGAATTCTTCCACGGAGATCTGGGAGAATCCTATAAAACAGGAAAAGCCGTGGCCGGCGAGTTAAAGAAAACGATTCCGGCGACTCTGCTTCTGACAGTGGCAGCGCTCGCGCTTACGATCCTGATTTCCTTTCCGATCGGAGTACTGTGTGCGAAGTATAAGGACAGAGGGTTTGACAATATGATTCGTTTCGTCACTTATTTTCTGTCCTCCCTTCCATCCTTTTTCCTGGCGCTGCTGATGATGTATGTACTGTCCATGAAACTGCAGCTTCTGCCGGTCATAGGATCGGTAAGTGGAAAAGGAATTATTATGCCGGCTCTTGTCCTGGCGCTGACACTGTCTGCCTGGTATATCCGCCAGATTCGCGGCATTGTGCTTCAGGAGCTGGAACAGGAGTATGTCGATGGTTTAAAGTCAAGAGGAGCTTCGGAGAACCGGATTCTCTTTTTCCACGTGCTGAAAAATTGTATGCTTCCGATTGTTACGTTGCTTGGCATGTCATTTGGAACTCTGCTTGGCGGTTCTGCCATTGTGGAAACTATTTTTTCCTGGCCGGGAGTCGGAAGACTTGCTGTGACATCCATCAGCGCGCGGGATTATCCGGTGATTCAGGCTTATGTTGTCTGGATGGCAATGATTTACCTGCTGATAAATGCTGCAGTAGAGTTTTTGTGTCAGATTCTGGTTCCAAGAGTCAGAAGGGAAAAGAGTGCACGATGAAAAAAATGGATGGAAAATTTAAAATCAGTCTGTTGTTTCTCGCAGTTATCTTAATCATCCCGGTGATCCGCCACGATCCGTATGCGGTGAATGTAAGAAATGCATTCTTATCGCCGTGCAAAGAATATTTGTTTGGAACGGACAATCTGGGGCGGTGCGTGTTCTGCCGTATTCTGGCGGGAAGCAGGACATCGATTTATACAGCACTTCTGATTGTCGGAATCGTATTTCTGGTGGGAACACTGGTTGGAATTCTGGCCGGATTTGCAGGCGGGGTTCTGGATGAGATTCTGATGAAAATCACGCTGGTTTTCCAGGCTTTTCCTGCTTTTGTACTGTCGATTGCGATTGCGGGAATTTTAGGTGTCGGCCTGTGGAACGGCGTGCTTGCCTTAAGCGCCGTGTACTGGACAACGTATGCACGGCTTTCCCGGAGTCTTGTGGTTTCCATGAAACAGGAAAATTATATATATGCCGCAAGAATGAACGGTGTACCGCTTTATCGCATGATAACAGCCTATATTCTGCCCAATATGATGGGAAGCCTTATTGTAACAGCGGCTATGGATATTGGAAGTGTAATCCTCAGTATGGCAGGACTTTCGTTTCTGGGACTCGGTGCTGCGCGTCCTACCGCAGAGTGGGGAGCCGTTATGAGCGAGGCGAGAGATTATCTGCAGAAAGCACCATGGATTATCGTTTTTAATGGTCTGGCCCTGTTTCTGGTTGTGACAGTTTTTCAGCTGTTCGGAGACCGACTGAGCGAGTTTGTACATAAGAAAGAAGCAAGAACAGAAAATTAAATTCAAGATGAAACCACCTGCAACGCGAAAAGGCGGACAGATGATTCCATAAAAAAGATCGTCTGAAAGACGGGAAAAACCAAAAAAGAGGAGAAAAATCAAATGAAAAAAGAGATTGTAAGTGTCATGATGGCAGCCTGCCTGTTCGCATCTCTTGCAACGGGATGCGGCACGGCAAATGAGAGTGAAACATCTTCCAAATCAGGTTCGGAAGCAGCAAGTGTGACTTCAGCATCCGAGGAAGCAGCAGGCGCAGTTTCAAAGTCCGGGGAAACGACTACAGATGGAGAAAGAGCAGATCTCGTTCTTGGAGCTACTACCGGTTTCTTTGGTGCAGAAAGTCTGGACGTTGCGTATAACTGGGATGGCTGGATCATGTCCATCTATGGAATCAGCGAAAATCTGTACCGTCTGGATGAAAATATTGAGCCGCAGCCATGGATCGCAGAATCGGTAGAGACACCGGATGAAAATACTTGGGTTTTCACCATTCGTGATGGCGTAACGTTCTCAAACGGAAAAACGGTAGATGCAAAAGCAGTAAAAGCATGCTTTGAGCGTACCTATGAGAAAAATGAGAGAGCAGATTCGACCTTAAAAATCAAATCCATGGAAGCAGACGGCATGAAATTTACAATTGTAACGCCGGAACCAAATCCAACACTGTTAAATGATCTGTGTGATCCGCTTCTCGGTATTTATGATGCAACAGAAGAACCGGATGAGGAGCTTGGTGTTTCCTGCACAGGACCTTACGTTGCAACTTCGTTTACCGCTATGACGGATGTCAAAATGCGTGCCAACGAAAATTACTGGGGCGGCGCTCCGAAGGCAGACACCGTAGAGCTGAAAATTATCGACGATCAGGATGCGCTGGATATGGCACTTGCTAACGGAGAGATTGACCTGATCGCACAGGAAACAGCAAACGGAGCATCAAAGTTCACAGATACTTCGAAATATACAACCGATACCGTGACGACAACAAGAGCAAACTTTTTAAGCTTCAATCTGAAAACAGAAGGACTGGACGATCTGGCAGTACGTCAGGCAATCAATTACTGTATTGACCGTGAAGGCTATGCAGATGTTGTTTATCAGGGATTTGCAACTCCGTGCTATGGAATTTATCCGGACAACCTGGCATTTGGCGGTACAGACGGATTAAATCTGACCGTCGATTCCTACGATGCGGATAAAGCAAAAGAAATTCTTGCAGATGCAGGATACCAGGATACCGATGGAGATGGTATCCTCGACAAAGACGGCGTGAATCTTTCGTTCAAAGTGCTGACTTACAGCTACAATGACAACTGCATCCAGCTTGCTGATATGCTTCAGGCAGAACTGTCCCAGATTGGAATTGAGCTTTCCATTGAGACACAGGATGTGCTGGATGATCCTCTTGCATCGGGTGATTTCGATCTTGCTATTTTAAACTATGCCATGGCGCCGATTGGAACTCCGTCGTACTTTATCAATATGTTGTTTACGACGGGAGCCAGCAACAATTATGGTGGATATTCCAACGAAAAAGTAGACGCGCTGGCAGCGGAAATTGGTACCACATCGGATAACGACAAAGTGGTTTCTCTTACCAGAGAACTGGAGCAGCAGGTACTGGATGATATGCCATTTGCATTTGTGGCAGATCAGCAGCTGATCTTTGTATACTCCAACAAAGTAAAAGGAGTACAGATCAATCCGACGGAATATTATCTGGTAACCAATACTCTGTCTGTGGAAGAATAAATAAAGAAGCACAGGAAACAAAAGCCGGAACAACGGCGAAAGACGAAACGGATCGCAAAAGATGAAAAAAAACAGGATAGAAGAGAATAAGACAGACAAACATCTGGCAGAGAAAAATCAAATAGAGAAAAATCTGATTGTGGATCGTTTAACGGTAACATATGGAGAAAAGCTGGCAGTTGACGGTGTCAGCTTTTCTCTTTCTCCCGGGAAAATTTACGTTATTGTCGGCGAGAGTGGTTCTGGAAAATCGACTCTGCTTCGTACAATCGGAGGACTCCTGACAAAAGAGGGAAAAATTGTTTCCGGAGATATCTGGATGGGAGAACAGAATCTGATACAGCTTTCAGAGAAGGAATGGTGTGAAGTCCATGGAAACAAAATGGGTTATATTTTTCAGAACCCGGAACAGTCATTAAGCCCGCTTGCCAAAATCGGGAAACAGTTTGTGGAATGCCAAAATATGCATGCAAAAACAGCGGGGAAAAAAAGCAAAAAAGAGATTTTAGAGGATGCGGAAGAGCTTTTAAAAGAGCTTCGATTTGAAAACCCGCAGCGCGTTTTAAAATCATATCCATTTGAATTAAGCGGAGGAATGTGTCAGCGTGTTGCAATTGCGCTTGCGATTATGAATCAGCCGTCCCTTTTACTGGCAGATGAACCGACCAGTGCGCTGGATGTCGCCTCACAGGATATGACGATCGAGACGCTGCTCGCACTGCGGAAAAAGACAGATCTTTCGATTCTGCTGGTGACACATAATATGGAAGTTGCAAGAAGACTTGCCGATGAAATCGGCGTTATGTATCAGGGCCGGATCATAGAATCGGGTTTGCCGGAAGAAATATGGAACGACCCAAAAGAGGATTATACGAAAAAACTGATTGCGGCAATTCCGCAGCCGGTGAAACTTGTACTCGATGAGGGATAGAGAAAGGTACGGAAATGGTATGGAAGCACTGCTTCGGGTGGAACATTTAAAAAAACAGTTTCACAGAAATTCAGATGGAACTTATGTATTAAAAGACATCAGTTTTGAAATGATGCCGGGAGAGTGTCTGGGGCTGATTGGAAACAGCGGAAGCGGTAAAAGTACAATCGTAAAGATCCTGACAGGCATTACGACGGCAACGAAAGGATGCATTTACCTGGAAGGAAAACAGATTTCCGGAAAAAGGACGCAAAAAGAAATTGGAAAAAAAGTGCAGATGATTTTTCAGAATCCGAAATCTTCCCTGAATCCGAAGATGACGATTGGGCAGAATCTGGATGACGCATTGCTTTATTACAGAAAAATTCCGAAAACAGAAAGAAAAAGGCAGTGTGAAGAGATTTTGGAACGTGTGCACCTTCCGGTGAGCTATCTCGCCAAATATCCATCGCAGATCAGCGGAGGGGAATGCCAGAGAGTCTGTATTGCCAGAGCACTGCTGAAAAAGCCGAAGCGGCATCCGGCGCTGTTGATTTGCGATGAAGCAACAAGCGCGCTGGATGTTTCGGTGCAGAAGGAAATCGTGGATCTTCTGAAAGAGATTCAACAAGAAGAGCATATGGCCATGCTTTTTATTTCCCATGATCTGGCGCTGGTAGCAAATGTCTGCGACCGGATTCTGATGCTTTTTGATGGAGAAATAAAGAAAATAAAGTGTGTGCCGGATGAAGCGCAATAAGCTGCAGCAGGGCCGGAGTATTTCAGCAGGAGGG
>OGOC01001320.1_pt1 | contig 20405 bp, 30 predicted proteins | sample 1552561 | NCBI WGS metagenome assembly OGOC01 (sample SAMEA2580148, study PRJEB22360) | human gut metagenome | biome: human gut; feature: human-associated habitat; material: faeces | place: Denmark | collected 2008/2010
GCGGTAACGGGACTGAGCGGCGCTTGCGCTGCGATTTTCAATTTTACCGTGTCGTTGACACGGGTTCGCATTAAATTTGTTAAAACGGCGGTAACGGGATTCGAACCCGTGTCAACAGAATGAGAATCTGCTATCCTAACCCCTAGACGATACCGCTTCGGACAATAGAATTATACATCAAAAAATTAATGAAATAAAATTTTTATAGCAAAAATTTTCATTAAGTGCGTTAATAGAAATATGGCGAAACTAAATCCGATAAATTATAAAAAATTTCTGAATAACCTGAACGCACAAAACTACCTTTGTACCCGAAAATCACCACCCGTTTCAAAGTATTATGCATTCAAAAAAGGAACAACATACTTTCTTGCGGATACAAAAGGTCATTATGTCGGGAATATGGGCGCAATACCCGAAAGAATCAGGGAAAATCAGACATATTATCCCGATAGCAAAAATTATGCGTCTTTGTATATTACAAATTTGTTTATAAACAAAAAATACAGGCAAAAAGGGGCGGGAAGTGCTTTTATAAACATAGCAGTCGCCGAGAGTGCCCGCAGAAATTGTGGAGGAAGAGTTCATCTTATAGCGGTACACGACGACAAAACCCAGCTGCCGCCGCATATTTTCTATCGAAAAGCCGGATTTGATTCACAAGACTGGGTAATCATGGACAAAATCAATAATTTTATAGAGGAGGGCATAAAACTTCCGCGCAAAAGCCTGGACGCAATCCCTATGTACCTTACTCTGGACAAAGTCAAAGAAAAACTTTGCAAAATTTGCCCTTTGTTTAAACAACATTAAGCTTCAGTACTTAAAAATCCTGTTGTAATGGTATTTACATAATTTCTGGTTTCCTTAAAAGGCGGAATTCCATTGTATTTTGCGACATTGCCCATGCCTGCATTATAAGCAGCCAGCGCTTTTTTTACATCACCTTTGTATTTTACCAGTAATTGTTTTAAATATTTTGCACCGGCTTCGGCGTTTTTTTGAGGATTGTAATATTCATTGCTCTTCAACCCCAGCCAGCGTGCGGTAGAGGGCATTAGCTGAGCCAGCCCGACTGCGCCTGCATAAGAACGCGCATTCGGATTAAAGCGGGATTCCTGACAAATTAGCTGTGTGAAGATTTTTCTGTCAAGATTATGTTTTGCACAGGCGTTTGTGATTGTATCCAGAATCGCAACATCAGACATGCGCGATTTTTTGGTTTTATTTTTTCTAATAATCTTTAAAATGTCCTCATCAGAATATTTCTCAGGGAAATCCGGATCAACATTGAGTTTTTTCTCAAGAGCAGGTTTTTGCCCGACAACATTTTTTAACTCAGAAAAACTGACCTGCCCTTTTTTCATCATATTTTTCATCTCATCATAGCTGGGAATGTTCACACCGGTCAGATCTTTTCCATGGAATTTCACATATCTGCGCATTTTGAAGACATAATCTTCATATTCGGCTTTTGTAACTCTTGAAAACTCATTTTTATCAATTATTCCGTTCAAAGATTTATCCGCAATCAGCGGTGATTCTTTTTCACCATCAAAAAGGCACATAATACCGGTTTCAATGAGTTGTTGTGCCTTATAATTCCTCTGTTCGTTAAATTTAACCACATCAAACGGACGTGTAATGTGTTTTGTTTGTTCGTCATAGCGTGCAAGCTTTTTTGCGCTGAATGAATTAATCTCTGTCATAATAATTATCCCCTATGTTTTAATAAAAACATTTTTAAGAGAAAAATTGACAGTTTTTAGAAAATTTTTGCGTAAGAAAGAAAATAATCGCTAATTACATTGAAAATAATCGGCATAATCCAAACCATTATTGCCGCACCAAGAACGGGTTTGAACAAAAAGCTCAACTGAAAAACGTTAACCTGCGGGGCTGTTTTGGAAATTATACCCAGAATCAAATCCTGCCCCAGCGTCGCAAGCAGGATGGGCGAAGCTATTTGCAGCCCGACAAAAAGCACATTCGAAGTCAATTTTATTAAATAATCAAAATTAACAAGCTGATCAAGCGGAATCGCATAAGCGTAAACCGGAAAAATTTCAAAACTCCGCATTAATGCGCTCAAAAGCCAATAAACCCCGCCTACATGGATAAAAATTATCATCGCAAGCACAGTAAAAAAGTTCCCGACAATCGAAACCTGCGCAGAAGTCGTCGGATCAAGCACCATTGCCGATGAAAGCCCCATTTGCATGTTAATCATGTCACCCGCAGCCGCAATCGCCTGTGTAATACACTGTGCAACAAATCCGAGCATTGCCCCGCAAACAAAATTGAGCAAAATCCCCAAAAACAGCGAAGAATTTGTCGGAGCCGCCGAGGGCTTCATTGTCATAGTGATAACAACCGTCAAAATCAATATAAATGACAGTTTCACCATACCTGCAATTTCTTTTCTGTTAAAAACAGGCGCAAATCTGATAAATCCGGCAAGACGCGCAAAAATGAAGATTCCTGCGCCGATAGCGTTGTTAATCTCCGGAAAATATTTAGGAAACTCCTGTAAAATTGCGTCTATCATTTGATTTTAGCTCCCGGGAGGCACATCGACCTCGAACACCTCGTTGCTTACCACGGGATTTGCCTCGACATTTACGTTCACAGTGTATTTTTTGCCTTCGGCGGTTGTAATCAGCAAATCCGACTTCCCTGTGGAGAAAGTTTTAATAACAATATGATGAGAAACATTAAACAAATCCGACGCAAGCTGAACGTTCATGACTTTCGGCTCGGTCACAACCATTTGAGTCGGCCGCTCATCAATAAAAAGCATGTACGCTTCTTTCTTTTTAAGCGTAAGGCTGCAATCCTGAAACGCAGAAGCCGCCAGAGGGAAAAATAGTGCCAGTGTTAAAATCAAAAGTTTTTTCATAGTCATCACCTGCTTAAAATTTTGTTAGTTTCAATCAAGTTGGGAGAGGGATTGGGCATTCTGTTTGAGGGGTAGTGTTTGATTTTGTCGTTGTGGTCAATAAACGGGATTTTGCCCGGATGGCGCATTATATCGCCGATTTCCTGTTTATTAAAGCGCGTATCTTTCATTTCGCCGGCAAAAGGCGAGGTATAGCGATGGTAATTAGCCGGCAAAACATAATTCTCGCTAGCCGGAATCTGGTTAAACGCAAGCGAAAAGCCTTCTTGCACAAGATTTGTTAGAAGTTTTACATATCCTACACCAAGAATCATCAAAACAAGAAAAACGCCGAGGATTTTTGGTGCAGCAGCGATTGTCTGTTCCTGAACCTGCGTCACAGCCTGCAAAATACCGACAACAAGCCCGATTCCCGCAGCAACAAGCACGCATGGCATAGAAATCATCAGCATTGTTACAAAGCCTTTGCCCATATATTCCAATAAAATTTCCATCTTCGTTGTTTTCCTTTTTTATTAATTAAAACTTGTTACGAGCCCGTGCACAATCATTGACCACCCGTCAACCGCGATAAAAATCAGCAATTTAAACGGCAAAGAGATGATTGTCGGCGACAGCATGAACATACCTAACGCCAGAAGCACGTTCGCCACGACCAAATCGAGTACAATGAACGGTACAAAGATTACAAACCCGATTTCGAACGCGGTTTTCAGCTCGCTCACGATATATGCCGGCGCAACCTGCCATATAGTTATATCATCAGGCGTATTTGGCTTTGGTGCGCCCGACATTTCTATAAAAAACGTCAAATCCTGCTGGCGCGTTTGTTTCATCATGAATTCCTTGAGCGGTTTTGAGCCCTCAACCATTGCCATCGCAATATCACCGTTTTTTGTATAAACCGGCTCGCCCATTGCCCACATTTTTTGAAAAACAGGGTTCATTGTATAAATTGTCAAAATCATTGACAGCCCGACCAGAACAATCGCCGGAGGAACCTGCTGTGTGCCGAGAGCCGTTTTCAGCATTGAAAATACAATCGTATATCGCAAAAAGCTTGTCATGCAGGTGAACATCAACGGTAATGCCGAAAAAATGGTCATTACCAGAAGCATCTGCAAAACCGGATTCATATCTTTTAATAAACTTTCCATATTTATATCCCTTTTTCTCCCCGAAAAAGTTTATTTTGCTGCTTTTTGGGGAATATCGTTAAGTTTTTTCATCATTTCTCTCAAAACCGGCTTTTTTCCGCCGTTTAATGAAGCCATTACCTCAGAATAATCAATTGTTTTTATCGACTTTGCAGGAGCCTGCGCCGCTGGTTCAATTGATTCATTTTCGTTGAGTTTTGCAAGAAAAGAAGTTCTTTCCGCGTCAGCTGCAATCAGGAATTTCTCCTCACCGGCTTTTACCACGTAAAGAGTTTTTCTCTGTGACAGATTCAGTGCGTTTTCAACGGAAAGTCCGTTGTCCTTTCGGGTGCATTTAGGATTTACCATTGTTTTTTTGAAAACAAACATGCAAAGCCCTATCATCCCGACCATTGCCAGTGCATATACCAGAAAATGTACTAAATATGCGCTCATTTTTACTTCCTTTGCTTAAATATCTTCTTCATCTACGTCAAAATCGCTGTAATCGAAGTCTTCTTCGTTGAATTCTTCATCACCCTGCGCCGGAGGAGGCTGGATTTCTGTTTGAGGAGCATTGTCCTGCTCAATTTGTAGCTGGTCAGGCGACTCCTGTGCGATTTGGGCGTTATTTGAGGCGGTGTCTTTTTCTTCGGTGAAGATTTCGTTCACCCGCACCCCGTACCTATCATTTATAATGACCAATTCGCCCGAGGCAATAATTTTATCCTCGACTTTGAGGTCAATTTTGTTGTCATAAACAGAACCAATATCCACAACCAGTCCTTCTGAAATCTGTTTCAGCTCGCCGAGTGAAAGTTTGACTTTTTCAAACTCAGCGCCCATTTCGACCTGAATCGTATCCCACATATTATAAATATCATTCATTGATTTGCCTCCGTTTTCTTCTTCAACATCCATATCCTCTTTCAGTGACGCATCAGGTATCACATTAAAAGGAATTTTCCGGTTGTTGAGCCTCAATGTCATTTCTCCCGCCTTGCTGTGGTCGAGAAGAACAACATCGCCTGATTCAAGCTGTTTTAAATCGTTAAGTTTTATCCTTGTTGTGCCCACCTCAATATCAACTTCGCCATAGCTTGTTTGAAAATCCTCTAAAGTAAATGCCGGTTCCGTTCTCGGGGGAAGAATTTCGGGGGTAATTGCCATTGTCGGAACCGAAATGATTAATTTTCCATAGGATTTTTTATCGCTGCGCAAAAAGTAGGTGAGATTGCACTCATCGTATGTATAAATGTTTTTAGGGAGCTGAGAACCTTTCAAAAACAGGTGCTCAAGGTTGTTATAGAGGAAATTGTTGAACTCTGTCAAAACACGCGCCTCAAGCTCGGTAATTTTTTCAATATTAAAGGGTTTGTTGCTCATGCCAAGAGTTTCATCCAGCAGAACTTTCACAATCTGCTTTGAAAGCCTCAAAACCACCGAAACTTCCTTATTCAGGCGCACCTGGGTAACAAAATACTCGTCGGAAGCAGCGAGGATATTAATATTTTCGCTTACAGAAACAAGGCGGCAATAAAGACAGTTGTTCCAAAAATCAGATGCCGCTGCACGGGTTAATTCCGAAAAATTCCCATCCAGCCACGCAAAAGTACGGTTCAAGTCTTTTGAAAATTCCGATATTTCTTCTGTTTCTTCAAAATTTGCGCTACGCAATGTTTTGATTCCCCAATTTGCAATTTCCCCGATATTAATATTACCTTCCCGGGTCAATTTCAACATCATATATTCACAGTATTTTATATAATTGGAATTTTAAGAAAGTAAAGAATGTTCGGAGGGGTAGATTTTTGAAAGATTAGTCGTGAGCAGCATTAATCACAAATTCAGAACCAGAACGGGCTTCGCCGCTTTTAAGGTTCTGAATTTGTAATTAATGTTGCTCACTTTGGGTGGTTTTAGAATTTTTTAAAGTTACCTTTTAAAAAAAACAGTAAAAAGTATGTAATATTTATTTTTCGACGCCTATGAGCGCCAGCGAATCGAGCTAGAAAAATGAATATTGCATACTTTTTACGCCCATGCAAGTCGTTTTTTAATATTACCCCACAATGCAAGTTCTTGGAATGAATTTTTGAAACCTCAAAAGCTGCGAAGCCCATTCTGGTTTTAAAAATTTATTCTAAGAACTTGCCGCCATCGCATTCACGCTAAAATACAATAAAAAAGCCCGCAAACTAAAATTGCGGATCTAATCTAGTGTCGCCTTAGTCGATTCGCCTACGCGAATCGCCCAAGGCTCACCTTTTCTAATCGTCACTCAAAAAATTCGTTCACGTCACTTCGTTCCTTATCACGAATTTTTCTCGGACAGCTTCAAACAAGCATTATTTTTCAATATAATCCCTTGCACATTCAAACATCGCCGTCATCAAAGCTCCGTTTGCCTGCAAATTCATTCCTGCCGACTGGAAAAGTTGTTTTACACGATTTTCCCAGAACGGATAGATTTCCTCTTTACTTATGTCCAAAATCTGCGCCATAAGCGACAGTTCTTTCCAATCCAGCGGAATAGGCTTTGCGCCGCGCAAAATATCGACTATTTCTACACGTTTTTTGCGCGGAAAACTTTTTAAAAGCTGAACAGTTGTTATGCCTTTTTCGTTTTGTTTGTCACGCAGGAATTCGACCGCCTCATCAATCATAATCGGCTCTTGAGGGATTTTATATTCAACGAATTCCTCCGGAAGAATATCCATTACCGTCGCGATTCGCTCCAGAGTAAGGCTTCTTGTTGAAAACGGGATGGCATTATCAATTAAATTATAGACATAAGACAGAGTTACACCTATCATCTCGGCAAAATCTTTCTTGTGCAAATGATTAGACTCTAAAAAGTGCGCAACCTTTTCGCTGCTTTTCAGGTTTACTATCGATTTACTTTTGGTTGACATAGCTCGCCTCCATCTCTAATATATATATAGATAAACCGTATTTTTCTTTTTTTTATTGCATAGTCGAGGATAACGCTCGGGGCAATCTTATAAATTGAAGAATACGAACGGAGTAAAAAATGAAACTAATCGCAGGTCTGGGAAATCCGGACGATAAATACAAATTTACCCGCCACAACGCCGGTTTTATGGTGCTTGATTACCTTGCATTGCAGTGGGGATTCGATTTTAACTTCGAATCAAAGTTCAACGCACAAATCGCAAAAACAAATCACTGCGGCGAGTCAATTGTGCTCGTAAAGCCTTTCACCTACATGAATCTTTCGGGCAACGCAATCCAGCCTATCATGAATTTCTACAAAATCCCGCCGGAAGACATAATCATCGTTTATGATGATTTGGATTTGCATCTCGGGCAGATGAGATTCAGGGCAAAAGGCTCCGCAGGCGGGCACAACGGCATAAAATCCATAATAAATTCGCTCGGTGGAAACCAGAAATTTGACAGATTAAAAATCGGAATCGGTCCTCAGCCGCCCATCCCGTCTGAAGCCTTCGTTTTGCAAAATTTCAGCACCGAGCAGCTCGCAGAGTTGAAAAATGTTCTGAAAACCTCAAAAGAAGCGATAGAATGCTGGCTCGAAAACGGTTTGTACGCCGCGCAGAACAAATTTAACTAAATTGGCAAATTTTCAACAAAAAAGGAGATATTAAAAAATATCTCCTTTTTGTTTCGCTATAAACAAAATTATTAGAAGTTCAAACCAGCTTCACGGGCCGCATCAGCAAGAGCTGAAATTCTGCCGTGATAGAGGAATCCGCCTCTGTCGAAAACGCATTCTTCAACGCCTGCTTTGAGCGCTTTTTTAGCGATTGCTTCGCCGACAACTTTAGCAGCTTCAATATTTCCGCCGTGAGCGAGCTTTTCTCTCAAATCTTTGTCATTTGAAGAAGCAGAACAGATTGTAACACCTTTTACATCATCAATAAGCTGTGCATAGATGTGTTTTGTGCTTCTGTAAACAGCCAATCTCGGGCAGCTTGCGTCACCTGAAATTTTAAGTCTTACACGCTGGTGTCTTTTTCTGGTTTGTTCTTTTCTGTTTTTTGTTCCAATCATTTTTCTTTCCTTTCACCCAAACCTTCTTTTTGTGGCCGTTGATTTTATTCAATTTGCCTGAAAGGGTTCTTGCGGGCTGTTTTATGTAATAAATAATGAGTAGCTTTTGATAAATCTTGCTTCCTCGCGTTAAACGGCGTTACAGCTTCCGCCTACGCGTAAGCTTTCAGCCTCTGCTCGGTCGCGCTACTTTTTACCAGTTTTGCCGGCTTTACGTCTTACGTATTCGCCTTCGTATCTGACGCCTTTTCCTTTGTAAACTTCAGGAGGACGTTTGCTTCTGATAGCAGCAGCAACATCGCCTACCAGCTGTTTGTTAGCGCCGGATACAGTAATTTTTGTGTTTGCTTCAACTGCAATTTTGATACCTGCAGGAGGTTCAATTTTTACAGGGTGAGAATAACCCAATGCAAGGTTCAACACGGTGCCTTCCATATTAGCACGGTAGCCGACGCCCTGGATTTCGAGTTTCTTTTCAAAACCTGTTTTTACACCCTGAATTGCGTTGTTAAGAAGAGTTCTTGACAAGCCCCAGAGTGAGCGTGATTTTCTATCGTCGTTGTGAATAGAAACGATAAGCTCTTTGCCTTCGAGTTTCAAGGCAACTTCAGGACGAACTTCCACTGTTTCGGTACCCAGAGGGCCTTTTGCAGTGACAACCTGTCCTTCAATTTTTACTTCTACACCATCAGGAATCTGAATCGGTGCTTTTCCTATACGTGACATTCTTTTATCTCCATTATAATTTTTATCTTTTATATCTTATGTAATCTGGTGTCGCTGACATCGGCTCACCTGCGTGAGCCGCCTTACAGCTCACTTTTTCAATGCCCGTTCGCAGCTTCGCTGCTCAGGGTTTACCATACGTAGCAAATAATTTCGCCGCCGATGTTTTCTTTTTTAGCTTTTCTGTCAGTCATAAGACCTTTGCTTGTAGAGATGATTGCGATACCGAGTCCGCCGAATACCTGCGGGAGGTTTTTGGATTTGCAATAAACTCTCAAACCTGTTTTTGAAATTCTTTTCAGGTTTGTGATGACAGGTTTGTTTCTTTCATCATATTTCAATGTGATAACGAGAACTTTGAATTTTCCTGATTCTTTTTCTTCGTAATTAGAAATATAACCTTCTTCTTTTAAAACTTTTGCGAGTTCTAGTTTCAGTTTTGATGAGGGCATCTCAACTGTTTCATGAGAAACGATGTTTGCGTTTCTGATTCTTGTCAGCATATCTGCTATAGGATCTGTGTACATTATTTTTTCCTTCTTTTTTCGAGATACCCCTGAAACGACCCGCCAAATTCAGCAATCGCCCCATCTTCGGGCATCCCCTACTACTTACTAAAATATTTCTAGCAGTATAGTAAAGAAAGTCTGATTACCAGCTTGCTTTGACTACACCGGGCAGAAGACCTTTGTGAGCCATTTCTCTCAGGTGGATTCTGCAAAGACCGAAATCTCTGTGGAAGCCGTGAGGTCTGCCGCAGATAGAACATCTGTTGTGCAGTTTAACTTTTGACATTTTGCCTGCTGCAACGAGTTCTTCTCTTCTTTTTTCTTTAGCTATCATTGACTTTTTAGCCACGTTATTTCTCCTTTTTGTGTTATTTCGCCCTATCAGGCAATAAATACGCCTTTAAGCGCGTTAATTATTGTTGGGATTTCTTTTTAAAGGGCATTCCCAATTCAGCGAGGAGCGCTTTTGCTTCTTCATCTGTTTTTGCTGTTGTAATGATGGAAATGTTCATACCTTTTACGATATCAACTTCATCATAAGAAATTTCAGGGAACAAAGATTGTTCTTTCAGCCCTAATGTATAGTTTCCGCGTCCGTCAAAACTTTTATCGGAAATACCTCTAAAGTCACGGATTCTGGGGAGAACTACGCAAATCAATTTCTGCAAAAAGTCATACATTCTTTCGCCGCGAAGAGTAACCATAGCGCCAACCGGCATTCCTTCTCTCAATTTGAAAGATGCGATTGATTTTTTAGCTTTGGTAACGAGCGCTTTTTGACCTGCGATTTTTGTAAGCTGTGCTACGATTGTTTCTGCCAGTTTTGAGTTGTGGCAAGCTTCACCAACACCCATGTTGATAACGATTTTGTTCAGTTTCGGAATCTGGTGAACGTTTTCATAGCCAAACTGAGATTTTAAAGCCTCTTTGACTTCTTCTTCATATCTAACTTTTAAGTCTTTTGTTACTGTCATTTTTCTTTCCCTTTGTAGAATGCAGTTTCGCTATTTTAATAACAAACTGCCCATACTATTTAATTATACATCAATTTGTTCGCCGCATTTAACACAAACACGGACTTTTTTACCTTCAACCTCAGTATGTTTAACTCTGGTTGCTTTTTCGCAGCTGGTGCAGTAAACCATAACTTTTGATGAATCCATGGGAGCTTCGATTTGGGTCAAACCGCCCTGAACACCAGCCATCGGGTTTGCTTTAACAGCTTTGGTAATCATATTTGCGCCTTCAACAACAACTTTGTTTTCAGAAGCAATTATGGTTTTTACGTTTCCGACTTTGCCTTTGTCTTTTCCGGAGGTGATGATTACTCTGTCGCCGGTTTTGACATGCAAATCGTGTTTTTCAACTGTTTTTTTGCTATTTCTCATTGTATTTTTCCTTAATGGTTGTTTATTCTTCCGTCATTCAATCTTCGTAAGTCCAAATGACCTTGCGACCCTGAAACGAGTTCAGGATGACAATAATTAGATAACCTCTGGAGCCAAAGAGATAATCTTCATGAAGTTTTTATCTCTTAACTCTCTTGCAACCGGCCCGAAAACACGTGTTCCGCGGGGGTTGCCGTCTTTGTTAATAATAACAGCTGCATTTTCATCAAATCTGATTACGGAGCCGTCTGCACGTTTGATGTCAGCTTTTGTTCTGACCACAACCGCTTTAACAACTTCAGATTTTTTAACAGCCATATTAGGTGTAGCATCTTTAACAGTAGCTACAATTACGTCGCCGACATGAGCAAATTTTTTGTTTGAGCTGCCCATAACACGGATGCAAAGAAGCTCCTTTGCGCCTGTGTTGTCAGCTACGACTAATCTTGTTTCCTGTTGTATCATTGTTATTTATCCTTATTCTTAGCTTTTAGGAATTTTCCGCCTGTGTATATTTAGCTCCGTTCTCAACGGCGGACTGGAACGGTTTCGCCCTGCGGGCTTTGAGTGTTCAGCCCCTGTGGACTTCATGAACCGGAACTAGTGAGCTTTTTCTACAATTTCAGCAACTGTCCAACGTTTGTCACCTGACAAAGGTCTTGATTCCACGATTCTTACAACATCACCTTCACCGCAAGAATTTTCAGCATCATGTGCTTTATAATTCTTATGAGTTTCGATGATTTTGTGGTATTTGGGGTGTTTGTTATATTCAGCAACTTTTACAACTGCTGTTTTATCCATTTTGTTGCTTACTACAACGCCTTGTTTTTCTTTCTTCGGCATCTTATTTTACCTCTGACTTTTCTTTAATAACTGTCTTAGCCTGAGCTATAACGGTTTTTAATTTACCGATTTGAGCAGTATTTTCGAGTTTTTGCAATGCTTTTTGCATTCTCAAATCCAAAAGCTGCTTTTTCGAGTCTTTAATAAGCTCGTTAAGCTCATCTATAGATTTTTCTCTTATTTCTTGTAACTTCATTTTTTTATCCTTATTGTTTTTTAATTGTTTCCCCCGCCCTTGGGAGAGGGTGGCACAAAAGTGCCGGGTGAGGGGTCAACCCACTGCGGACTATGCCTCAGCCTGGGCTGCCTTTTCAATTATTTTAACTTTAATCGGAAGTTTTTGAGCTGCTGACTGCAATGCATTGATTGCCGTTTCTCTAACCGGAAATTCCATTTCAAAGAGAACTCTGTTCGGTTTAACAACAGCTACCCAGTATTCCGGAGAGCCTTTTCCCTTACCCATACGAGTTTCAGCAGGTTTTGCTGTGATGGGTTTGTCCGGGAAGATTTTAATCCAAACATTACCGCCTCTTTTGATGTTACGGGTCATCGCACGTCTTGCGGCTTCTATTTGTCTTGAGGTAATCCATGCGGGTTCAAGTGCAATCAAGCCGTATGAGCCGAATTCGAGCTTCGTACCGCGAGTTTCATGACCTTTACGGTTACCTTTCATTTTCTTACGATATTTTGTCTTTTTGGGCATTAACATTTTTATGTCGCTCCTAATTATTTCTTTCTAATCTTATTCAGCTTCAACGGCTCTTTTTCTTCTTCTGCCGCCGATTGCCTTTTCTTCACCGTTTCCGGCTTTTTTCATTTTTACGTTCTGGTCAGCTTTTTCGCCGGGCATAAGGTTGCCTTTGAAAATCCAAACCTTAACGCCGATTTTACCCATGATTGTGTCTGCTTCGGCAAAACCGTAATCTACATCAGCGCGAAGTGTTTGAAGAGGAATTCTTCCTTCTTTAACCCATTCGCTTCTAGCAATTTCAGCACCGCCCAAACGTCCTGATACCATGATTTTGATACCCTGAACGCCGGCTCTCATTGTGCGCTGGATTGCCTGTTTCATTGCACGTCTGAAAGCGATACGTTTTTCAAGCTGCAATGCAATTGATTCTGAAACGAGCTGGGCATCAGCGTCGATTCTTGCTACTTCAACTACATCAATTGTGACGTTTTTCTTGATTAATTTAGCAACATCAGCTCTCAGTTCTTCAATACCCTGACCGCCTCTGCCGACAACGATGCCGGGTTTAGCAGTTACAACGGTGATGATTACGTTCTGTGCTTTTCTTGCGATATTAATTCTTGAAACGCCTGCTGCGTACAATCTTTTCTTTATATATTTTCTGATTTTTGCATCTTCTGCAATAAATTCGGGATAATCAGCCTTTTTAGCGTACCAAGTACTGTCCCAAGGTTGAATTATACCTACTCTGAATCCTTTTGGATGTGTCTTTTGTCCCAAGGTCAGCCTCCTTAATTATCTTTACTTGCTAATTTAACTGTTAAGTGAGAAGTTCTTTTGAGTCTTCTGTATATTCTGCCTTGAGCTCTCGGTTTACCTCTCTTGTATGTTGCGCTTTCGTCAGCAAAGATTTCGGAAACTTTCAAAGATTCAGGTTTTCCGCCGAATTTTTCATTAGCATTGGCGATTGCATCTTTCAAGTTCTTTTCGACAACTCTTGCTGCGAAATAGGGCATGAATTTTAATATTTTTATTGCATCAGTGACAGATTTGCCTCTCACTTCGTTAATTACGCGGCGTAATTTGCGAGCGGGCATTTTGATATCTGTTTGTTTAGCCGTTGATTCTTGCATAATTTACTTCCTTTTCGCCGTTTTATCCTGGCCAGCATGGCCTCTAAATAATCTTGTAGGTGCAAATTCACCTAATTTATGTCCAACCATTTGTTCTGTAACATAAACCGGTACGTGGCTTTTGCCGTTGTGAACAGCGATTGTGTGACCGAGCATGTCGGGTACAATCATTGATGCTCTTGACCAAGTTTTTATTACTTTTTTCTCTCCAGCTTCGTTCATTTTAGCGATTTTCTTCTGAAGTGATTCTTGTACAAATGGACCTTTTTTTAGCGAACGAGCCATTCATTATCTCCTTACTTATTACGTTTTCTTCCTCTGACGATGTATTTGTCAGAATGTTTGTTGTTCTTTCTGGTCTTGTAACCCAGAGCCGGTTTGCCCCAAGGTGTTTTCGGGTGTCCGCCGGGACCTGTTTTACCTTCACCACCACCGTGCGGGTGATCGCAGGGGTTCATTGTAACACCGCGGACTGTCGGTCTGATGCCCATGTAACGGGTACGTCCGGCTTTACCGATTTTCATGTTTTTGAACTCTGCATTGCCGAGAACGCCAATAGTTGCGAGGCATTCTTTTCTAATCATTCTCATTTCAGAGCTGGGCAGCTTGATAGTTACGTAGTTGCCTTCTTTAGCCATAAGCTGGGCACCTGCGCCTGCTGTTCTGACGAGTTTTGCGCCGCGTCCGGGAATCATTTCGACATTGTGAACCATAGTACCCAACGGAATCAATTCCAGAGGAACTGCGTTGCCTGTATTAATTTCAGCTTCGGGACCGGAAACGATAACATCGCCAACATTCAGGTTTTGAGGTGTAAGGATGTATCTTTTTTCGCCGTCAGCGTAGAATACCAACGAAATTCTAACGTTTCTGTTAGGATCGTATTCGATTGTTTTAACTGTTGCAGGTACGCCGAATTTTTCGCGTTTGAAATCGATTACACGGTAAGCTTTTTTTACGCCGCCGCCTTTATGACGACAAGTGATTCTACCTGTGTTGTTTCTGCCTGCTGTTTTTCTTATAGGTTTCAACAAGGACTTTTCAGGGGTGCTTGTAGTGATTTCAGCGAAATCGCTTTTTGTCATCCCTCTTTGTCCGGGTGAAGTTGGATTTATTTTTTTAATACCCATTTTTTTGCTCCTGTTTCTTTGGGATTAGCATAGCCATCGGCTTCCAGCCACCGCTATGCGCCTATCAATTCATTCAGAGGTTCGCCCTCAATGGTAACAATTGCTTTTTTACCGGATTGGGTTCTGCCTGCTGTGTAGCCGACTCTTTTTGCGTGAGAAGGCATATATACTGTGCGGACCGCTTTTACTTTGCGTCCGGGGAAAGCCAGTTCAACTGCCTGCGCAATTTCAACTTTTGTTGCGTCTTTAACAACTTCAAAAGTGTACTGCTGCATTGTTGTAGCTTCCATTGATTTTTCCGTGATTATCGGTCTTTTGATGATATCGTATAATCTTTCGGTGTTGTTTTTCATCTTGCTCATTATTTGGATAACCTCTCAGTTATATCTTTAATCGCAGCTTCGGTAATAATTACGTTATCTGCCTCAAGTAAGTCTTTTACGTTCAAGTTTGAAGGAAGAATGATTCTTACATTCGGTAAGTTTCTTGCAGAAAGCTCAAGGTAAGCGTTTTCAGCTGCTTTTGTGTCTGCAATGATAAGAATTTTTCCTTCAACTTTAAGAGCTTTCAGAGATTCGACCATCAATTTTGTTTTAGGCTCATTGATTTCTGAAAAATCTTTTACGAGAACTGTGTTTTCAATTCTTGCTGATAAAGCTGATTTAAGAGCAAGTCTTCTTGCTTTTTGCGGGATAGAGAAGCTATAATCTCTGGTTTTAGGCCCAAAGATAACGCCGCCGCCTGCAAACAAAGGTGAACGGAGAGAACCGGCTCTTGCGCGGCCTGTTCCTTTTTGTTTCCAGGGTTTTCTTCCGCCGCCTGAAACTTCAGCTCTTGTTTTAGCATTTGCAACACCGCATCTGCCGTTGTTCAACTGACGGCGTAAAGCGAGGTGCATAACGTGCAGGTTGGGTTCAACGCCGAAAACTTTTTCGTCGAGCGACATTTGACCGACTGCACTTCCTTTTGTATTTAATATTGATACTTCTTTTGTCATTTTTTTAACCTCAATTGTTTTCTATGAGTTATTTCTGCTAGTTCCACTTAGTGATGGAAGGAACAACTGTAACCATTCTTCCTTCAGAGCCCGGTACTGAGCCTTTGACTAAAAGAAGATTGTTTTCGCTGTCAACTTTAACTACTGACAATTTTTTAATAGTAACTTTTTCGTTACCCATGTTGCCCGCCATGTGTTTTCCTTTGATTACGCGGCCGGGGGTAGTACCAGCACCGATAGAACCGGGTTCTCTGTGGTTTTTAGAACCGTGTCCCATGGGGCCTCTGCCAAAGTTCCATCTTTTGACGGTACCCTGGAAACCTTTACCGATTGACTGTCCTGTAACATCAACTTTTGCAGTTTCTGCCAGTACAGACAAATCAATAGTTTGTCCTACTTTATATTCAGCGGAATTTTCAATTCTGAATTCCTGTAAATGTCTGAAGTTATCAAGTCCGTTTTTCTTGAAGTGACCGATTTGAGCTTTTGTAAGGTGTTTTTCCTTAGCGGGTTCAAAACCGACCTGAATTGCATTGTATCCGTCAGATTCAACAGTTTTAACCTGTGTAACTGTCAGCGGATCAACCTTGATAACGGTAACAGGAATAGCAAGCCCTTGTTCATTGAACACTTGCGTCATTCCGAGTTTTTTTCCTATTACTCCCAATCTGTTATTGGAAGATTTTCCATTAGTGGTCATATCTTGCCTTTCTCCTTGTGAGCGCTACCTTGTGTACTTCTTTTCGAGTTTTTTATAACTCCGGAGCCTAATTGACCCCTTGTAGATCACATTCAATCGCTATTTAATTGTAATGTGTATTTATTAACTATTCCGCCTGTCAAATCAAAGATTTGTTTGCTCCGTTAACATTCGTTAACTCCGCAACGGCGGCCTGGAACGGTTACACCCTCAGCGTTTCGCCTGTGCGAACCGCCATGGGCTTCACACACCTATAGTTTGACTTCAATATCTACGCCAGCCGGCAAATCCATTCTGCTGAGTTCTTCAGTAGTTTGTTGTGTAGGATCGTAGATGTCGATGATTCTTTTGTGAGTGCGCATTTCAAAATGCTCTCTTGATTTTTTGTCAACGTGAGGTGATCTTAAAACGCAGTATAATCTTCTTTTTGTCGGAAGCGGGATAGGCCCTGCAACCTTAGCATCAGTTCTTTTTGCCGTTTCGACAATTTTTTCGGCTGAAACGTCAATAAGTTTATGATCATATGCCTTTAAGCAAACTCTGATTCTTTGTCTTTTTTGACCTTGAGCGTTACTCATTTTTTGTCTTCCTTTGCTTTTAAATTCTCTTTCGGGTTTTTAAATTCTTGACTTAACGACCCGTTAATTTATGGCTTCTAGCGGTGTTTTCCGGAGTTTTTCAGTTTATTAAATCTGCCATACCCGGAGGGCCTTTTTCTCATACTGACCCCACCAGACTAGTGTATTATCTACCTTATATTAAACATATTCCCTCGTCAACAGTATGATTTCAGATTTGTATCAAAATCTTAATATTTTATATTGGGCATAAGCATGCGTGAGGGGGGTGTTGGTTATTTATTTTTGCCAATTGCCCACCTCAACCCGAAATTCAGCAAAGCGCCGCGGCGCCCGCCATTATAAATCATAACCTGCGCATAAACCGTGAAGTTTTCAGACCAGCGTTTTTGAACGCCTGCGCCGTAAAGCACATAAGGATCAATACTCAACGACGGAAGCCAAACATCATTAGCTTTCACGCGGGTTTGGTCAATAAGATTCCATGCCATTGTAAAAGACAAATACGGCTGCCAGCCTGATTTTGTATTTCCGATTAATTTCACGCCTGGGGCGACCTGAATAGCGTTCAATGGGTCGGAATTTATCTTTAATCCTGCAGCATTTCTAAAATCAAACGTATTTACGAACGTATAACTCAAAAGTACTGATGGCTGGACAATAAATTTGCCCTCAAAAAATTCCATGTTATAACCGGTTTTATTTGCGATTCCGGCGGTCAACATATTGTAATTTTCAGCGCCGTACATTGTTCTTGCGTCGCCAGAAGAGGCTCCGGCGTTTATTGTTGTGGCGTTAAAGAAATTATTTTTGTAAAATGTTGCAGTTGCACCGATTGTACCGCCATTTTGCCAGGAATCAATTCCGGAATAGCGCTGCGACGCGCCATTGTAGCCGATATAAGTCGTAATGACGCTTTGCCAGCCGTTTTTCAACGATTTTAGCTCTGAATCATGCCCGATTAAGGTTCCGTAGCTGATATTGCTTACTTTTACGCCGCCGCATAAAGGGATTGACTCAAATGACGAATACGGTTTGACCCAGAAGGCTTCGTCATCGTTTTTTGTGAACAGCGGTGAAAAAACGCCCGATGTACGCGCATCATCAACTCCGGAAAGCGCATATTTTTTCCTGTTTTTCATTGCAATACGTTCTTTTTTGGAAAAATTCATATAATAATCCAGATGTTCAAACGCAAGGTTGTACGTATGAAGCTGTGAAACATAAGCTCCTGCCTGCTGCGCGACAGCAGATGTTAACACAGCCGGGTTATAGCTTTGCAGGAAGTTGAAGTTCCCGTTTGCGCTGTTATAAGCAATATCGTATATATAAACCGGCGTATAATGCCTCGGGGCGCCGGAATAAACAACATTTTCGCTAAATTCCGAATCAGCAAACCGAATACTGAGGGAGCCTTGCTTGCTATTGCCCTGAATATTGAGGTTTTGGATATTTATCGTGCCGTTGTGGCTTCCGTAATTATCAGCGACAATATGCCCCATAGTTCCATCTGCAAGGTTTACGCCGACTGTGGCGATATTTATTACACCGTCGTTTGAAAAAGACTCAAAATTGATAGTCTGACCGCCGAAATTCTGGATATTCAGCACGCCGGAAACCAAATCGAGGGATTTTGACTGCGCAAAATTCGCTGCGTTGCTCAAAAATACATTTGTATCTTCGATTTGGATATTTGCGTTGATAATGTCGTTGTTTAGCACAATTTTTGAGGATTTATCGCCGGTGAGGGTGAGATTGTAGGCATAATCGCGATTTACAGTGGAGCCAGAAGTTGTGCCGCCGTCGATTTGGTCGTTGAACGTGATTATGCCGTTATTTGTGGCGTTTAGGGTTATTGTGGGGGAAGAATTTTCGCTGGTGACGACGAAGATGGCGTTTGGGATTGTTCCGCGCACATCTTCGGTATAATTTCCTGAAAATTCTATTAATTTACCATCCGCGACTATATTTATATCACCATGTGTGTAAATAGCACCTCCAAGTGAAAGCTTACTGTCAGAAGTGCTCTTTGCATAATTGCCTATGAACGACCCGGTAACCTTTTCCAATGCGCCACCATTATTAATCGCCCCACCTGCTGCATCGCCTCCGGATAAAGCATAGTTTCCAACAAAATTAGAGTTTAAAACGCCTATTTTTGCACCATTAGCCATGCTTATAGCACCACCATTGGCGGCATTAACGCCTTCTGCGCTATTTCCTATGAAATCACCCCTTATTTCGCCTATTTCAGTATCAATGAAAGTAAATATAGCGCCGCCCGCAGCACTTGCCTTTGCAATAACACTATTTCCAATAAAATTACCGGCAATAACACCAATCTTTGTGTTTCTTTGCAGAAACACAGCACCTCCATACACTGTACTATCAGGGTGAGCAACCTTGTTGCTCACAAAATCACCTATTATCACATCCGGCCTGCGAGATTCAGAAAATGTAACAAACGGATAGGATGAATTATTATTTTCTCTGCCTATAAAATCCCCATCCAAAATACCATCAACAGCAATACTGCTGTCCAATAATCTCGAACCATCAACATAATAAGCAAAATCATGATTTTCAGCACTTCCGTCAACAAGGACGATATTTTCGGACGAAGTGTCGAATTTGTAGTATTTTACATCGGTCGCCGTGTCTTTATGCCCGTATTCGGGGCTCACGTAATCAGCTAAATTTATAGTTTCGGCAGAAAAAGCGGGAAATGCAGAAATAGCAAGAAAAATTAAAACAAAAAGGGCGAAAACCCTTACTCTAACAGCCCCCCCCCCCCATGGACGTAATCACTTGTACGACAAGGGTTTTAAGGGTATTCAAAATATCCGTTTTCATATCCATCACTTATTCAAAACTCCATTTTTAACTTAAAAAATCTACCAAAAACACCTTTTTAAGGTTTATATTTATTTAATTCCCTTTTTTGGCATTTTTAAACAGTTATTCAGATGATATTTACATTTATTTACAAATAAACAAAAAAAAGCCGTCCATTTTGAGGCCGGCTACTAGACTTGGGGAGGAGGTTTGTTAGACCTTTTGTCTAACAATATCTTTATCGGCACATTAGCTGTTTTTCTTTAGAAATATCATCTATTTAGAGGAGATGTTCGTTCAGACACATTTGTAAATTAATGTAACGAAAAGAACAAAAACTGAAATTCGATATTTTTTATATACTTTATATATACGTAAGCAGTAAGTAAGAAAAAGGTTCACCGATATGGCAGTAGCAGCAAACAATGCAATAGACCAAAAACTTGCCAAGATGTATGCCGAAAAGGTCACGGTCAATCTGGACAACCAATCAAAGCTTGACCCCGAAGACTTTTGGAAAGCAATGCAGTTGATTTCGGTAACAAACAAAGCATTTCTAAATTTAACATGATTATCATCAACAGATGAATATATTGGAGATTTTGGAGTTTTTAATTTTTCCCTATTAGTCTAGTTTTGCCTGAGATTTACTCGGGCTTTTTTTTGTTTTTTTTTATATTGGGCGGGAGATTCATGCGTTTTTTTCACGATTGTAGTGGTTGTTTAGGGGCACAGCCCCGTCGGGTATTTTGGTGCATTTTTTGCATGGGGCGGGAGATTTATGCGGTTTTTTTCACGATTG
>OGOC01001337.1_pt1 | contig 20213 bp, 16 predicted proteins | sample 1552561 | NCBI WGS metagenome assembly OGOC01 (sample SAMEA2580148, study PRJEB22360) | human gut metagenome | biome: human gut; feature: human-associated habitat; material: faeces | place: Denmark | collected 2008/2010
ATCACATTGACAATCAATTTGTTATAATTTTAAGCCTATTTCGCGACTGTCCCTATTTACGGTAGCGATACCGGAAGTGCTTTCACAAAAAATCATTAACCAGTATGAAAAAACTAACGCTTTTGTTGGTGTCTTTTTTCGCGGTTTTCGCTTTGGGCCTCACGGGTTGTAGCGACGACCCGGATGTGAAACAGGAGACACCAGTCATTAAGGCCTCGAATCCCGCAGACATCGCAGCCGTTGCGGGTAAGGTAACAGTACCTTACACCGTGGATTATGCCGTAGATGGTTGTTCTCTCGATGTGACGTGGGATGCGACTTGGCTGCACGATCTGTCGGTCAGTGCAGATAAATTCACTCTTCAGGCAGACGCCAATCCGGGTGCTGCGCGGGAAGCTAAACTCACGCTGACTTACCCGGAGGCAACGAGTGTGGAATTGACGGTTCGTCAGATGTCTGCTTCGGAGTCTATTTCGATCAGTCCGAAGACCTTGTCGTTCTCGTACAAGGGCGGCGAGGAGACTGTTACCGTTACCAGTTCGAAATCCTGGACGCTGGAAGGTAGCGCAGATTGGGTTGAGGCGGACAAGACGGAAGGCGAATCTGGCGAGAGCGTCGTGAAGTTTACGGTTTCTACGACCAATGAGACAGATGCGGCCAAGGAGGTGACATTCAATTTCGTAAGTGGCAGTGAGAAGGCCCCTCTCAAAATCCAGCAGAATCAGGAGGGGAAGCTCATCATCGACGAGGATTCGAAAACGATATCTGTGTCCAATACGGAGCAGAATGTAACGGTGAAACTTCAGACGAACATCGAGCCTGTGACGGCTACGATCGAGGAGGGAGTCGATTGGATCGAGACTGTGGATACCCGCGCTATGATCGACAAGGAGTTCTCGTTCAAGGTGTTGGCGAATACGGAGGGTGGCCCGCGTGACGCGACGATTATCTTCAAGAATGCAGATGCTTCGGAGCATATCGTAATCAAGCAGGCGGGCAAGGAACTGACCTATCCTGCCGTGATTCCCGATAAGGTGCTGAAGACCTACATCATGACGAACTTCGATACGAATAAGGACGGTGAGATTTCGAAGGAAGAAGCCGAAGCGGTAAAGGCGATCGAGCTTACGGGGTCGGAGATCGCATCGATCGACGGTCTGGAATATTTCCCGAATTTGGAAACGGTCGATTTCACTACGCACCGTTTGTTAAAGGCCGATTTCTCGCAGTGTTATGCTTTGAAGGAGCTTAACCTGAGCAGCGGCGCCGGCCTTTCGTCGGTCGTGCTTCCTGCCAGCTTGGAAGAACTCTCCGTTATGTCGTGTAATAAGCTCAAAAAGATCGATCTTTCGGTTGCACCTAATTTGAAAAATCTCTATGCTTCGAGTGCTGGTTTCGTGGTCGCTCCCGATTTGAGCAAGAACACCAAGCTGGAAATCATCGGCTTCAGTTCGGCTAAATTCAGTACGATCGACGTTTCGAAGAACACGGAACTGAAGTCGCTGAATGTCGGCGGCGACGTGTTCAACAGTTTGGATGTTACGAACAATACAAAATTGACAAATTTGGCGGTAACGGGTACAATTACAACGCTCGATCTTACGAAAAGCGCACAGTTGGAAGTTCTGAATATCAGCAACACCAAGATTTCAGAGATCGACGTAACGAACTGTCCTTATCTGCGTTCGATCGACTTCGGCAGCACCCCGATCGTCGAGATCGACCTTTCGAGAAACCTGCTGCTGACTTCGGCATTGGCATATATGGCGAACTCCCTGAAAACGGTTTGGTTGAGTAAGGGGCAGACGATCGAGAGCACGTCGAATATCGAGAGCTTTATCCAATACAAGGATTATGAGGCAGGGCCGGATGCTATCGCTAACATCGAAGACGAAGCGTATAAGACTTATCTGCTGACTTTCGATAAGAACGGGGACGGTAAGCTCGACAAAACCGAGGTCGAGGCGATCACCGAGATCAATATCAAAGGTTTGGGTATTAAGTCCCTTAAAGGTGTGGAATATGTCAATTTCACGAATGTGCGGAAACTGGATTGCTCGGACAACGAGCTGACTGAGCTTCCTGTTGCCGGATTCTTCACCAATCTCGAGGAGATTGATTTTTCGAACAATCAACTGACCGGGCGAATCGAACTGAATAAATGTAAGAAGTTGCGTATTCTGAAAGGTAGCGGCAATATGCTCGAGGAGGTTGCTTTCGAAAACTCGGTATTGGAGTCTGTCGATTTGAGTAACAACCAACTGACCCCGCTTCCAGTGTTCGTATAATACGAGTACTTTGAAAAGCGTAAATGTGGCGAATAATTTGTTGAGCGAGTCTTCCGGTTTCAGTTGTTCCGACAATGCGGTTCTTACGGATTGGAACGTAAGTAATAACAATCTCAAGTATGTTTATCTCCATTCGACTCCGATGTTGGAGAATTATAATGTCAGCGGAAATCCGCTTGTGGAACTTACTTTGTTTGGTGCCGGTTACGGGACAGCTTTGAAGACGCTCGATGCGAGCAATACTGCATTGTCGAGTCTGGATATTTCGGGTAATATGTCGTTGCAGTCTCTGAATGTAATGGGGTGTGCGACGCTGACCAAGATATTTGCCGGAACTCTCGACGTGGAAGCTATCAATATCGAGAAGGAGAGCTATACGATTATCGAAACGAGTACGATTGTCGATGCGATCAAAGATAATGCATTCCGTGAGTTCCTGATTGAGACCTATGGTTCCAATGGGGGTATTACGCAGGAGGAAGCTGATCGGGTTACGGATTTGGAGCTTAATGCCGACAATGCGGCGGAAGTGAAGTCTTTGGCTGGTATCGAATATTTTCGGAATTTGAAGACGCTGAAGGTGTCTGGGTTGGAGTCTTTGGATGATACGAATTTGGCTGTTGGTAATATCAATTTGACTTCGGTTGATATTTCGTTGGTGAAAGGTTTGACGGCAATCGATTGCAACGGTCTTCAGAGCCTGACGACTTTCTCCTTGGTGGTGACAGGTGCGGCCGGTACGGAGGTTGGGCCGAAGCGTGTCGAACTGGATAAATGTCCGAAGATCGAATCCGTGACGGTAAAGGATTGTCGGGCGATTGTTGCTGTGACCGTAACTGGTTGTACGGAATTGACTTCTCTGAATCTTTCCGGCTCTTATTTGGAGAAGTGGGAGAGTGAACCTAATAGTGGTAAATGGATCTATCCTTCGATAAATATCTATACCAATACAAAGTTGACAGATCCTGCTAATTTCATTCCTGCGGCTAATCTGGTCGATATTTGGGCTACTTCGGCGCAGATCGAAGCATTCCAGAAGTATTTTGAGACAAATTACAAGTGGACTGGTACTTGGCATAGTAACGATGAAATGCCGTCCGCATCGGTCGTTAGATAATTGAAGCCGTGTCGGGCATCGATGTCTAGATATGCGGAACGCTAATTGGAGTCCCGGTCGGTATTTTCCGACCGGGACTTTTTTGTTCGGTTGTGGACGATATGTGGTGTGGAACGTATTTTGTCTGAAAAACGAAATAACCCGAAAGGGTTGTGTGTCGGATTGAACCAGTTGCGGTCGGTTTTATCGGAGCTGGTCGGACTGTTGGGGGACTGATGTTCCGTGTTTGCCGGGGATGAATATTTGTTTATCCTTGTTCAAGATAGGAAGCGGTTGGGCGATTTTTGTGTATAAGCCTGTACGATTGTTCTCATTTTTCTCTGTCTTCGATTTGGATCGGATAATTGGATATTTCATTGCGGCAAAATGCAAATAAATTTGCTTTTGTACCCGGCTTATTCGTATCTTTGCAAAGATGCGCGAATCGAGGCCGTGTGTTTCGTTCGTGCTGTTTTGTAAAATCCCGTTAAACCGACGACCTGGTGCCTATGAAGACCCGATTGAGTGCAATTTGTTTGACTTTAACCGCAACGACGATGATTTCCTGCCATGAAAAGAAGACGGAGGATGCTCCCTGGATCCTGGACCGCTTCGACGATATTAAAATTCTCCGCTACGAGGTGTCGGGCTTTGCCGAGCTGCCTCTTCGGGAGAAAGAGTTGATCTACTACCTGGCCGAAGCCGCCAAGTGCGGCCGCGACATCATGTTCGACCAGAATTTCAAATACAACCTTCCCGTGCGCCGCACGTTGGAGGTGATTTATGAGAATTACGACGGTGACCGTACGACGCCCGAATGGAAAGCGCTGGAGAAATACCTCAAAAAAGTGTGGTTCGCCAACGGAATTCATCACCACTATTCCAACGACAAGTTCGTACCCGAATTTCCGAAGGAGTATTTCCTCGCGGTTGCCGAGTCGATCCCCGTCGAGAAGTTCGGCGACGAGCTCAATGCGCTGCGGGCTGTGGTCTGCGAGGCGATTTTCAACCCCGAACTTTATAAGACTCAACTCAATCAGGCTGAAGGTCAGGATTTGGTGGCCACTTCCGCCAACAACTATTACGAAGGCGTGACACAGGCCGAGGCCGAAGATTTCTATCGTGCCATGGCCGATCCTGCCGACCCCGAACCGGTCTCCTACGGGTTGAATTCGAAGCTCGTGAAGGATGAGGACGGAACGATCCGCGAGCGGGTGTGGAAAGTAGGCGGTATGTATTCGCCGGCGATTGAGAAGATCGTTTACTGGCTGGAGAAGGCGCAAGGCGTTGCCCAGGAGCCGCAGAAGGCGACCATCGCAGCCCTGATTGACTATTATAAGACGGGTAACCTGCACGATTTCGACCGTTATAACATCCTGTGGGTGCGGGATACCGTATCCAACGTCGATTTCGTGAACGGATTTATCGAAGATTACGGCGATCCGCTGGGACGCAAGGCGTCGTGGGAGTCGCTGGTCAACTTCATGGACAAGGAGGCCTGTCGCCGTACGGAGGTTATCTCCGAGAATGCGCAGTGGTTCGAGGATCATTCGCCTGTAGATTCCGCCTACCGGAAGAAGGTGGTCAAAGGGGTTTCGGCCAAGGTGATTACGGCAGCGATGCTGGGCGGCGACTGTTATCCTGCGACACCGATCGGTATCAATCTGCCCAATGCGGATTGGATCCGCAAGGAGCACGGTTCGAAGTCGGTGACCATCGACAACATTACCTACGCTTATGCTCAGGCGGCGCATGGCGACGGATTCCTCGAGGAGTTCATGCTGCGTCCTGAAGACCGTGAACGTATCGACAAGTACGGCAAGTTGGCCGACGATCTGCATACCGACCTGCATGAATGTTTGGGACACGGTTCCGGGCAGTTGGCTCCGGGTGTGAAGGGCGGTGAGTTGAAGAACTATACCTCGACGCTCGAGGAGGCCCGTGCCGATCTTTTCGGGCTCTACTACCTGGGCGATCCGAAAATGGTTGAATTGGGGCTGATTCCGTCGCTGGATGTGGCGTATGCGGAATATGCCCGGTATATCATGAACGGTATGATGACGCAGCTCGCACGTATCGAGCCGGGCAAGAATGTCGAGGAGGCGCACATGCGCAACCGCAAGCTGATCGCCGAATGGTGCTACGAGCAGGGGAAGCCCGACAACGTGATCGAGTGGGTCGAGCAGGATGGTAAAACGTATGTCGTGGTGAACGATTATACGAAGCTGCGCGAGCTGTTGGGTCGTATGCTCCGCGAGGTGCAGCGTATCAAGTCCGAAGGCGATTTCGAGGCCGGCAAAGCACTGGTCGAGAAATATGCCGTGACGGTCGATCCGAAGCTGCACGCCGAAGTGCTGACCCGTTACAAAGCCCTCGATATCGAGCCTTACAGCGGTTTTGTGAATCCGCAGTACGAGCTGGTGGAGAAGAACGGCAAGGTCGTGGATGTGAAGGTTTCTTATCCGAACGACTACGTGAAGCAGATGCTCGAATACAGCCGGGATTACTCCTTCCTGCCGAATCTGAATTAAGATTGAACGATACATTGAAATCAGGGGAAACTGGTACACAGTTTCCCCTGATTGTTTTTCTGCGGCGAATGGAAAATCGTAAGATGCGTTAATGTAGGCCGGATTGTCGTGTATCGTATTTCGAATTCGGAATTCGTGCGTTTATCATCCCTTAACATGCAGATACTGATATACACAACATAGCATCCTTTTGGGGAAGGTAATGAATCGAGATCCCCTTCGGGAAGAGAATTTGGGAGAGGGGGGGAGAAGTGTAGAGGCCGGTGTCTTTTGTTTTGACGTCGGAAGGTGAAAACTATCGTGTTTCCGTCGTTTCCTGGGACTGTAGCTCCTGTGCTCGTCGTTCTCGGGCGTGCGAGATGAGTTCCCGTAAGTCGTTTACGAGTTCTTCTCCCTGGGTACAGGAGACATAGATCCGATTTTCATATATATCGGTGATTTCGACGAAATTCCGCCATTCGGAAGCGTAGATTTTGACCCTTTCGAGATTTTTCAGGTCGAAATAGTGTCCGTAGAACCCGAAAAATCCGTAACCGCCGAAATAGGGCACGTAGCCTCGGAGTTCCTGCTTCTCGACTTGCCGTACGGAGGCGATCTCTTCGGGATGAAGCTCCGTGATGTCGAGCAGACAGAGGATATGCAGTCCTTCGTCGTCCACGAGGATGCGACGCGGAATGGAGAGTGACATCAGGGCGACGAGCGCCACGATGAACGAAAAGAACCAGGCCGAAAGATAGCCTCCTTCATATAGAAAGTAGAGCCCGATCCCCAGTGCGAGGAAGATCGTGAGGTAGATCGTCGTGAGCGAAAGCGTGTGGCGGCTGAAGCTGTATTTATAGATTTTCTTCACGGGATGCTCTGGATAAAAGAATTGCTTCAGCGATCGGAAGATCGTCCGCTGTCGTGATTTTCAGGTTGCCGCGCTCTCCGTGGCAGAGCGTGACCGCATGTCCCGCCCGTTCGACGACCGAGGCGTCGTCGGTGAAGTCGGGGGAGTAGTCGAGTTCATAGGCACGACGGAGCAATTCCGCGTCGAAGACCTGGGGCGTTTGTACGATTCGCAGCGTATTGCGGTCGATCGGGTGCGATCCGTCGGGTGTGAGCTGCCGCAGGGAATCGACGGCTTCGACGACCGGAATGGCCGTCCCGTGGGCCGCCGCACACTCCACGGCTTTCAAAATCAAGTCGGACGATACCAGCGGACGTACGCCGTCGTGGACCGCGATCAGTGCGACGGTTCGGGGCAGAGCGGACAGGCCGTTGCGTACCGAGTGGAACCGTTGCGGCCCGCCCGCCGTGCAGGTGTGCTTGGCTATGTCGAAACGGGCTGCCAGATTCTTCCAGAAATCGATCTGTCCTTCGGGAAGGACGACGACGATCTGCGTGCTGTGCAGCGTTCTTGCAAAGGCGTTTATCGCATGGCCCAATACCGGCAGCGATCCCAGCATGCGGAATTGTTTGGGAAGCGGACCTCCCAGGCGGCTGCCGCTCCCGCCGGCGACGATGATTACTCCTGTTCCTTGCTGTTCCATATCAGTTTCTTTCCGAATCCGAGGGTATTGTCCGTGAATTTCATGTAGGAAATCTCTACAACCCACAACGTCAGCTCGGCGAGTGCTGCGAACGGGAAGCGGCGGATATATGTTTTTCGTGCCTCTTCGTCCGCTTCCCGCACCGTTCCGCAAAGCTGGAGCCCCTGAAGTTTGCCCACTGCCTTGCTTTCGAGCGCGATGCCCAGCGCTACCTGCCGGTTCGCCTGCATCTCCTCCGCATGGCGCGTCGTCTTATCGGCCGCGAATACGAGCAGATTGCGCTCTGGGTCGTAGGCGTAAAACGCGTGCGAGCAATAGGGCTGTTCTCCGGCGACGGTCGCCAGTGTCAGGACGTGGTGTCGGCCGATGAAGCGGACAATGCGCGGGTCGATCATAATTTACTGCTGAAAACCAGGCTGTCTGCCGTTTTCGACGGGGTGAGTACGATCGAGTCGAGTTGTTTGATCTTGTCTTCTTCCTTTACCTCGCCGTCCAGTTCGGCCATAATTCGGTCGCGGACATATTCGTAAGCGGCACGGTTGGCTTTGTGAATCGGTTCGCCCGGTTCCTGCGGAATTTTCAGCGGGTCGATCGGTTTGCCGTTGCGCCAGACGCGATAGTCCAGATGCGGACCCGTCGATGCTCCGGTGCTGCCGACATAGCCGATCAACTGCCCCTGCGATACGCGGCTGCCCTGGCGAATCCCTTTGGCGTAGCCGCTCAAGTGCAGATAACCGGTCATAAACCCGTTGTTGTGTTTGATCTTGAGGGTATTGCCGCCTCCGCCGCCCCAGCCTTTGAAGATGACCGTGCCATCCGCTACGGCATGTACCGGAGTGCCTTTCGGAGCTGCGAAATCGACGCCCGTATGGGCTCGGTAGGTTTTGTAGATGGGGTGGAGCCGCGAATAGGTGAACCGGGAGCTGATGCGTGTATATTTGAGCGGCGTGATAAGCATCAGCTTGCGCAGGCTGTTGCCGTCCTGGTCCCAATAGGCGATTTTATTGCCCTGGCGGAACGGAATGGCGTAATAGGTCTTGCCGCCGTAGTTGAATTTGGCTCCCCATATACGCCCGATGCCGGCCGGTAGGGTGTCGATGTAACGCTCGTCGTAGATGACCGTGAAGTTATCTCCTTTCTGGATGCTGAAGAAACTGATCGTCGATTGATAGATGTCCTCCATTTCGGCGGCGAGAGAGGCCGGCATGCCGGCGCCTACGATCGCCTCCCAGAGCGAGGAATCGATCGTGGCAGTCTTTTTCTGGCGACGTATTTCATACTCTTTTTCGCCTTTGGTGACACTGATCGAGTCGTCGGCCAGGCTGAAAACGACATACTGGGAGATGCTCTGTTCGTACACCAGATAGTCCAGATGGGGGGCGTTGAGCGAATCTTCGTGGATGAAAGCCGTGTAGCTGCGCCCGGCCCGGATGTTGCGGAGCGGGAATACGTCTTTGGACGCTTTGTCGAGCTGATCGATCTGGGCGGCGGAAACACCGTATCGGTTCAGAATCTGACCGAGGGTTTCGCCACGGTCGATGATCTGCTGTTCGAGCCGGTAGTTGTCGGCGGGAATGCCGTATAAAAGGTTGGGTTCTATGATTTCATCGGAATTTTCTTCGGCATCCGTTGCCGTGCGGCCGCATCCTGCTAAAAAGAGCAGGCCTGCTAACAATGCGGCAGCTGGTTTCAGTTGTTTGATCATGTTAATAATTAAGGTATAAAACTGCGAACCGGGTCAAATTTTTTGGAGTCCGGTCGGGATGTATCCTGATTTTTAACGGAAGTTTTCTTCCGGTAAAGATAAGAAAAAAAACAAAATTTCCGCTGCTCTGCGGTCGGATTATCCAAGTTTTGGGGTGTTTCTTTTGTAATTCATTGAATTGTTGCTATCTTTGATTGCTATAAACCAGTATTGAGAATGTCGAATTTTTTTTTGATGCCTGTTTCTTTCCTTTATAAGTTGGGGGTCTTGTTGCGCCACCGGCTTTTCGATTGGGGGATTCTGAAACAGGAGAAGTTCGATATTCCGGTCGTCTGCATCGGCAATATCACCGTAGGCGGTACGGGCAAAACCCCGATGGCCGAGATGGTGATCGCCTACATGGCTCAAAGGCATCACGTAGCGTTGATTTCCAGAGGATACGGGCGGCGAACGAAAGGATATATTGAGGTCACTCCCGAATCGCACTACCGCGAAGTGGGGGACGAGCCGTTGCAGATCAAGCGCAAATTTCCCGATACGGTCGTGGTCGTGTGCGAGAAACGGGCAGAGGGGATCCGCCGTCTTCGGCAGGAGCATCCGGAGGTCGATCTCGTCGTGATGGACGACGGCTTCCAGCACCGTTACGTAGAGCCTAAAGTCAATATCGTCATGATCGATGCGACACGGCCCGTGCAGCATGATCGGATGTTGCCTGCGGGCAATCTGCGGGATTTGCCCGAACAGTTGCACCGGGCGCATTATTTCATCGTGACCAAATGCCCCGAGAATATGGCTCCGATCGACCGGCGCATTCTGCGCAAGGTTCTGGTTCAGGTCGCCTATCAGCGTGTTTACTTTACCCGTTTCGAAAGTTTCCGGCCTCGGCCGCTCTTCCCTGAGTTCGTGGATGAGGAACTGAATTACGGCCAGCAGGTGATCGCCATGTCGGGTATCGGCAATCCGGGACCTTTCGTGGAGGGATTGAGAAACAATTACAAGGTGATCGAGGACGTTCGTTTCGACGACCACCATGTTTACCGGGTGAAAGATATGAAATTGGTAGCGAATTTGCTGGCAAAACACCCGAAGGCGGCGATCATCATGACCGAAAAGGACGCGGTCAAGATGAGCCATCCCGAAAAGATACCGGCGGAAGTACGCAAGAGAATGTATTTCCTGCCCATCAATATTTCATTCATAGATGATTCGGAAACGGATTTTCTCCAAAAATTAGAGTGCGATGTTAGAGAGAATTAAAGAGACTGCGGCCTTCATTCAGGCCCGCATCGAAAACTTCCAACCGGAAGTAGGCATTATTCTCGGTACCGGATTGGGCGATTTCGCCGACCGTATCGATGAGAAATATTCGATCGACTATAAGGAGATTCCCAATTTTCCCGTTTCGACGGTCGAGGGACATAAGGGAAAATTGATTTTCGGTTTGCTCGAAGGGCGCCGCGTAGTGGCCATGCAGGGGCGGTTCCACTATTACGAAGGTTACACCATGCAGCAGGTGACGTTCCCCGTGCGGGTGCTCAAGCTGCTCGGGATCCGCTACCTGTTCGTATCGAACGCCAGCGGCGGCGTGAATCCTTCGTTTCGGGTCGGCGATCTGATGGTCATCACCGACCACATCAACCTGATGCCCAATCCGCTGATCGGCCCCAACATGGCCGAGTTCGGCCCCCGTTTCCCAGATATGCACAACTGTTACGATCAGCACTTGATTATCCGTGCGACCCGTATCGCCGAGGAGAAGGGAATCAAGTTGCAGTACGGCGTTTACGTGGGCGGTACGGGTCCGACGTTCGAAACGCAGGCCGAATACCGCTATTTCAAGGCGATCGGCGGCGATGCCGCCGGTATGTCCACCGTACCTGAAGTGATCGTGGCACGCCACATGTCGATTCCTGTTTTCGGGGTGTCGGTCATTACGAACTGCGGGTTGAGCGATGAGGTCGGCGACCACGAGGATGTGCAGCGTCAGGGGGCCAAAGCCGGCGTGAAGATGGCCGAGCTCTTCATGGAGATGATAAAAAACTTATAACGAGGCGATATGGTAAATAAAGTGATTTTGATCGGCAATGTAGGTGTGGATCCCGAGGTCCGCACGCTCGAAAGCGGAGCGAAAGTCGCCCGGGTTCGTCTGGCGACGACCGAACGGCTGTTCGACCGCCAGGCCAACGAAACCAAGGAACATACCGAGTGGCATACGATCACTTTGTGGCGCGGTTTGGCCGATGTGGTGGATCGCTACGTCAATAAAGGATCGCAGATCTACATAGAGGGGCGCCTGCGTACCCGAGAGTGGACGGACAAGGATAACAACAAGCGTTATACGACCGAAATTCTGGCCGACGATATGAAGTTGTTGGGACGCCGTGGGGATAACCAGTCGGCGGGAGCTCCGGCAGGAGGGTATGCCCAGCCGCAGGGACAGCCGTCCTATCAGCAGCCGGCGCAGCCTTCGTACCAGCAGCCTGCGGCCCAGACTCCCGTTACGCCTGCTGCGGACGATCCGGACGATCTCCCGTTCTGATTTTCCATACTATTACAATTGAATATCCGCCGAGACAGTCCCTGCGAAAATCGTATCGTTCTGTCCGGCGGATTTTTATTGAGTGTAAACTTAAAAAGTGAATATATGCAGCTTTTTATTTTGAATCGTACGAATGAACGGCAGACCAAGAGTGTCGGCCGCATTTTGCTGTACGCGCTGTTGTTCTTTATCGTAACCCGTATCGCCGTGATGTTGATGCTTACGGGGTGTACGGCGATTTACATGGCCAATACGGGAATCAACCCGATGCAGGGGCTTTCATTTTTCGGAAATCCGTCCGTAGCGGCTGCCGGCATGGGATGGTGGGCATTGCCGTACGTGCTGCTCGTAGCACCTTTTTTCGAAGAGTGTTGTTTTCGGCTGGGACTTTCGTTCCGGCGGTGGCAGGTAGCGGTTGGATTGGGGGCACTGACGCTCTTTTTCGTCTCGCGGTTTTTAGCGATAGCCGGGGCGCAGCATTCTTTCTGGTGGGGGCTTCCGGCAGGTATCGTTGTAGCGGGGCTGCTATATGGATTTACTACAGATGCTTTCTGGCAGGCTAAGAAGGGGTGGCTGCGTCCGATGATGTGGTGCTCGGCCGGACTCTTTGCCTTGGTGCATCTTTTCGCCATGCAGGGTCTTACCTGGTTCCTGGTGCCCTATGCGTTACTGATATGTCTGATGCTTTTCTTCGCCGGTAGCGTCATGGTTTACCTGCGGGTCAACCTGGGTTTCTTGTGGGCGGTCGGGGCGCATGCCCTGAACAATGTGCCTGCGGTGTTTATGATAACCCTTGTGCTGATGCAGTCTTAACCGTTTTTTCGAATGGAAATCGTACGGTATGCAACCCGTTACTCCGGGTTTTCGAACAGTGGCTCGACAAGCTGAGATATACCCGTTACGGATTTGCCAAATATACATGCGGCGAACTTGTCGAAATAGATCGTCGCGCGGGATTCGATAGCGTAGAGTTGGTCGAAATCGAACGAGGAAAATTCTTTTATATCCGGTGCAAGACCTGACCTCCGGCATGGATTCCGGCTTTCAGGGCATCCACTCCGCTACACCCGTCAGGGGATGTGCTTCGCGCCAGCGAACGAAATCGGGGTAGCTGCGGATGCCGTCCCGCAGGACGGCCATGTAGTATTCGATGCCTGCGATTTTTTCCGTATCGGGCGTTTCCCACTTGAGCCGCAGGATCGCCTCGCGCGTTTCATCGGTCAGGGCCGCCGAAATGCGTCGGGCCACCTCTTCGAAGTAGCCGTCGTAGCGGGAGCCTTTCTCGATATGGATCATATCCAACTGCCAGAGTTCGCCTTCCTGGTCTTCGTACCAAGCGTGCCATTCGAGGCACCGCTCTTCCGTCGCCAGCAAGTTGCCGTATTCGATTCGTTTGACGGCAGGATTGGCGGCAAGCTTCGCTAAAGCGGTAAAATCATCTTCTGGCCGGAGGACAGCCGAATAGATATGGAAGTCGATGTCCCGGTGCTTCATGAAAAGACCGGTGCTGAGCGAGCCGACCAGGTTTATTTCGGCTCCGGCGGATTCCCAGATGTCGATGATGCCGGTATCTCGGATGATCCGTCGGGCTTTCTCTGTGTTGCGGGCGGCGATGGCAGCGATTTGTTGGGATGTCATTGGGGAAATTTTAGAGGTGGATAGCTGTGGCGGGAGCATGGGGTGTCGGGAGAAATCTTGCTGACGGGCCTTATTTCGTGCGGATCGGCAGCCGCTCCCAGAGCCATTCGGGAATCAGCCTCCAGAAAAATACCAGCACGGCGTAACGGCGGTCGATGACGATGCGCCGTTTCCGTTGTTCCAGCGCCCGGACGATTCGTGTGGCGACTTTTTCGGGGCGCATCAGCATCGGGTATTTCCCTTCGCGCAGCAGGGGTGTGTCCACGAATCCGGGCCGGATGTCGGTGATTCGGATGTCGAGCCGCTGCATCCGTGAGAGTTGTGCCAATGCGTCGAGATAGGTGTTCTGGTAGCGTTTGCTGGCGGAGTAAGCCGCCGCTGCGCCGAGGCCTTTGGTCCCGGCGATCGAACTGATCGCTGCCAGATGTCCTCCGCCCTGCTTGCGGAAATAGTCGAAAGCCGTGTCCATGATGCGCGTGAACCCTACGGTATTAGTTTCCGCCGTTGCGATTTCCCGTGCGGCGTCGAGCTGCGGGTTGTTGTAGCCGATGCCCGCGCAATGCAGCAGCAGGTCGCAGCCGCCCAGATCGGCAATCAGCCGCAGCAGCAGCTCTTCCGCTTCCGGGGCCGTGATGTCGATCGAACGTATTTTTACCCGGTCCGGCGCCGCAGCCCGAAGTGCTTCGAGGTTTTCCGTGCGGCGACCTGCGGCCCCGACTTGCCAGCCGGCGGCGATATACAGTTTGGCGATCTCCAGTCCGATGCCGGAAGTGGCCCCGAGGATGACGATTCGATTCATGGGGATAATCGATGAATTTTTACAATTAAAGACAGTGTGAGCCGAGAAGAAAACGGGGGATTTGCAGTTTTCAGGGGCGTGTTCTTATCCTTTACAAAGATAGTACGATTCGTCGGATTTTGCGATTTTATATAAATATATATTGTATATGTATTGATCGTTAATACAGAAAATAAAACAGTTCGTCTGGCGAACCCGCCAGACGAACTGTCCAATATTATGTTCTATACAACAATTACATATAGAAAGGCCGAACGTATGATACATTGTAAGACGGTGCGTATGGCTTGGGTTCGGCAACCTTCACTTCGGCCTTGACAGTCTTTGCGACAGGAACCTTTGCTTCAAAACTCTTGGCATTGAGTGTAAGACCCGTATTCTTGCCGATCACATCGGACTTGGGGAGTGCGAAAGAACTCTTTGATGTTGCGTTGATCTGCTCAACAAGATCGATCAAATCCTGAATGTCACCCTTGTTCTCTGCGGTTGCGAGAGTGGAGAGACGACCAAAAGTACCCGGGTTGCCATCGTTGTCTTCTGCATAGACAAATGCTGTCTGCGGCTCCTCCCAATTAACAACATAGAATGAGTACGGCTGTGACTGATCGATCTCCAGCCAACTTGCTTTCAACTGACTCCAAAGGGATGCATCGGGGTATTGATCGACATCTGTCATTTCGCCCCACCACATTACAGCAGATAGTTTCCGTGCACCATCGAAACCGCTATACTTGACGACAGTGATAGCCTTACCTCTCGTTGCGTCTGGTTGTCCGAAGATTTGACCGGCCTCGTCGTCACCTGACCAGTAGCCGATAAGCTCGACGGAAGGATTGATGTTGCCGAGTTTGCCGGTAGTTGTGATGTTTTCGAACTTGTGAATTTTGACAACATGGCCTGTTTCAACAGAGAGCGCTGCTACAAAGCCGGAGCAAGCAGTTTCAGGAGTCAATCCTGAAGCATCGGCAAGGAAAACACCTTTATAGTAATATGTACTAAGAACTTGAGCAACAGTAGTGTTAGGATCAAACATCTGTGACGTTGCGAACATCTCATCGAAACCTGCGTTTATATCTGCGGTAAGTTGGTCAAAATCAAGAGTCTTAAACTCTTCTGTTGGCATGAATTTCACCGTATAGTATGTGGTAGTCTCGGATGGTGTTACCTCTGCAGAGAAACCATAAGGGGAAATGTCGGAAGCAGTTATCTGGAAGGTGGTCGATTCCGGATCCGGAGCCGCAAGGGAGCGGAAAGTCTCCATCACAGGCTCTGTAGTTACACCGCCGGCATAGCCGAAGGCAATGACGTAGTAGTAGGTGTCGGCAGCATCGAGTTTGTATTTATACGGGCTGCCGGGGCCGCCCGTGTAATCCTGAACGCCTTTATATAGCATGGCTCCGTTGTTCATAAAGTTGCCATACTGTGCTACGATGTCGTTCATAACCTCCGTAGCTGTCTTCTTCCCATCCCACGGAGCCACCATCCAGCAGAAGGTAGCGGTTTCATCTGTCGGAACGATCTTGATAGCGGCATTCATAGCCTCGACCTCACCAACGGTAATTTCGAAAGTAAAATCTTGGGCCTGGGCATTACCGGTGGTATAGGTGGTTGTAGTAACATCGGTAGCGATGGTCACCTGACCTTCCGGAGTTATGATAAAGCCTGCGATTTGGTTGATATACTCCGTGTTGGCGGTAAGTCCCTTGCCTTCGAGTTCCAAAGCCCCCTTGTGGAAGATCGCATTCATAATTTCAGTATCCGACATGCCTTGCTGACGCCGGGCTTCGATTTCCTGCTGGAGACAGAAGAGCATGAATTGCCGTGTTTCCATCTTGTATTGACCGGCAGGATCGGTGTATGTGTCGTAAGTGGCTTTGGGAAGAGTGGTGAAGTACCACACGTCATCGTTGTTCGAAGGGATGATTTTGAATGTTGCAGAGTTGCCGTCCACAGTCGTCTTAACCTCGAATGTTATGTTGAGATCCTGGAACTCTTCAGTCGTAACGTCTTTCTTAACTACGTCAGAGTTAGCCTTATATCCGTTGGCCGGATCTACTCCGAACAGGATGATGTAGTATTTGGACGCCGGGGACAGATTCGAGAACTTGCCATCGGTGATAGCCCCCTTATCAACGATTTCCGGCATATACTCTGCTAAAGTCTTGCCCTGTGCGCCGGCTTCAGCCTTAAGCTCCTCCAAGATGGCCTCCACGAGAAATTCATCGCGAGTAAACGACTCGACTGTTTTGGCATCGGCCAATATGCACAGGTACTCGGCCTTAAGGTCGGAGGGAGTTACAGTGTAGGCAATGGAGGATGAGGTAATCTCGCCAACCGTTACCTCGAAAGTCAAATTACCACCATCGTGGGGGGGGGAAATTCGCTCTTCATCATTACAAGCGGCAAACGATAGTGCGAATACCATCATAAGCGCCATCAACAAATTAAATTTTTTCATACGTGTTTTGGTTAAGGTTTGTAAATAAGGTTCTAATGATTAGGTGTTGTATCGTATTTTCCACACCTCCTGAAAATTTTCCGCAGCACATTTTCACTAATAGTACAATCTTTATAAAGTAAAAATACATCTATTTTTTCTTTTATACAAGTTTTTTTTGAAAAATTACCCTCCTTGAAATTTAAAAAAAATGCTATCTTTGTGTGAATTTTGGAAATGGGGTATTTTTTAATTTAGTCGAAGATGAAACTGAAATTTTTGTTCTGTGCAGCGGCGGCTTTTCTGTCGGCCGGGTGTAACGATGAGGACGGTAGCGGCGATTTCGGAAATTTGAAATTTCCCGATACCGGGGAGTTGGATCAGACTTTTAAGGCCGATCAGACGAGTAGCAGGCTGACTTTCGAAGTGGCGGAGGCGTGGACCTCGGAGGTTGTGTACGGCGATTCGCGTGCTGACGAGACGACCGGGTGGGTAAGTCTTTCGCCCGATCACGGCGGGGCGGGACGCGTGACTGTCGAGATTGCATTGACCCCTAACGATACGGGTGAGGAGCGCTCGGCTTCGATCGTCATCCGCTGTGGAGAGAATCGTGTCGAGGTTTCGGTCCGGCAGCAGGCGGCAGGCGGGGAGGACCCGTCGCCCGAACCCGATCCGTCGCCTGAACCGAAACCGGGGCGACGGATCGTGGCGTTCGATTCGTTCTCCGATAATGGGGACGAACCCGGCGGGGAGCTGCATCATGATTTCCGCTGTAATATCGAGTACGACACCGAGGGGCGTGTTGCCCGTGTCGTGATCGACGATTCGCCGGAAACCGGTGCCGGCGAGATGGAAACGCCGATCGAGTTTACTTACCTGGATGCGACGACGATGAAGGTCGTGGCCCGTGACGACGATTTCGAAGAGGTTTATACCGTTACGCTCGATGCGGCGGGTCGGGCCGTAAAGGTGGTGAGCGAGGGCGAGTCGGTAGTCTGGACTACTTCTTACGATGCGGCGGGTTATGCCCAATCGTGCGTGATAGAGGACCCGACGAAAACCTCCTACGATTTCCGCCCCCGGGCCGATTTCACCTGGAGCGGCGGTAATCTGATGCAGACGGTCGTACCGGCCGTTGCTGGGAGCGGGATGGAGGACTATGTGTACGATTTCGCCTACTCCGACCTCTCGAACGATCCGGAGCGGTTGAGCATAGACCTCAATGCGTTCTTCGGAGCCGTGCCTACCGATCCCGAGGACGACGGTGTCTGCGGTATCTTGGCGCTCGCGGGACTGATGGGGGAGCGGAGTGCGTTTTTGACCACCTCCTCGGCCGATGAGTACGACGTACCGGGGATGCCGGATGATCCCCAAAGCGAGTACCGTTATGTTTCCGAAGGCAGTGCGCTGCCGATGGTCTGGACCTGCGACGGCGAGGGTTATCCCGTTCGGGCCGATGCCACCTATGAGCTGCGGGTTTATAAGGAACACAAAGTGACGGGCGAACGTACCCTGGTGCGTACTACCTCCTATCGTAGCCGTTACGAAGTTCTTTATGCGGAGTAGTCTGCATGGAGTAAGGGGCGGAACGGGATATTCGAACAGGTAAGCCGCCTTGTTATTCCCGGTATTGTGGTTCGGGCGTTTGTTTCGGATTCGCTCTTCTTACTCTGAATCGTTCTGTATCTTAAATGGGAGGTGTCCTGTTATTTCATCGGACACATCCCATTTTTGTTCGGGGTGCTGTAGGGTAGATGCACGGCGTTCGTTCCTGGGATGTTGGCCGATGCCGACGGAACGGCGACCCGCTTGTTTTGGAAATAGTCGATTGGCCGAGCGGCGCTTCGGGAGATTCTCGAAGATACGATTCCCATGATGTGAAAGTGTCTATGAAAAAGGAGCGCAATGATTATTGCGCTCCTTTTTTCGTAACGATTCGGACCTATGCTTCGAATTCGATCTGTACGCATTCGATGCCGACCCGGCGCAGCAGGTCGAGTCCCTCTTCGGAGCGGTAATCGTCGCTGTAAACCACCCGTCGGATACCGGCCTGAATAATCAGTTTCGAACATTCGATACAAGGGGCGGCGGTGATGTAGAGCGTCGAGCCGTCGCAGTTGTTGGCGCTTTTGGCCACCTTGGTAATGGCGTTGGCTTCGGCGTGCAGGACATAGGATTTGGTCTTACCCGTTTCGTCCTCGCAGATATTCTCGAAGCCGGCCGGCGTGCCGTTGTAGCCGTCCGAGATGATCATCTTGTCTTTGACGATCAGCGCCCCGACCTTGCGGCGCACGCAGTAGGAGTTTTCCGCCCAGATGCGTGCCATGCGCAGGTAGCGCATGTCGAGCTGGTGTTGTTTCTCTTCCTTGTAACCCATCGTCGGTCCGTTTTTGCGGTTATAAACCTTTGCCGTGACAGTTCTTGTATTTTTTGCCGCTGCCGCAGGGACAGGGATCGTTACGGCCAATCTTGGCGCCCTTGACGATGGTGCCGGACTTCTTCTGCTCCAGGTAGAGCTCTTTCTGACGCTCCTTTGTGAAGATCTCATCCCACTGAGGAAGCTGATACAGCCAGTCTGCCTTGGCATCAACCATGTTCTTGTATAACTTTTCAGGATCATATTCTAAGCTAACTTCTGTTGTATCTTCTAATTCTTCTATTGGATTCTCAACCTTTAAGCTTTCGTTGATTCCATCAAGGAAACCTACCATTGTAAGAACTTCCATATTGTATTTCTTTGCAAGTTCTTCAACTGTTCCCTTTACTACTACGTCAGGATGTCCAAGGATATCTTTGTATACTTCCTTCTCCTGTACGAAATAAGCACCCCAGAACTGATTGTACTGCTCCTGTGTCTGTTCCTGATTATAAGCGATTTCACGCCATGTCTTTAATAAATAATCGTTTGCCATTTTTTCCTCCAAATGTATTAATATGCTAAGCACCTGTTACTACCTAACATTATATTTTTCTTCTCTAGGATATTATACAAATACTAAACAATAATTGCAATAAAATATTATTTCTACTATACTAAAAAGAGTTTATAAAATAAGCTTTTTAAGCTTTTAAGTTACAGTTTTGTGACAGAATGGAGTTTTTATGGAAAAATTAAAACGAATCCTTGCTATGTTGGCAATAATTTCACTTATATTTTGTGCTTTGCTTACATTAGTTCTTGCACTTCTTACAAACTTTGGAGTTGGAGATTTTACTAATGCTTGGAGAGCAAGTGCATGGTCAATGATAATATTGCCGGTGCTTTTTTATGTAATGATATGGATTTGCAAGTTGTTGAATAAGTAGTAGAGAATATTGTAGTGGTTGACAAACTATACAGATAGGCATTGAGCCTCTGTACTCATAGACCTTCGGTCTATTTCGTCACTGGCTTTCGCCATATAAGAAAAGAGAGAGATGCACTCTTGTGAGTAAACTCACATCGTGCATCTCTCTCTTTTCTTCCACGGCTCAATGCCTATCTGTATATGATTTCATGTCTTCCTGGTCCATTACTTACCATTTTTACTGGTACGCCAAGTTCTTTTTCGATGAATTCGATGTATTTACGACAGTTTTCTGGTAGTTTGTCGTATTCTTTGATTCCACGTATTTCTTCTTTCCATCCTGGAAGTACTTCGTATACTG
>OGOC01001365.1_pt1 | contig 19832 bp, 10 predicted proteins | sample 1552561 | NCBI WGS metagenome assembly OGOC01 (sample SAMEA2580148, study PRJEB22360) | human gut metagenome | biome: human gut; feature: human-associated habitat; material: faeces | place: Denmark | collected 2008/2010
TATTCAACTACTCCCGACGGGAAACTTCGGAAGTGAATATTGGGGCCGTTCCGTTGGGCGGCCCCAATCCTATCCGTATCCAGTCGATGACAAATACCCCCACACAAGACACCGAGGCTTGTGTGGCCCAGGCAAAGCGCATTGTAGATGCCGGCGGAGAATATGTCCGTCTCACTACACAGGGGGTGAAAGAGGCCGAAAACCTGATGAACATCAATATCGGCCTGCGCAGTCCCGGCTATATGTTTCCGCTTGTGGCCGATGTACACTTCAACCCGAAAGTAGCCGATGTAGCGGCACAATATGCCGAGAAAGTGCGTATCAATCCCGGAAACTACGTAGATCCCGGACGCACTTTCAAACAACTGGAATATACCGACGAGGAATATGCCGCCGAACTGCAAAAGATACGTGACCGCTTCGTCCCCTTCCTGAATATCTGTAAAGAGAATCATACAGCCGTCCGTATCGGGGTGAACCACGGCTCACTGTCCGATCGCATCATGTCACGCTACGGTGACACGCCGGAAGGTATGGTAGAGTCGTGCATGGAATTCCTGCGCATCTGCGTAGACGAGAAGTTTACGGATGTCGTCATCTCAATCAAAGCATCCAACACGGTGGTAATGGTAAAGACCGTACGCCTGTTGGTATCAGTGATGGAACAGGAAGGCATGTCATTCCCTCTCCACTTGGGTGTTACGGAAGCCGGCGACGGAGAAGACGGACGTATCAAATCGGCTTTGGGCATCGGCGCATTGTTGGCTGACGGGCTGGGCGACACGATCCGTGTCTCGCTGAGTGAAGAACCGGAAGCCGAGATTCCCGTGGCACGCAAGTTGGTGGACTATATTACAAGTCGCCGGAACCATCCGTACATTCCCGGCATGGAAGCTCCGGATTTCAACTACCTTTCTCCGGTACGCCGTAAAACACGGCCGGTACGCAATATCGGCGGAGACCATCTGCCCGTGGTACTTGCCGACCGCATGGACGGACGTATGGAGACCCATCCGCAATTTACACCGGATTACATTTATGCCGGACGTGCTTTGCCCGAACAGACAGAACCCGGAGTTCAATACATCCTCGATGCCGACGTATGGAAAGGAGAACCTGATACGTGGCCTGCCTTCAATTATGCACAATTGGAGTTAATGGAAACATGCGCAGCCGAACTGAAATTCCTCTTTACCCCTTACATGGCGCTTACCCGGGAAGTTGTCGCATGCCTGAAGCAACACCCCGAAGCAGTCGTTGTCTCACAAAGCAACCACCCGAACCGTGTAGGCGAACATCGTGCCCTGGCACATCAACTGACGGTGGAAGGATTACAGAATCCGGTTATCTTCTTCCAACACTATGCCGAAGATACAGCCGAAGACTTGCAGATCAAAGCCGGCGCGGATATGGGAGCCTTGATCTTTGACGGATTGTGTGACGGAATTTATCTCTTCAACCAAGGCAAACTGAGCCATGCAGTGATTGATGCCACTGCTTTCGGAATTCTGCAGGCAGGACGTATCCGTACCAGCAAGACTGAATATATTTCTTGCCCGGGATGCGGACGAACACTGTTCAACCTGCAAAGTACGATTGCCCGCGTCAAAGAAGCCACCTCGCACTTGAAGGGGCTCAAGATAGGCATCATGGGATGCATCGTCAACGGACCGGGCGAAATGGCAGACGCCGACTACGGTTATGTAGGAGCCGGACGTGGCAAAATCAGTCTCTATAAACAGAAGGAATGCATTGAAAAGAATATTCCGGAAGAAGAAGCCGTAGAAAAGCTGATAGAACTGATTAAAGCAAACGGGGACTATGAAGAGAAGACTTCTTCCCTGTCCTCTCCCAAAGAAAAGGAAGACAAATAGTTCTTGCGGACGATGGATAACCGTTACCTCAAAGAGAGTGTATCATAGTTCACCACAGATCGCACAGATTTACACAAAACGATTTTTAATCTACTGACAATCAATAATATTTATCTGTGCAAATCTGTGTAATCTGTGGTGAATACGAATTTTGACTTCCTCTTTAAATAGTATACTTAACTATAAAGTTCTTTATCTCTTACGCTGAGCAAAGAGCCACTCCATGAATCCGGGATAGTTGAAAGCCGGATTCCAGCTTCCATGATTGCAACCGGGAAACTCAATATATTCCACTTCCGCTCCCAAGTTCTTCAACGCTTTATAAGCCTCACGCGAGCCTTCTACAGGCACTACATTGTCGGCATCACCGTGAAAAATACGGAAACGAACATTTGCTGCATCGGCCAGACGCACCGGATTCACGGTCCCGCAGATGGGAACGGCAGCAGCAAACGTATCGGGAAAACGGACAGCAAGATCGTACGTCGCCATGCCTCCCATAGAAAGACCGACCACATAGATACGGTTACGATCCACCTGAGGCAAATCAAGATAGGTATCCAACAACTCTTTTACTGCACGCAGTACAGGAGTGATCTCTTGTCCTGCCGGCATCTCCGAAGGAATAAAGGAAGAGGGACGGGAGGTATACGCCCAATAGTCTTTTTCGGGACATTGAGGTACAAGGACAAATGCCGGATACTTCTCCCGGTTCACCGGATTGAGAAACATCTGACCACCATGTGTCAACTGCTTCTCGTTATCACTCCCCCGCTCACCGGCACCGTGCAGAAAGAGTACCAAAGGATATTGCAGTCCCGTCTTTTCCACCTCGGGACGAAGTAGACGGTAATTGAGAGAATCACCCCGGGAAGAGATAAAAACTTTCTTTTGATACATCTCTTGCGAACGGGTACCCACGCCCAAAAGAAAGAGACTGATAAAGAAAAGGACAAACTGTTTCATGGTTATTCGGTATTATTCTACATATTTAGTTTCGGAAGGTAAAGATACACCATTTTCGTTAAAGGCTTCCACAGCAAAATAATAATCCTGATCGATAGTCAGCGATTTCATCTCCAACTCATTGCCACCGTACACCATCCACGAACTGTATAACTTATCAGGGGCGACCCCCCACAGGACGTTGTATCCCTGAGCTCCTTTCACCGACTCCCAGCGAACAGTAACATCACGACGGTCGGTGTGCCGATCCAGAGCCAGCTTTTGAGGTGGCCGGGGAGCCTTGCCGAACCCAAGTCCGAATACACGCAGTTCAGAAATAGCCAGATTCGGAGTAGGTACGTCTATATTCTTATAGCGGATATAGCGTGCGGTAGTCGGGACTTCAAGTTCTACATAGTCATTCGGCGTATCCTTATAGCTGCTCCGGCGATCGACCAGTATATTCCAGGTCTCCCCGTCGGAAGAGCCCTCAATCACATAGCGGTGACGCAATCCGGGAATCCGACCGTATAGATTACTCCGATAGTCGTGATAATTCACCTGTACGGCACAGACACGGGCAGGTTTCTCCAGGTCGATCAGTACCCACTGACGTTCATCATTTGCTTCCGCCAGCCAGAAAGACTTGGTTCTTTCATCCGTCAATGCATCCGGTCCGAACTCACCTTTCGCAGTAGATGCCGTCACCGGTTTGCGATAAGAAAGGAGCATCCATCCACGAAACTGCCCCTTCTTGCCGGGTACGGCCGGAGCATAGCGGGGATAATCACCGAAGCGGGTGTCCACGTACATAATACCGTCTTTATCGAATCCGGCAGGAAACATGCAGAGCCGGCGTTCCCAGTTGACGTTGATGGAAAGAGCCATCGAAGCAAAATGCCAATACTCTCCGCCGGGTCCCTGAACCGTACTGCCGTGTCCGGCTCCGTTCATATATCCCCCCGGTTTGTATGACACGGGATTGTGCTTCTGATAGGTGTAAGGCCCCATCGGATGATCGGCTACATAAACACCGTCGGCATAGACATTGAATTCGGTACCGGGAGCACCATACTGCATATAATACTTCCCATTGTGCTTGGTCAGCCACGGGCCTTCGATATATCCTCCTAAAACGGTATCGCTATGATTCTCACCGAAACGTTCCCAGCCGTGGCGCGGCATGTCGAGATTGAAAAGCTCCTTCACTTCTCCTTTCGGAAGGAACCGGTGATTCTTATCCAGTTCCATACCCCGGATGGGATAAACATTGGACGAACCCCAGAACATATAGGCTTTGCCATCGTCGTCGATAAAAAGATCGGGGTCCTGCAGGTTATGAAGGATGGCGGGTGTAGCTTTCCATTCGCCGCTCTTCGGATTGTCGGAATAGAGAATACTCATAGAACCCGAAGGATCACCGGTGACATAAAGCACTGAGTCTTTATAGTTATGCGCGGCCGGAGCGTTGCTCCCCTGCGGATACCAGTCTTTGGGGGCGATAAAATCCCAGTCCAGCAGATCTTTAGAGTGCCAGTATCCATTGGAACGGGTGACGAACATATAATACTCTCCACGGAACCTGACCACTGCCGGATCGGCACCCGAGCGGTAGGAAATGTCCTTGTCGGAGTTATAGATCATATAGGTATAATCTATGTTCAGCGGGTTGCAATAAGTATCTTGCCGCATGTCTTGCGCAAGGGCAAGGGCGGGAGACCCCAAAGCGAGTAAAAGAAGGAATAGTTGTTTCATGGTTGTAATCTATGGTATATCTTATTCTTCTGAGCCGAACCCCAGTCTCTTCAATCCTCTCTGTACATCGGGATGACTCATGAAGAGTTTCCATATCAAGCCTGAGCGATAGTTTTCAATCATCACAATAATCGGTCCCTGATCGATGGCGAGATAAGAGGAAGCAAACCAGTTTTCTGTCAGGTTGAAGGCATCCTTAAAGCCATATTCTCCCCACAGGCGGTCGCCCAATTCTTCGTAGAAATAACGCATAGCCTCCAGAGAATGTTCCGGAGTATAAGGAATGGAAGAGATGGCTGCGGTCGGGGTAATCACTCCCAAGTCGTTCTGCGGGCAATGTGCCGAGTAACCCTGATGATTGTCGCTCGCTGTCAGTCCCCAGCATTTGCGGCCGTATCCTTTATACTTCTTCGGATTATCGATGCAATAAGCACGGTTGATCAGGGTATGTGCTTTCATCTGCTCACCGTAGTCGGCATAACTGTCTTTGAGTCCGCGCGGATCGAGTCCGAGATAGGAATAATGTGTAAAGAAGAGAGGGCCGCCAAAGTCGGTGCCCAGGGGCAAGCGGATGCCGTAATATTCTTTTCCGTTCTTGAATGTAATGGAGTTGGCCCACCCCTTATGATACACCGATTCACGAATCGGATAAGTAGGCGAAGAAGCCGCCAGAATATAAGTGATATGGCACTCGTTCTGCCCTTTCAGCTGATGGTTCATCGCCCATCCGTTATTGGGTGACCAATGCCAATAAAGCACATCTTCACCTCCACGGGTGAACCAGTCCCACTCTGCCTGATGCCACAGGGTATTGATCAGCCCTCGTATCCGATTCTCTGTCGGATTATCGTGAGTGAAATACTGGTGTGCCGCCAGCAGTCCTTCGAACATAAAGGCAGATTCCACCAAATCGGCTCCATCGTCTTTCCTGCTGAAAGGAATGGTCTTTCCGGTAGCCCCGTCCATCCAATGTGCCCAGATACCATGATAGCTATCGGCTTTATTGAGGAACTCCACTATTTTGAGCAGCCGCTCAGCGCCTTGCTCACGGGTGATGAACCCACGTTCCACACCGACTATAATTGCCATTACCCCAAAGCCCGAACCACCGATGGTTGCTATCTCGAGGCGGTCATTGCTGCGCTCACGGGCCAGACCGGACTCGGGATGGGCAAAATCCCAAAAGTAACGGAAAGTTTGTTTCTGGACAAGAGTCATCAACTCATCATCGGTCAGTCTCGGCTGTTTGCCTGTAGCGGTGGCTTGCAACGTACAAGCACAGATCATAAGAAGAAATAAAAGGGTATGTTTCATTGTTGTTGTTAATTCAAGATTTTATCCCCCGAGAGGGCGTGTCGAGACTCATATTTGGTGAATAATGACACGCCCTCAGGTGGCTGCACGGCAGAGACACGGAGATTCCATCGTGCAGTGGGGATAGCGGCTTCCGTTGCCGCAAAGGGCAATCGGAAAGACGCTGTGTGTAATCATGGAATTGATATTATTGGAATGATTCTATTTTAATGAACTGGTTATACATGTTTCATATCAGTTTTTGAGGACTCCCTGCGAGATATCCACCTGCTTCTGCGGGATGAAGAACGTTGCATGTTTTGCTATCGAGAAGTTTGTCTTCCCGTGTGCCTTCATCATCTTCTCCGCATAGCCCGGCACCATCTTGTCCGCACGGATCAGGTCGAAGAAGCGGTGTCCCTCCAAAGCCAGTTCGATGCGGCGTTCGTTCCAGATGATCTCGCGGAGCTTCTCTTTACCGGTTTCCGTAATCTCGGGCAATCCCACTGTCATATCCGCCGGATGCACCGTTCTGCGGGCACGGGCGCGCACCATTTCCAGCTTGTCGAGTGCTTCCCGGCTTTCGCCCAGTTCATTGCAGGCCTCGGCATACATCAGCAGTACATCGGCATAACGCAGGAAGATCAGGTGACAATTCTGTTTGGCAAACGAGTTCTCGTTCCAGTAACCGGTAGGCCAGATGGTCTTTTTGTTGGCACGGGGCGGCACTTCTTTCTTGAAATGAATCTCGCCCTTTCCCTCCAATGTCTCTCCATCGTAGAAAATGGTTGCCGTGCGTCGGGGATCTCCCGCTTCATAGGCTTGGTCGAGAGCTTCGGAAGGAGAGAACATCCCCCAGCCCATCTCACCGCGAATACCCTGCCATTTCACATATTCCGACTCGAGGTTGCGTTCGGTCGATTCGCCCCAGAGGTATTGGTCGGCAAGCATCACTTCGTCCGAATAGTAAGAGTTCGGATTGAACAGGTCGCGATAATCCCGGTGCAGGCTATACTCGCCGCGGCCAATCACCTGACCGGTGTATTTCTTCACGTTGGCATAGTCCTGACGGAAGAGATATACCTTGGCCAGCAATCCTTCGGCTGTTCCCTTGGTGGCGCGTCCCGACTCTTTCGCACCCCACTCCTGACGGGTAGGCAGATGCTCGGCTGCATAGGTCAGGTCTTCGATGATCTGTTGATAGACAGCCTCTTCGGTTGCACGGGGCTGATTGTATTCGCCGGGCTGCAACACCTTGGTCACCAGAGGCACCCCGCCGAAGGCGCGTACGAGATTGAAGTAGAAGAATCCCCGGAAAAAACGGGCCTGGGCGACGCACTTCACCCGGAGCTCTTCGTTCTTCACCGCACCCAGATTGTCCAGAGCCACATTGCATGAAGCGATAGCTTTATAATTGCCTTCCCACCAGCCGTTGATCTCGGAGGTAGAGGCGTCGTAAGTAAAGTCGTTGAACTGGTTCAGACGTGCCACACTGCCGTCCGCCAGTTCGCTGCCTGTATCGGAGTTATCACCGGGTAGCTCGGTGATGGCAAACCATGAGAATCCGATGATGTCCCACGCCCGGAGTTGGGTATAGATGGCGTTAATACTCATCAACGCGCCTTCTTCTTCGCCGAAGAAGACATCTTCGGTCAGCTTTCCCTGCGAATCTACATCGAGGAAATCGGCACAAGAAGAAAGGGTCAGTGCCGAAGCCAGTAATATTGAATATATCTTTTTCATTGTAATGGTTTTGGGTTCACCACAGAGTAACACAGGGTCTCACAGAGTTTAATCTCATAGAATGTTTAAAAGGGAATCATCTCTGTGAGACTCTGTGTTACTCTGTGGTAAATCGTATTCATGTCTATATCATTTAATATTAGAAAGTTACGTTCAGGCCGAAGCGGCAGGTAGCTGTCACCGGATAGATCTGACGGTCGATGCCGCCCAGCACTTCGGGTGTGAAGCCGTTATAGCCGGTGAAATAGGCCAGGTTGTTGCCGGAGAAGTAGACTCTCAGATTCTGCACGGATACCTTCTGCATCCATGATTTCGGGAAAGTATATCCCAGTTCCACCGTTTGCAGTTTCACGTACGAACCGCTCTCTACGTAGCGGCTCGACACCTGATAGTTATTGCCTTCCAGAGTCATTCGCGGTGTCATGGTATTCGGATTTTCGGGTGTCCAGCGGTCGAGGAAGGAGCGGTCCCAGTTGTCCGAACCGGAGAAACGTTCCACCTGCTTGGCATTGAATATCTTGTTTCCGAAGTTGCCTTGGAAGTCGATAGAGAGGTCGAATCCTTTCCAGGAAGCACTGATGCCCAGACCGCCGATGAACTTGGGAGTGGGACTGCCCAGATCCTTGCGGTCGTTGGCCGTGATGTATCCGTCACCGTCTACATCTTCGTATATCAGGTCGCCGGGACCTACGTTGTTCTGATACTGTTGTCCGGCATTTCCGGTGGCAGCGGCGGCACGCTCGTTGTACTCCTTGATCTGCGCTTCGTTCTGGAAGATGCCGATCACGTTGTAACCATAGAAATATTTAATCGGCTTTCCCTCTTCGGTCATCTGTACGGATTTCCCGGCGCCGATATCACCGCTGGCGATGCGTTTGCCGCCCAGACTGATGACTTCGTTTTTGATGGTCGTTCCTGTCAGACGGATACCATACCGGAAGTCTTTCAGCGAATCTTCCCATTTCACGGTAAAGTCCACACCGCTGTTGCGCACCGCCCCTACGTTTGTTTCTACCGGGGTGAGGCCTACGGAAGCCGGTATATCCACCGTCACCAGCATGTCTTTCGTGTCCCTGCGATAGTAGTCCAGTTCAAGTGAAAAGCGGTTGTTCAGCAGTCCGAGGTCGAAGCCGAGGTCCATCTGCTCCGAACGTTCCCAATGGACGCTCCGGTTGGAGAGTGACGTGATGGTTCCGCCGGGATAGAACACGCCGCCAAACACGGCATCATAGGACGGAGAGATATTGGCGAGCGCCCGGTATTTGTCGTTACCTATTTTATCATTACCGATCTGTCCCCAGCTTCCTCTGAGCTTCAGGTTGCTCAGCCACTGCACGCGGTCTTTCAGGAACGCTTCTTCGGAGACTCTCCATCCGGCAGCTACTGAGGGGAAGTAGCCCCAACGGTTGTCAGGACCGAACTTGGATGAACCGTCGGCACGGACCGAGACAGTCAGCAGATAGCGGTCCATCAACGCATAGTTGGCACGGAAGAGGTAAGACATCATTGTTTCGTGGTATCCGTTGTTGGCCACCGACTTGGAGCCGGCCGAAGCCTGGTCGAGATACCAGTAGTTTTCGTTATCGGAGAAGAAGTCGCGTCCGGTGCCTTCCAGCAACTCGTAAACACGCTTCTGCGCCGTGATACCTCCCAAGAGATTGAGCCGGTTCTTATCATTGATCTTCCAGTCATAAGTCAGCAGGTTCTCCCACAACCAGGTAAAGTCGCGGTCCCAGGTTTTGGAGAGGCTGTTGGTTTCGTTCTTCTGTGTTTCCGAAACGTAGTATTTCGGCACGAAGTTGCGGCGGCGTCCGTTGATGTAGTCGATGCCGAGGCTGGTTTTAAAGTCAAGCCCGTTCAGGATATTCCAGTTCAGGAAGGCGCTGCCCACGATACGTTCTTTCCAGTCGTCATTGTTTGTATAATGGAGTGTGGCGACGGGATTGGCAGAAGAGGCGCTTTCGGAATCCATAAAACTCCCGTCTTCATTGTAGGGACGCTTCACGGGACTGATGGTATAGGCAGCTTTCACTACCGCGCTGTTTTCGTTCTTCTTATGGCTGAAAGAGGCCGACAGATTGTGCCCGAGGGTCAGCCGTTTGCTGATCTTGTAGCTATTGTTGGCACGCAGGGTAAAGCGATTGTAGGTGTTTCCGGTGATGATGCCGTCCTGCTGGTAATATCCAGCGCTGAGGTTGTAGCGCACCTTCTCCGATCCGCCGCTGACGCTGAGCTGATAGTCGCGTATGGAAGCCACACGGAAGATTTCGTCGAACCAGTTGGTTCCTTTGCCTAGTGAAGCAGGGTCGTCAAACTTGGGTTTTCCGCCTGTGTTGACCAGTGCTTCGTTCAGCAGTGTCGCGTATTCGGTGGCATTGGCCATCTCGAAGCTGCTGTTGTTGAACTGGAATCCTTCGCTGGCGGTGAAGTTCACCACCGCTTTTCCTCCCGTTCCCTGCTTGGTAGTGACGATAATCACACCGTTGGCACCGCGCGAACCGTACATGGCGGTCGCTGATGCATCTTTCAGCACCTCCATCGACTCGATGTCGTGTGTGCTCAGGAAAGAGATGTCGTCCATAAACATGCCGTCCACCACATAAAGGGGATTGCTGTTATTCGTTGTGCCGATACCGCGGATACGTACTTCGGGCGAGCTTCCGGGAGCACCGTTAGCCGAGATATACACACCGGAGACACGTCCCTGAAGGGCATTCGCCACGTTGGGAGTGGCAACTTTCGTGAGGTCTTTGCTCTTCACCGCACCTACCGAACCGGTCAGGTCGGACTTACGTTGTATACCATAACCGATCACGACAACTTCGTCTATCAATTGGTTATCTTCTTCAAGAGAGATATCCAGCTTCGAGGAGGCAGTCACCTTGACCTCCTGCGTTTTCATGCCGATATAACTGAAAACAAGAGTGGCGCCCGAAGGAACATTCGGAATAGAATAGTTGCCGTTAAAGTCCGTAATGGTTCCGGACGATTGACCTTTCAGCAGGATACTGGCGCCAATGATAGGCTCCCCTGTCTTTTTCTCGGTAACAACACCCGAGATGGTCAGACTGCCCTGCGCAAAAGAAAGCATGGAGAGCAGCAACATCATACATAGGGTAAACAGATTTTTTTTCATCGTTTGGTACTGATTTAAAATTCTGCTGCAAACTTAGACGGTAAATTGATGTAAGTCAAAAAAAGGGGTACTACAAGAGTACCATGCAGAAAAAAACAAGATTTCCGCACTACTTCATCCCTACTGCAAAGGAATATAATTAATTAATATTCAATAAAATAAAAAATAGATTCTGAAAGGAGACCGGAATATGACTACTTCATCTGTTCTACTCCTTTCCGTCGATGAAATATTTGCTTTAAAGACTCCGGAGAGGAAAAAAGACTTTTTAGATTCTGCACTCCGGGATGAAAATATCAGAACCGGTTGGTGCATGAACAAGACTTTTTCCAAAAGGAAAAAGGAGAAGAAAAAACACTAAGGATATAAGGTAGTTTTGTACAAATAAAGAAATAGGATTACGCCTTATTTAATGTTCGAACTAATTACTAAAAGCTATATAAGAGCATTTCATCCATTAAAAATTGAGATCTCGACGATGATTTTTCATCATCGAGACGATGTCTTTCTGTCGTCTCGATGACAGCATATCGGTATCTGAGCGACAATTTTCATTTTTTTGAATTTTGTATAAAAAGAAAACCGCCACAAGTAGCGGTTTTCCGTATAATATATAATTATTTATGATTTAGTATCAGATTCTCTTTTCCGATCATGTTTTATCGTAACGGGGAGTACATTCGGATTGATTCTATGGTTCTACAAAGATAGGACAATAAATCAAAAATACAATCTTATTTTCTTTATTATTCTCCCTTCAGAAGAAATCGTGCCTTTTTTACATCCCGGCTGTTTCCGCCAATCATTACATCGAAATCACCCGATTCGCAGACAAACTGCAAATCGTAATTATAGAACTTCAACAATTCCGGCGTGATGCTGAAGCTTACTTTACGAGACTCTCCGGCCTTGAGGAAAATCTTCTCAAAACCTTTCAGTTCTTTCACCGGACGGGTGACGCTGCCCACCAGGTCGCGGATGTAAAGCTGAACCACCTCCGCTCCGTCACGGCTGCCGGTATTGGTGACGGTAACAGTCGCCGTCAGTTCGCCATCAGCACTCATCTCCGTGCTGCTCAGGTGAATATCACTGTAGGCAAAAGTCGTATAAGACAATCCGTAGCCAAACGGATAGAGCGGCTCGTTGCTCACGTCGAGGTAATTGCTGCGGAACTTTTCAAACCAACGTCCCTCTTGCAACGGACGCCCGGTGTTTTTATGATTGTAGAACAATGGAATCTGGCCTACATTTTGCGGAAAAGTAGCGGTCAGTTTTCCACTGGGATTGACATCGCCGAAAAGCACATCGCTGATGGCATAAGCGGCTTCACTCCCTCCGAACCATACGTTGAGGATGGCAGGCACGTGTTCTTCTTCCCAGGTGAGCACCAGCGGGCGACCGGTAAAAAGCACAAGCACAACGGGCTTTCCGGTTTTGAGTAATTCCTGCAACAGCGCTCTCTGTACATCCGGCATCTCCAGGTTGGTACGCGAACTGCTTTCTCCACTCATTTCGGACGACTCGCCCAGTGCGGCGACAATGACATCGGCCCCGGCAGCCACTTTCAGAGCTTCGTCCAGAAGTTCGCGATCCGTACGGTTATCCCGGTGCAGTTCACGTCCGAACATGGTGGCGCGCTTCTCATAGTCGGCATCGCCAATCAGATTGCTTCCCTTGGCGGTTACCACTTTTGCCCGGTCACCGACTACTTCCCTGAGTCCTTCGACCAGCGAGGGAGCGTTATCCAGCACAGCAGCTACGCTCCAGGTGCCCGGCATGTTGGAACGGGTGTTCGCCAACGGACCGACTACGGCAATGGTTCCTTTCTTGCTGAGTGGCAACACACCTTCATTCTTCAGCAGCACAAAGCTCTCCGAAGCAGTCTTACGGGCAATGGCACGGTGTTCCTTGGTGAAGATCTGCTTCTTGGGACGATTCACGTCGCAATACTTATAAGGATCGTCAAACAGTCCCAGCTTATACTTCGCTTCCAGAATACGGCGGCAGGCGGCGTCGATGGCAGCTGCGGATACTTTGCCTTCCTCCACCGACTTCTTCAGAGTGCCGCTGAAGGCATCGCTCACCATATCCATATCCACCCCGGCATTCAGGGCGAGGGCGGCAACAGTCTGCTGGTCACCCATGCCGTGGTCTATCATCTCGTTGATACCGGTATAGTCCGTTACCACAAACCCGTCGAAGCCCCACTGCTTGCGCAGCACATCGGTCATCAGCCACTTGCTTCCGGTGGCAGGCACACCGTCCACTTCGTTGAACGAAGCCATTACGCTGCCGACACCTGCCTCGACTGCGGCCTGGTAGGGCAGCATGTATTCATTAAACATACGCTGGCGGCTCATATCCACCGTATTATAATCGCGCCCCGCCTCTGATGCTCCATAAAGGGCGAAATGCTTCACACAAGCCATTATCTCGTCATTCCGGCTCATATCCTTTCCTTGGTATCCGCGTATCATGGCACGGGCGATGGCTGCGCCGAGGAACGGGTCTTCACCGTTTCCCTCCGACACGCGCCCCCAACGGGGATCACGGCTGACGTCCACCATCGGGCTGAATGTCCACGAGATACCGTCGGCACTGGCTTCGACGGCAGCTATACGGGCGGACTCTTCGATGGCTTTCATATCCCAGGTACACGACAGGCCGAGAGGAATAGGGAAAATGGTTTCGTATCCGTGGATTACGTCCATACCGAACAACAAGGGAATGCCGAGGCGGCTCTCCTCCACCGCCTGCCGCTGTACTTCACGGATGCGTTCCACTCCTTTCAGGTTGAACAGTCCTCCCACCTCTCCGTTACGGATTCGTTTGGCTACATCGCTGCTTTTCGCCTGTCCGGTAGTGATCTCTCCGGTCACGGGCAGGTTGAGCTGGCCGATCTTCTCCTCCAGCGTCATCTTTTTCATTAACTGGTCGATAAAGCGGTCCATATCCCGGGGAGCCTTCTGTGCCTGTAACCCGGCGGCCACTACGACCAAAGAAGCGGCAAGCGCCTGCATTCTTCGTACAAAATGTTTCATGGTCTTTACAGTTTTAGTATCTATTTATGAATGTTCTGACTTTCCGGATGCAAATAAAACAAATCTGCGGCAAACAGATTCCATTTACCCATACGGCAAGAATACTGCAAACCGGGAAAAACAAAAAAAGAAGTACTGCATTGGTACTTCTTTCCATATCAAACAGTTCATTGCCAACTATTTGAACGCAATCATAAAATCCGTCAGGCTGCTCTCCGGAGGAAGGCCCAGCTTCTTGCGCAGACGATAGCGGGCAGCATCGACACCTCTCACGGAGATGTTCATCAGCTTCGCAATCTCCTTTGTCGGCAGATTGAGCCGGAGCAATGCGCACAAACGCAAATCGCCGGAAGTCAGGTCAGGGAACTTCTCTTTCAGGTTTCGGAAGAAGTTCTCGTGGATGCGGTCAAAATTGGACTGGAACATGTTCCAGTTCTCTTCATCCGAAACCATATTCTGGTTGATCATTGAAAGCAGCTTATCCAGGTTCTTGCGCGTATATTGCCCCGAGAGTTTCTGCTGTTGCAACTCCTCTTTGAGTGAATTCAGAAATTCCTGATGCGCAATATTGGTCATCACTACACCCGAAAGCTCTTTGCTTTTGAAACGGAGGTCGGCCTCGAGTTGCTCTTTCTCCAGTTCCATGATCTTCTTCTCCTGCTGCTCTATCTCCGCTTCGTGACGGGCACGTTGCCGCTCAATGACGGCATCTTTTTTCTTCTTGGTGTATACGTAGACTCCATAGAGCAGCCCCAGCAGCAAGGCCATCCCGGAAAGCGCATAGACAGCGACAGCCGGATACGAAAGATACCAGGGCCTCAAAATGCGGAACGGAAGGTCGACAGAGGAAATCACTCCGTTCTCGTCGTATACCTCGGCACGGAAACAATAAGAGCCGAACGGAAGACGGGTAAATTCTTTCTGCAAGTCCGGAAGGCCTTCGGTCCACTTACCGGAGGCGGACAGCCCTTCAAGCCGGTAGCGCACGTTCAGCGCAAAATCGTTGTAGACAGGATAGGCCAGGGAAATGCTGATATTATTGAAAGCTGAAGCTATCTCGTCGGTACCGGAAACGGGCAGTTGTATCCGCTCTCCCGTCTGCTCGTCGGATGCCGAAAAGCCCGAAACCCACAAAGACGGCTTCTGACGTGACTTGTACAAACCGGTGCTGTCGGCAGCAATGCGGGCAAAAGAGTTGTTCAGGCAGAGGTAGGAGCAGTCGTTCCGCCTGTCGTATACCATCCGTGCCAGTCCTTCGATGGGAAGGTTGCCGAACATAGAGAAAGGTATTCTCCTCTCAACTTTAAAGTCGCTCACGGTACATCTCACCAGATAGGCTTCGCGGTCACTGAGAAACCAGTAGAGATCTCCCTTCATGACGTCGACGGTATGAATGCCCCTGAGCGTTACCAACTGTTCGTTCATCGCTTTGTAGGGGATGATAGAATCCGCCATGTCATCGTAAGTGTAGAAGTTCCGCCCATCCGAGAAAGCGACACGCCCGTTCACCTTGAACAAATAGCAGTTTCCACCCTGATTGCCGGACAAGGAATCATACTGTTTCAGGTCCGTCACCTGCTTCAGCTCTTCATCGAGACGTAGCCGGTAGAGCCCCTTTCGCATGTGTTGCACCCAGATATTCCCATGAGCGTCCACTTCGATATTCTTCGCCATGTGACTGAAGTTGCCCACCGAGTTAGCAAAGTACCATTCGCCGGCAGCACTCTTCTTGTAAATATTCAAAAAGGTATAGGTGCCCTGTATCAGGAGTTGCTCGCCGTTGATCTGCGCCTGCCGCATACACATAGCCCCCCGCACATCGGAAAGAAGCCGGGCTTGCATGCCTTTAATCTGGAAAGTACCTTTATTATGACCGCAAAGCACCTGGCCGCCCCACTCTCCAATGGTCCATGCCTGCTCTTCAAGGCCCGGAACCAACTCCAGACGGGTATCTTCAAGCCGGTACAGTCCTTGATTGGATGCGATGTAAGCGTCCTTATCGCGTACCAGCACATCATAAACCATCCCGACTTTGCGGCGAACCGGCTCGAAATGGTAAATCAGCGAATTATTGCGGACATAGGCAATACCATTGTCAAGGGCTGTCCAGATATTATTGTCCATATCACAATACAGGCCCAGAACGGTATTATTCTCCAACTGGTTATCAGCATTCTCTTTCCAAAGCAAGTGTCCTTCTTTGCTGAAAGCATACAGCCCGTTGGAGATAGTGCCTATCACGTAACAAGAGTCTTTTGTCATTACCGCACGATTAACAGTATGGCGCTTCAGTTCTTCATCACTATCCGTGTGCCAGGGGCGGATGCCGGAAGAAGTATGGATATATCCTCCGCTATTGCGGGTCAGCAACAACATTCCGCCGGGATAAGGCAACCCTGCCAGAACATCGCTATCACCCAACTCCTGACGAGAAATCAGGGGAATAAACTTATCGCCTGCAAAAGTACAGACGCCTCCATTGATCAGTTGGGAATACAGCGTGTCCCCGATCCGGAAAAGGTTCAGGGGAAGTTCAGGGCAACGGACTCCCTTCGTCCCCTTACCGTCGTATATAAAATAGGATCCGAATGACTGGAAGATTATATTTCCTCCCTGCTCTACAATGGTCCATATCTCGTCATTATGGAAATCGAATCCTTTTACCTGCTCTTTCAGAGAATGATACTCCAGCAAGTTCAGGTCGTTCTGTTCAAAATAACCGAACTCTTCGAACGATCCGACATAGATCCGCCTGTCGGAAGCCACATAGACCGCACGCACAATACCCGAAGTCGGCAGTGGAAACAGCTTCCATCGGCTTCCGTCGTACCGGAGCAGTCCACTGTTGTTGCCAAAGTACATCACCCCGCATTCATCTTGGGCAACCGCCCAGTTTTCATTTCCGGCATTATAGTCAAGAACAGAATAGTTGCGGACAATGGGTGAGAAAGGGACAGGACTCCCCAGGCAAGAAAAAGAAAAGGTACAGGCAAAAACTAGGAACAATAACAGATTCTTCATCAGTCAGTCGTCTTTAGAAAAATTCTTTGTGCGGAAAAAGCAGAGCTACCCAATCGAACGTTGATAGTTTGTTTTCACCACAGATAACCCGGATGCACAGAATGTATGCTTCCTAAAGGAACTTCTGCGAAAATCGGAGTTATCCGTGGTGTTCTGATCCGGCCGGCCGGATATTTATTTCTTTACCGGAGCACTCAAGGTCTCTTTATATTTCACCGGATCGGCCAATATCTTAAGAGCAGCTTGCAGCCCGTCGTCATCTTTTAACTGCTGGATGATGCCGCCACGTGTGTAGTAGTAACGCTTAATGATTTCATCGGCGATCATCGACCTGATATCTTTAGAGAAATAGTCGAGGTCACGGTCCAAGTTATGAGTCAGCTTCTTCTCCAATGCCTTTATCTCTTCCGAAGCCTCATCCAGATAACCTTCGAACTTGGCAGCCTCTTTTAGCGTCTTCATAATCTTCTCACTTTGCTGATCGTACTTGAAATCAGCTTTCTTCACCATCGCTTTAAAGTCGTTATAATCGGCTTCGGTCACCTTGAACTCCTGTGGAGAAGGAATACTCGGATGCTTCAGGCAATACTGCGTCGCATAATCGAAAATCAGGTTATCACGTACCAGATAGAAAAGAATATTAGGCAATTTCTCCTGCTTGACTTCGATGTCCGGCATCACTCCTCCCCCATCACGAACTTCACGACCGGCTGCCGTATGGAACACGGTAGTCAGACTATCGGGGATAGTACCTACACTGCCATCTTCATTGCGGTGTTTATAGTCGATGGCCTGCACACAGCGTCCGCTGGGAATGTAATACTTAGAAGTAGTAAGCTTCATTACTCCTCCATAAGGCAATGGGCGAGTGGTCTGCACCAGTCCTTTTCCAAACGTACGGCTACCTACAATCACAGCACGGTCGAAATCCTGGAAAGCTCCGGAAAGGATTTCGGAAGCGGAAGCCGTAGCACCGTTCACCAGTACAGTAATCGGGATATCGAGATCCAGCGGTTCACGTAATGTCTTATAAGTATTGCTGGCCTGTTTGGTCTTTCCCTTCGTCGTTACAATCACTTTACCACGAGGCAAGAAAAAATTAGCAATCTCTACCGCTTCTTCCAAGCGTCCGCCACCGTTACCACGCAGGTCAATCACCAATGAAGTGATACCTTCTTTCTTCAGTTTCAGAAAGGTCTTCTTAAAATCTTTCGAAGGAGTGCCGGAAAAAGTACTCAGATTGATGTAACCTACATTCTTATTAAAAATGGTATCATAAGGAATCATCGGAGTCTGGATGGTTTGACGCACAATATCAAATTCCAATGGCCGTGTTCCTCCTTTTTCGTCCGGACGCTCCACTTTCAGCTTGAAACTGGTACCTACTGCTCCCCGGAGCATCTGGCTGACTTCCTGGTTATTTTTCCCCGCCAAATCTTTTCCGTCAATCTCCATCAGTATATCACCGGCCTTCAATCCGACCTTAGCTGCAGGAGTTCCCTCAAACGGTTCGGCTATCATCGAACGTTTCAGCTTTTGATTGTACGTGATCAAAGATCCGATACCTCCGAACGAGGCATTCAACATTTGCTGCAGTTCGGCCTGATCGTCCTCCGGATAGTATTCCGTATAGGGATCAAGCGAAGACAACATATAGTCGATCCCTTCACGGACCGTCTTATTCGGATCAAGCGTATCTACGTAAAACATATCGAGTTCTTTGACGATAGAATTAAAGGTATCCAGATTTTTAGCAATCTGGAAGTTACGGTCGTCACCGCTCTTGAAACTAAAGAATGCTACAGCAACCAACACTGCTGCCAACAGGACACCATTTCGTCTATTCAGAAACTTTTTCATACACTTTTCGTTAAAATGAGACGTAAAAGTAACTCATTGCCTGCTTACTCTGACAGAACTTCGTTAATATTTAACTTTATTTCATCCCAACGCTCACCGGGAATCGTGGTTCCAACTATCTGTATAACATTTCCGGAGAGAATTGAACCAATCTTAGCACACTTCTCCAAAGAATATCCGCAAGTCAGTCCGTACAGAAATCCGGATGCGAAATAGTCGCCTGCTCCTGTTGTATCAATCACTTTTTTCACCGGAATAGCTTCTACCTTAATTTCTTCAGTACCCTTACGAATATAAGAACCATTGCCGCCTACCTTTACAATGGCAATACTGCATTTCTTACTGATCAACTCAAGAGCTTCTTTCGGATCTTCTTTGCCCGTAAACGCTTTCGCTTCTTCTTCATTGGCAAAAACAATATCTACATATTTATTTATTAATAAGGTGAAGAATTCAAGATCACCCGCTACGATATTATAACTGGCCATATCCAGACAAACCTGCAATCCGGCCTCTTTTGCCAACTCGATGGCATGAAGAATCATATCATGATCCTGTACCAGATACCCCTCGATAAGCAGATATGCATACCCTTTGAACATATCCAGCGTTAAATCTTCGGCTTTCAGCGTAGAGGCAGCGCCGAGATAAGTACCGAAAGTACGTTCTCCGTCCGGAGAAATAAAAGTAGAAGCAACTCCCGATGGCAGATCAGACACTAATAATTTATCTTCGATGCCATTTCTTTGCAGATTTGCCCGAAAAAAGTTTCCGTAAGCGTCATTTCCGATTTTTCCGATAAAACCGGTCCCGGCACCCAAACAAGCGAGTCCGAGGATCGTATTTGCAGCCGCTCCACCGGTTGCCAAGTGGGTTTTCATTCGGCTAAATCGTTCGTTAATCTGCTGTAACTTAGCATCATCAATAAGTTGCATGCTTCCCTTGGGTAATCCCATTTCATCAAGGAGTGTATCATCTTTCAGGGTTGCAAGTACGTCTACCAGGGCGTTGCCCAATCCAATTATTTTATCCATTTCACTAATTTTTTTTGCAAAGATATTGCATATTTCAAAATATCCTATTACTTTTGCATCGCAATTGAGAAAAACAAAACATTCTTCCTTAGCTCAGTCGGTTAGAGCATCTGACTGTTAATCAGAGGGT
>OGOC01001379.1_pt1 | contig 19686 bp, 24 predicted proteins | sample 1552561 | NCBI WGS metagenome assembly OGOC01 (sample SAMEA2580148, study PRJEB22360) | human gut metagenome | biome: human gut; feature: human-associated habitat; material: faeces | place: Denmark | collected 2008/2010
TTTTCGAGATTTTCCTCTTTTGCTTTTTGTTTTTGGAGTTCATCGGGGAGTTTTCTGTCCAGAGTATTGTTCTGGATAGTCTGCATCAACGGGCTGCTCGCAGGGGTCATAATATCCATCGTGTCCGCTGTCGCAATTCCTGTTCCAAGAAATGCGGCTGTTATTAATAAACAAATCTTTTTCATTTTATAAATCCACTGTACTGTATATAAAATATATCGTTTTGGGGCGTGTATTGTCAAGAAAAATCGGTGATTTTCTGTATATGTTTACATTTATTTTGAGATTACAAAAATAGCTTCTTCCGCAAAGAGGTTTTTGTGCCATTTTACGCCAAAATTGTTAATCATTTTTGCTTTATTCATGTAAACTTCTTTTAGAATCTTTATATCGCGTTTTTTGCAGAATTCAAAGAAATCTTTGATTGTTAAAAGGTGGATGTTGGGCGTATTGTACCATTCGAACGGGAGAATGTTGGATTTTGGCATTTTTCCGTTGAAAAACAGGTAAAAACGGACTTTCCAGTAGGCGAAGTTCGGAAAACTGACAACGGCTTTTTTGCCTGCTCTGAGCATTTCTTCGATTACATAATCGGGCTTTTCTGTTGACTGGAGCGTCTGGTTGAGGATTATATAGTCGTATTCGTTGTCAGAAAAGTCTTTTAAGCCCTCGTCTATGTCGCCCTGAATAATGGAAAGGCCTTTTTCAATTGCCTGTATTGCATTTTTCTGGTCGATTTCAATGCCTGTGCCCGTGCAGTTTTTGCGCTCAATCAGCATTTTCAAAAGGGTTCCGTCGCCGCAGCCCAAATCAAGGATTTTTGAGCCGTTTTCGATGAATTTTGTGATTATTTCATAATTCAGGTGCAAACCTTTTGAGTTTTCGTAGTGTTTATCCATTTTTTTCTCCTTTTGAGAGAAAGCTTTTCACGATTTTTGTCTGTGTTTCAAATTCCAGAAGAAATGCGTCATGTCCGCAAGGGGATTCGATTTCGCAGAAAGAAACGTCTTTTCCGGCTTTGATTAGTGCTTTTACGATTTCTTTTGACTGGGTTGTAGGGAAAAGCCAGTCGGAGGTGAATGACATTATGAGGAATTTTGAGTTTGTTTTTCTGAATGCATTCTCAAGTGTGCCGTGTTTTTTGCCGAGGTCGAAGTAATCCACGGCTTTTGTTATGTAAAGGTAGCTGTTTGCATCAAAGCGGTCAACAAATGTTCTTCCCTGGTGTTCGAGGTAGCTTTCGACCTGAAAATCGATGTTAAAGTCAAAATTCGGGGCATCTTTGTCCTGAAAACGCCGTCCGAATTTGCTGTGCATTGCTTCTTCGCAAAGGTAGGTTATGTGTCCGACCATTCTTGCTATTGAGAGTCCTTTTTCTGGCTGGTTTTCTTGTCCGTAGTAGTTGCCGTTGTTAAAATTCGGGTCAGAGAGGATTGCGTTTCTGCCGACTGCATTGAATGCTATGCCCTGCGCGGTCAGACGGGCTGTTGAGGCAATGATTATGGTTGATTCTACGAGGTCAGGCTGGGAGGTTGCCCATTCCAGCGCCTGCATTCCGCCCATTGAGCCGCCTGCAACGATTATTTTCTTTATTCCGAAAGAATCGACCAGTTTTCTTTGAACTTTGACTGTATCTTCAATTGTTATTACAGGAAAGCTTAATCCGTAAGGTTTTCCGGTTTCCGGGTTTATTGAACAGGGGCCTGTTGTGCCGGAGCAGCCTCCGAGCATATTTGAGGCAATTACGAAGTATTTATTTGTGTCAAAAGCCTTGTCCGGCCCGACCATATCGTCCCACCAGCCGCGTTTTTTGTCGTTTTCGTTGTGTTTTCCGGCTGCGTGAGCGTCACCTGTAAGTGCGTGGAGCAGGAGGATTGCGTTATCTTTATTTTCGTTAAGTGTTCCGTAAGTTTCGTAGGCAACATCAATCGGGCCGAATTCGATTCCTGATTCAAGCTGTATTTTTTCTTCAATATGGAAGTTTTTTGTCTCAACTATTCCGACAGAACCCATTGAAAACTCCTGTAATTCTTATAGGACGCTTAATTGTACGCTAAGGTTGTTGATTTTTGCGAGGGTGAAGAGGAAATTGTCGTTGCTTACGTCCTGAAGTGACTGCGGGATGAAGATTTCTTTGTATTTTTGGATTGCGTAGCGGTCTGTCATTCCGGCAATGTAGTCGCAGACGGTGCGGTGGATTTCTTCTTCGTTCTGGTTCGGGTAAGTTTTTCGCAAAAGTTCTTCGTAGTGTTCAAAAAGCCCTTTGATTATGCCTTTGACCTTGCATTCTTCTTTTTTTGCAAGAGAATTTGTATAAACATTTTTGAACATCCAGGTTCTCAGCTTGTTTATGTAGTAAAAGCTTTCTTCGGACATTGTGATTTTGTCTTTTCCCCAGCTGTTTTGGACGATATCTACAACCATTTTTGTTATACGTTCGCTTCTGTCGAGAGAGAAATATTTTATGCAGTCTTGCGGGAGGTCTTCTTCTTTTATTATGCCGGCTCGCATTGCGTCGTCAATATCGTGGTTAATATATGCGATTTTGTCGGAAAGTTTTACGATTTTGCCTTCCAGAGTGTAGGCTTTGCTTTCTTTTTTTAAGGAGCCGGAGTGGTTCAGGATTCCGTCGATGGTTTCCTGCGTGAGATTCAAATCTTCGATAATTGTTACAACTCTAACGCTGTGTTCTGCATGTCTGAAGCCGCCGAACATAATTTCGTTAAGAACATCTTCACCGCTGTGCCCGAAAGGTGTGTGCCCGAGGTCGTGGCCCATTGCTATTGCTTCTGTCAGGTCTTCATTGAGGTTCAGAGCGCGGGCAATGGTTCTTGCAATTTGAGAAACCTCGAGAGTGTGGGTCATTCTTGTTCTGTAGTGGTCATTTGTTGGCGAAAAGAAGACCTGTGTTTTGTGTTTCAGGCGGCGGAAAGCTTTTGAGTGGATGATTCTGTCTTTGTCGCGCTGAAATTCCGTGCGTATAGGGCACGGTTCTTCGGCTTTTTTTCTGCCTCTTGTCAGTTTGCTTTTTGCTGCGTAGGGGCTGAGGAGTTCAAGTTCTCTTTTCTCGCTTTGTTCTCTGATGTTCGGTATTTGTGGAATTGTCATATTTTGATTTTAGCATTAAAAGATTATTTGGGTAGTGATTTGTTGTTTTTTTGTTTGTTGACCCCATCACACCGGCCCTCTAAAGGGCGAGGGGCTTTTGAGTGGGTTTTCGCTCGCATTGCGGTGGGGGAGAAAGTAGTTTTAGTTGTTTACGCCATAGCCGAACATTGCAAAGTCGTATTTTACAGGGTCTTTCGGGTCGAATTGTTTCAATGCCTCCATAAGTTCAAGAACTGCATTAAAATCGTTTTGTTTTCTGGTGAGAATTCCCAGATTTCTGGAAACTTTTGCAACGTGTACGTCGAGGGGGATTAAAATCTCTGATTTATCGATGAATTTCCAGATTCCAAGGTCAACGCAGCCCTCTCTGACAAACCATCTCAATAACATATTCAGACGCTTGCACGCGCTGTTTTTAGCGGGGTTCGGAAGCAGGTGATAAAAGCCTTTGGTCACATCCAGAGTTTGTTTTGAATAGAAATAATCCACAGCGGATTGCAGGGCGCCTTTTGCGGTTCCTGTTGCTTTGTAGCCGTGAGCAAAGACGTTTTCCAGAGTTGCGCCCGAATTGTAGAGCTCTTTTAAGGCTAAAATTATTTGAACAAGGTCGATTCCGACGGAAAAACGGTAGTCAAAGTCGTTTATAACAGGATTTTCTGCGGAAAATGAGGTTACGAATTTGTAGGGCTCGTTTTCCATTTTTTCAAATAAAGTGTTTAGTTTTTTTATAAAAACTTCGCGTTTTCCGTAGGCAAAAATTGAGGCAAGGAAGCCAGCTATTTCAATATCGTTTTTCTTTTCAAATCTGTGAGGAAACTGGATCGGATCATCGGGGATAAAGTCCGGAGTTTCGTACTTTTCGACCAGTTCATCCATGTATAATTTTGTATTCATCGCAAATCCTTAAAATATTTTTCCAAAATTTCTCTGCATTCCGCTTCCATTATACCGCCTTTGACTTTTAAGGTCGAGTTTGACATTTTTGTAAGTTCGGGGAGGGTCGAAAATGCGCCGTAGAGCGTGTCATAAGCGCCAAAAACCAGATTGTCGATTCTTGAGCGCAAAATTGCCCAGGCGCACATCGGGCAGGGTTCGAGGGTTACATAGATTGTACAGCCGTTCAGGCGCCAGTTTTTTAGCTTTTTTTCGGCTTCTCTTATTGCAAGAATTTCGGCGTGGGCGGTGATATCGTTGAGTTTTTCCTGTTCGTTGTGGGCGCAGGCGATTATTTCGTTGTTTTTTACGATTATTGCGCCTACGGGGAGATCTTTTCCTGATTTTTTAGCGGTTTCGAGGGCGATTTGCATAAAATTTTTCATAATTCAATATCTCCGCTCAAAATTTCCTTTTCAAATCCGTTTTTATCAAGCACAATCAAAGAGCCCGTATCTGTTAATTTCAGGGCTTTGAGTTCTTCTTTTTCTTTGCCGTTTGAAAGCAGGATTGTTTTATTCAGGAATTCCGCATATTTTTCGTAACGTTTTTTTATCGATGGGAAGCCGTTTTGGAGGAATTCGTCGTAATTTTTGAAAAATTCGCAGCAAAGAATGTTTGCAAATTCGTTTTTGTCAATTTTTTGCCCTGTTAGAATGTTCAGGGAGCAGGCTTTTTGGTTAATTTGGCTTAATTCTTCTTCTGACATATTCAAATTTACGCCGATTCCGAGCGCGAGAGCGGTTTTGCCCTTTTTAATTGTTGATTCGCAGAGGATTCCGGCGATTTTTGCTTTGTTTATGCGGACATCGTTTGGCCATTTTATACGGGCATCGATTTTGTAGGTGCTTTTTAGTATTTCTGCAAGCACAAGGCTCAAATACTGGGTTAGGTTTGCGATGTTGTTTGTTTTTTCTGGTTTTAGAACGAAAGTCAGGTAAAGATTTTCGGGGTTGTTTGATTCCCAGCTGCGTTGAAACCTGCCGTGCCCGGATGTCTGGGTATCGGCGATGATTATTGTTTTGTCGTCGAGTTCGTTTATCTGCTCGAGCGCCCATTTGTTTGTTGAGGGGAGTTTTTTGAATTTTATAATGTTCATACTGGAATGATAGCTTAAAAGTTTTTTCGCGGAAAGATTTGTATGAAAAAAGCCCTCCGATTTTTGCGGAGGGCTTTTAGTTTTTTATTTATTATGCAGAAACTTTTGATTTTGCTGTTTCTACGATTACAGAGAATGCTTCTGGCTCGTTTACTGCCATTTCTGCGAGCATTTTTCTGTTCACTGCGATTTCAGATTTTTTCAATGCGTTCATGAATTTTGAATAGCTCAAGCCGTGTGCTCTAACTGCTGCATTGATTCTGACAATCCAGAGTCTGCGCATATTTCTTTTCAGATTGCGTCTGTCTCTGTACTGGTATTTGAGTTTCTTCATAACTGCTGTGTTAGCAACTTTGAAGATTCTGCTCCTTGCTCCGATGAAGCCTTTAGCTAATTTTAAGATTTTTTTATGTCTTTTTCTAAGTACGTTACCGCGTTTTACTCTCATTGTTCAACCTCTTTCCTATCTTGAATACTTCTTGTAAGGTAATTCCTTGGAAATCAAATCCAAATTTGTTGCAGAAACTTCTGTCATTCCTGACAATCTTCTTTTTCTGCTGACGGATTTGTGTTGAAGCAAGTGTTTTGTACCTGCAGAACGTCTAAGGATTTTGCCGCTTGCGGTAACTTTGTAGCGTTTTGCCGCTGCGCGGTGGGTTTTCATTTTTGGCATAGTTTATTCTCCTTTTTAGTTTGAATAATTCTGAGCAGCTATGACATGCCGTCCACAGACTGCCCGTGCATATATGATTTTAGGACAAAAATATTTCTGTGCAAGTTTTTCGGGGTGTCAGCTTTACAAATTTAAACTATAGTGTCAAAAATAATTTGAATATAAAGGTCAAAGACCCGATATGGTATAGGTAAAATGTCCGAGAAAAATTAAAAAGGGATATCCGGTTTGAATATCCCTTTTTGTGTTGTTATTTTCTTTTTTTAGGTTTTGGTTCTTCGTCTTCGAGCGGTTTTTTGTCTTCTGCTTCCGAAGTTTCTATCATTTCTTCCAGTTCTTCGGGAGTGACGGTATTGGGTGCCTGGGCGATTGCCTGGAGGCCTCTTGTTAAGAGGTCAATTTCGTCTTTTTTCAGCCCGTCGTCAGCTAAAACCAAATCCCTGCCGTCCGAAACTCCTATCAGCCGGATTGTGGTTTCTGTCGGAGAACCGTCTTCACCTGCGGTGCGTTGAATTTCATAGCTCGGCCAATCTTCGGGCAGTTCGTCGATTGTTGTATAGCTCATTTCTGTGTCAAGACGTCTGTCGATTTGGGTTTCCAGGATTCCGGTTACGTAGTCTTTTTGGCTTTCAAAGTGGCAGGGCTCGACGACTTTTGTGCCGATTACTTCTTCAGGGTCACGTTTTTCGTACTTTTTGAAAAGATCTGCTGCGATTTTAAGGTGTTCGATTTCGTGCATCATGAATTCTTCCCAGATATCTTTAAGATTGTCGTCATCTTCATCTTTCATACAGTTGTAATAGTTACAAACCTCTGTGAATTCGTGCAAAAGCAGCTTTTCGTACCAGCTTTCTGTCGGGTCGAGGAGAGATTCGTACATTGTTACGTGTTCTTCTTCGACATCTTTGATTTCTGCGTAAGTCATACGAAGAGTATCGTTTCCGTAGCAGAATCCGTGTTCTGCATAGTAGTTGTGGGTCTGCTGTTCGGCTGAAACAAGGGTCATTATGTTGACTTTTGTTTGCGGTGAGGCTGTATTTTTATCTATATGTTTTCTTAGCCTGAGTTTGTTGTCGTTGTGGTGGTTTTGGGTCGGGCGGCCGAGGATTACGTCGGTTTGTGCCTGAAGAATATCATCAGGGTTTGCGCCTTCTATCATGTGGTACCACTGGCTGTATCTGTATAAGTGGTCAAAATCCTCTAAAAGTCCGAAATTGAAAGTTTCTTTAACATAGTCATCGGGTTCATTCTGTGCAAGCCAGGCGGTTAAATCTACTGCAACCTGTTCGTAGCCAAGTGTTGTTTCCAGTACGGATTGGTCGCTGGGGGCAAGCCAGTTTATTGTTGTTTGGTGCTGGTCTTCGATTCTGCGGGTTTCTGCAATTTTTTTTGCTACTTCAATATCAGGGCACATGCGTGCAAATGCGTGTTTGAAGTTCCAGGCTTCTATTTCGATTCCGTTCATGAGGATTTGGCGGGTTCTGCTATAGCAATCTACTTCATTTTTATTAAACGGTTTTTTTACAATATCATGCCAGCTTCTAAGCTGTTTTTCAACGGGGATTCCCTTTTCTTTCAGCGGGTTGAAACTCATTTTTCTTCCTTTCTTATGTATAACAAAAAATGCTTTGGGGTGGACAAAGCTTATTAATGATAATGGATTTTTTCGTTTTTTATATTGTTCTTTTGGATGGATAGGCGGGGAGGTCAAATTTTGGGGAAAAGATTAAAGTTGACCTAAATGGCTCATTAAAAAGTGGTATTCTTTACCAAAAGGAGGAATTTTTATGAAAATGGTATGCTGCGGTGTGGTTTATAGCACAAATGACCCTGAAACTTTCTGGTGTATTGAGATTTACGGGGTTAATCCTGCAAGTAAAGAGATTTCCGGCGGTAAAAGGGTGGAAAAAGAGGTTGTTTATTCCTTGAGATGCAAGAAAAACGGGTGTGCGAAGATTGAGATTCATCGTTTTGACAATCAGGGACTTTTGATAGAAGTTGAGAAGCTTAACGGGTATAAAGCAACACGGTTTTTGGCTCAAACTGCCCCTTTTCGCTATAGAATCAGGCCGAAGTATCCTTTTGTGCAAAAATATTCAAAAAATATACCGCTTGTTTATGGAAAAGCTGTAAATGGCTGCACACAGAAATTCCGGTATGTTACGGAGGAAGGGGATGCCGGGGTAGAGAAGATTTTTTTGCCTGTGCGAGCTTACAGGCTCTAATTTTGCTTTTTGACCATCATGGCTCACCGGATAGTGCTAATATAATCCCGTACGAGAGGTCGAACAATTCGATTGCGAAGCCCACCTTGTATTTTAGACGGGACAGGTGTGTCTATTTAAAGTGTTTTTTACCATTTCGGCGGGGATTTATGAGAAGAAAAAAAGATTACAAAATTTTGGAGAATCAATGTCTTGAATTGATTAAAGAGAACAATGTGCTTTCGATGAACGGGATTGCTGCTTTTTTGGAGTTTTCGTTTGAAAAATTTCTTGAATACAAGCTTGATAAGTCAAAAATTTTACTAAAAGCAATTGAAGAAAACAGGGCGCAGGCAAAACAGCAGCTTATGCTCCAATGGCTCAAGCCCAATGCTTCTCCGACATGTCAGGTAGCTTTATTTAAGCTTCTTGCGTCCGAGGAGGAGCGAAAAGTTATGGGTTCTGCTAAGAAAGATGATGCTTCAAAGGAGGAAATCTCGACAAAAGAAGCTTATTTAAAGAGTTTAGAGGAGATGGGAAAAGAAAACGATGCCGATTGATTGGTCAAAATCAAAGTACAGTAGAAAACACAGGAGATTTTTAAGTCTGCCGCCCGAAAAGATGAAGTTTTTTACGCTTTGTGACGGGGCAATTCGTTCGGCGAAGACTCTGAGTATTATTTACAAAATTCCGCAGATATTTCAGTTTGTGGGGAACGAATATTTGAAAGTTTTTTCCGGATACACGAAGCAAACTGTCAGAAATAACGTTTTGATTGAGCTTTTGCCGTTTTTGAAGAATTACCACGGTGCGAATGTGAAGTATAATTCTTCCAGCGGGGAGCTTGATATCAGGCTGTGGGGGAAAACGTACAATTGTCTTGTTATTGGCGGCGGGAAATCTGATTCGGATGCGACGATTCAGGGCGGAACATGGGATTTCTGGTATGCGAACGAGCTGCCAAAACATCATTATGCTTTTTATAATATGGCTTTGTCCAGATTGACGCCGGAGCAGGCGAGGGCTCTTGCGGACAGCAATCCGGAAAGTTCAAATCACTGGCTTTATAAGGAAAGAATCAAGCCTTTTCTTGATAATGACCCGAAAATACGTAGTGTTTTTGATTACTGGCATTTTTCAATGGAGGACAACGCCAATCTTTCAAAGGCATTTATTGAAAACCAGAAAAAGCTCTATTCAGGGGCATTTGAGGCGCGAAAAATTAAAGGGTTGTGGGTTGTTGCCGAGGGACTTGTTTATGACACATTCAATGAGAAGAAACATACCTGTTCTCATCCGCAGATTCTTGAGAAAATTGCTGCGTGCGAGTTCAGGGAGTTTTTTCTCGGGCTGGACTGGGGTTGGAACCATCCTTTGTGCTGCGGGCTTTACGGAATCACCCGTGATGGGGTTTATTACAAGATTGATGAACTTTTCGGCTCAAAGCTTGATGAACGCGATGTTATCAAGTGGATAAAAGACCGTCAAGCCGAGTACGGGCGTTATTTTCGCTTTATAAATGCAGATAACGCGCGTCCGGAGCAGAATCAGAAGCTTCGTGAGGAGCTCGGGGGGATGATTGTTTACGAGTTCAAGCCGAGGATTGTTGACAGCATAGGGATTTTGAGGGGGATTATCAATTATGACAGGCTTATTGTAAACAGGGAGCGCTGCAAAAATACCCTCAATGAGTTTTCGACTTACCGTTATCCCTCTGAGGATGAATCCGGAGCTGATGACCCTGATTTGCCGTTAAAAGTTGATGATGACGCGATGGATGAGACCCGCTATGCATTGACTTTTTACGAAACGCGGTTTTTTTAAGGAAATAAAATTTAAATCTAACCATATCTTGCATATAGCGCATATTTTTCACTCTCTCTGACTACTTCATATGCCTCTTTGGTCTTTTGACCGGCGCTATATGCTTTTTCTTTGTTTTTAAGGGCTTTTGCCGGAGTTTTTATTACAGATACAAAAAAAGGAGAACAGAATGTTTACAAGTTTTGACATTAAGAACATTAGCAGAGATTCGGATACTATTCAGAGATTTTCGGATTACATTTATTACAGAGACCTGTATGACGGCGATTTTAACAAGGCGTTCAGCACGACTGTTATGAAAATCAGGCGCCGTTATCCGCTGGACAACACTACTGCGCAGTCGCTCATTAATATTAATCTTTTCTGGGCTCTGACGGACTTTTTCAAGGGATTTATTACAAATCAGGGAATAAATGTCAATGTTGACGAGGAATTGCAGGAAGTCTGGGAGAAAATTGCGGACGAAAACAATTTTATTTCGGTTATAAAAGAAGTTTATATCGACAATTCGCGTTTTGGGAACGGTATTTTCAAGGTTGGACTTTTGGAAGATGAGGTAAAAATATTTTCTATTTGTCCTGATTGTTGGATTCCTGTATTTAGTCGCGGAAATTTGAATGAGATAGAGGGGCATATTTTGATTTATCCGCTTTATCTCAACGTAAACGGCAAGGATGTTGAGTACAAAAAGGTCGAAAAACATCACCGCGGTTTTGTGGAAAATGAAGTTTGGAGCTATCAGTCGGGAAGTTTTGGCAGAAAGTTCGGAAGTGAGGAGCTTGAGCTGCTCGGGATTAATGAGATTGATGATTTTTCGGAAATTTGGGATGATTTTCTTGTTTTTCCGACGAAAAATTCGACGGAAAGCGATGTTTATTTCGGGCAGAGCGATTACAAGAACTGCAAGTCAATTGTTGAGGAAATTATGCTCACGATAAGCCAGAATTCCAAAATTATTAACAGGCATGCGAATCCAAAGCTTGCCGGAAGCGAGCAGAATCTTGAACATGATCCGATTACGAATGAGCGTCGTTTTCCTGACAGCGATTTTCTAAAAGTCGGTTCTGACGGGGTCAAGCCTGAATATATTACTGCCGACTTGCAGGCTGACGCAATAGATAAGCACATAAACACGCTTTTGCAGTTTTTCTACATTTTGACCAAGACTCCGCCGCAGGCTTACGGAATAGACCTTTCCGGAACTATGTCAGGTGAAAGTTTAAGGAAGATTTTCATTGCTGCGCTCGCAAAAGTCGATGATATCAAGCAGGTTTCATTCAATTCTACGATTAAGAGGGTTGTGGAATGTGCTATGGCATTCAATTCTACGCCTGTCAGCGGTGTACAGGTCGCATGGGGCGAGCCTTTGCCGTCGGATTACAATGAACAGGTTGAAGTGGAAAACAGCAGGGTCGCTGCAGGCACTCAGAGTAAGCTTACAACCATTATGACGCTTGATAAGGTGTCAAAAGAGGATGCGATGATTGAGCTGGCACGGATTGAGAGCGAAAAAGCACAAAATTCACCTGTTAACACATCAAATAGTGAAAAAGGAGAGGAAGATGAAAGCGGATTTGAAAAATAGTGTGCAAAAGGTTAAGCTTGAAGGCAAGGAATATTGTTTTGAATATGATTTTAATGCTTATTCTGAGCTGGAGGACGAAACAGGATGCGGCGTTTATCAGCTTTATGCGGGAATGACCTCTAATGAGGGGATTAGTTTGAAAAAATCTCTTGCTATTCTTGGCTGCGGGATGTTGAAGCATCACAGTGCGGAAGAAATTCAGGAGATTTTGGCAAAAATCAAAGAATATCCGGGGTTGTGGCTAAAGGTGAAAGAATATGCTGTTGCTGCATTTTTGTTGCCTCTTTTGCCTCCTGAGATTCTTGAAAAAACACGAATTAAAGGAACTTCTAAAAAAAAGAGAAATAGAGCAGGAAACTTTTAGTTGGGTTGAGGATTACACGGTCGCAAGGAGGGTTCTCGGGTGGTCGGATTCGGAATTCTGGGCGGCAAGCCCGAGAAAACTCTATGCCGTGTTTTACACCTATCTTGATTTGCAATCAAAAATCAATTCTGTCTCGCCCGCTGCTCAAAAGCCGCTTGTAGGCGCTGATGCGATAAAAAGTCTCAGCCGGATTGCAAGCAGCATAAGATAAATATCTTTCATAAATTACTTCTTTCTATGCAATTTCTTTCAGGAGATAAGTTTTTGGTTTCTTATCTCCTTTTTCTTTAAAACGGAAAATATGTATATGGAATAGGCTGAGGAATTGTGATATATTGAGAAAATGCAAAGAATATTTTGGATAATCTTAATAATTTTGCTGGGAATGCCGTTTGCGTATGGTTTGACGCTGGAGGGTGGCGTGACTTATACTGTGGAAAGTGCACGCAAGGAAGCGTTTGAGGGTGTAAAGTACAAAATACCTGTTTCGTCGTTTAAGGAGCATCTTACGGATAAGAATTTTGAGAAAAATAGGAAGACAAAAACTAGTGGTGTAGTAGAGTTTAGTGACAGGAGGGTTGGTTGGTTTTCGGATGCATCTTATGCTGTTATGTACAACAAGAATAAGTATATTGTTTACTATTATAATAAAACAGGTAAGTTGACAGAAATAGATTATAAATCAAGCCTTGTGCGTCCAATAAAAATATATAAATACACACCAAAAGGAAAATTGCAAAATGTTATATTTGATATATCGGCGAATGAATCGTTTATTTATAAATTGGATGGCAAATTAGAGGCACACTGGGTAGGAAATAATTGCTATGATGAGGAAGGGAAGCTTATATTAAAACGATTATAAAAGTTAGTTTAAATAGAAAAAAGTCACAGTTATAAACTGTGGCTTTTTAGTAAGGAGGAAAATGAGTAATAAATACTATGATTTTGATTTATCTGATACCGAAGTCGTGAAAACACTGGAAAAATGGGGAGAAGAGCTGAAAGTAACGACAAAAGACCTGTCAGAAATAGGAAAAACATTCGGAGAAAAGTACGAAGCCAGCATATGGGATATGAGCAAGTATCTGGAGGGGACAAATGAAGTGATGGGTACGATACAAGACTTATTTGATAAATATAATCAACAATTCAAAGCTGATGCCGAAAAAGCAGCGCAAAACAATGTCTATAACGATGCAATAAAAAAAGAACAGCAAAAAATGTCAGAAGCTCAAACAAATCCGGATGTTTATAATAATAGCCTGGGCAAGGTTTTCGGGCGTGCAAAGTGGAAGAATGAAGAAATTGGAAAGGTTCAAAACGACGAATCGCTTTCTGACGGCGAAAAATACGGCAAAATCGAATCCATTGAAGAACTTTACCAAAATGGAGCCGAATCTGACAAAAAAGAACAGCTCATCAAAATGGGGCTTGAGATGGAGGAAATTGTCGGAGATACATTGCAGGATATTATTCTGGATTTTGATAATTTTGACAAAAGTTTGAAAAATATGTCAAACAAATTGATGCAATACCTGTTGAAACAATTCACTGATATGGCTTTTGAAACTTTGAATAAAAAAATTGCGGAAAGTGAGTGGTTTGGGAACATTATGGGCAATAGTAATAAGGGCGGCAACGGTTTTGTTGATTGGAATCTTTCAGGTTTTTTTATGAGCTTTTTGGGCGGCAAACACCATTCAGGCGGGTTGATTCCTAATGCCGGTTATTCGCTTGGCGGTACTTCTGAACAGCTTGCAATTCTAAAAGGCGGAGAACGGGTGCTCAGTCCGGGTGAAAATGTTGAATATGAACGAAATACCGGCGGAACCCCTGTTGTTTTCAACAATTTCAACGTTAAAGCGTGGGATTCGAAGGATGTTCAGAAATATTTGATGGAAAATAAGAATTTGCTCAATGCGATAACGTTTGAGGGAATAAAAGATAATAACCAGCGATTAAGACAGATGATTCGCAATGCTTAATTTAACAAGATTTTAAAAATATCTTCTACCACCTATCACACATACATTTAAAAGAAAGGAGTTCCTATGTCTGGTACACAGGACACAATTTCTGCTGAAATTTTACAACAGTCTGATACTGTTGAGGAAAAGACGGCAGAAAATGCTGCGGAGGCTGAGAACGCAGGCGGAAAAAATAATCTCACGCCATCACAAAAGATGGATATGCTGCTTCGGGGGGCTACTCCCAAAGGGATGAAGCGCGAGATTGAAAAACTCAGGAAAGAATCGGCTAAATATCGCACATCCGCGCGAGAAGAAGCGGCACAACGCTCGGTTTTACAGGAGAAAGCCGATGCGATTCAAAAAGAGCTGGATAATTTAAAAGAATCTAACAGGAATCTTAAAATTATGCGTGCTCTGGACAATGCCGGCTGCTTGAAAAGCGAATTGGTCGCGAAAGATATTCCGGCGGATTGTTCTGATTTTGAGGAGTTTATTGAAAACTACAAGAATGAAAACGGTTTTCTTTTCGGAGTCAAAAAACAGTCGCATGGCGGAAATTTTAAGCCTCAAAATTCGCAAAATCTCACACCGTCACAGCGTATGGATAACTACATTCGCAGGGCGCTCAGGAGAGGCTGACCGCAGTAATACTTGCCGGAAAAATCCTTTCCGGCGGGATTAGCAGAACAAAATTACTAAAAGAAAGGAAATTCAAAACATGGCAACATCAGATGCAAAATTAATTACACGTACAAACGCTGAAGCGTTGATTCCTACTGAAACTTCGGAGGAAATTATCAAAAATTTACCGGGAAAATCAGCTGCTTTGAGCCTTTTTAAACAACTGCCCAACATGAGTGCAAAACAGAAAACTCTGCCTGTGGCTTCTTCTTTACCCAGCGCTTACTTCCTCAACGGGGATACTGCGATGAAACAGACTACCAATGCAGAATGGGACAAATTGACACTCACAGCTGAAGAAATTGCTGTTATTATTCCTATTCCGGATGCGGTTCTTGATGATTCTTCTTACAGCATTTGGGATGAGTTGAAACCGCAGATTGTTGAAGCGTTCGGGCTTGCAATCGACGAAGCAATCTTCTTTGGTACCAACAAACCCACTACTTATCCTGATGCGATTGTTCCTACTGCAATTTCTAAGGGCGCTAAGGTTGAAATCGGAACAAATGAAGACATTGCCGGTGACATTATAGGCGAAGGCGGCGTTATGGAGAAGGTTGAAAAATCCGGTTTTAGAGTAAACGGTTTTTATGCGGACAATACTCTCGAAGCTAAATTCAGAAACCTCAGAGATAAAAACAACCAGCTTCTCTACACTCCCGGTTTGACTTCTGAAACACCGGTAAGCCTTGTCGGGCGTCCGCTTATGTATGATGAAATCGGCGGAGTTTTTGATACTTCAAAAGCTTTGCTCGTTGCAGGCGATTTCACAAAAGCGGTTTATTCAATTCGTCAGGATATCACTTACAAAGTGCTTGATCAGGCTATCATTCAGAACACTGACGGTTCAATTGCTTACAACCTTGCTCAACAGGATATGTCTGCTCTGCGCTGTGTAATGCGTATTGGTATTCAGATTGCTAACCCTGTAAGCAGAAAAGGCGGCTCAAACCGTTATCCGTTTGCTGTTCTTGTTCCCAAAGCTGCTGCATAAGCTTTGTTCGGGGGATAATTATGAATCAGCGGTATTTTGCGCCGCTGATTCTTTTTTTTAACAAACAGGAGGTGGAAGATGACTATTGAATTGTATAAAAATTCTTTGATAAGCAAAGAGGATGCTTCTTTGTATTTTGAGGAGCGGTATGATTCTCGAAAGTGGTTTGAGCTTACGGAGGAGAATCAGGAAAAACTGCTTATTTCTGCCAGCAGGAAAATCAACAGGTTTGATTTTGTGGGAGAAAAGGCTGACGCGGGTCAGCCGATGGAATTTCCTCGAAATTACGATATGCCGCAGGATATCAAGGATGCTGTTTGCGAGGAAGCGATTTCTATGGCTCAGTGCGCAGGCAGTGTTCATGAAGAAAACATGAAAGCCGGGATTAAGTCAATTTCTCTCGGTACAGGTTCGATTTCATACGGGGATTCGGCAGTTTCGCAAGAAAGCAGGCAGCTTTGTTCGGACAGTGCGCTTTACCTTGTGAAAAAGTGGGTAAAAAAGGGCTACATGTTCGGATGTTAGGCGGTTTTTCGGCTAAATTACAAAAAATATCAGAAAGGGGGTGTTTATGGGATATTTTTCTAATTTACTGGTTCAAGATGCGGTTTGGAAGTCCACCGATGGCACAGACAGCAACGGTGTTCCTGTGATTGTTTCCGAAGAGGAGATTAAGTGCAGGATTGAATTTTCAGATTCGGTTGTTGTTGCATTTGACGGGCAGGAAAAGAATGTTTCCGGCAGGATTTTTACGGAAGCAGGGCTTAAACCTGCGGATATTCTCTATTTTGACGGTATAGGATATACGGTGGTCAAGGTTACGCCTTCGTTTGCGCTTGACGGGGTAAATGCTGTTAATGAAGTTTATTTTCAGTAAGAAATGAGGAAAACACAGTGATTTTAGACGATTTTAAGGCTTTTATAATTGAGAATGATGCTTTTGATGAGGATTTTATAAAATTCGATTTTGACAGTACGCTCGACAGCAAGGCGCTTGTTCTTGCGGTTAAAGACAGCCTGCCATGTGATCTGGCAAGACGTAATGACATTCAGGTAATTGTCAAAAATTCCGATATGATGCAGGCTCGGGAGGATTGTCTTGATATATTTGATTTATTTTGTCCGAAAGATCTTTATCAAAAAGCTTCTTTCATTAATGGCAAAGTTATGCATATAAAAGCACTCAAGGAACCATATTTTATGGAAAAAGAAACAGGAGGGCGGTATTGTTACGGTTTTAACATACTGGTTACTTACGATTAGGGAGTTTGAGAAGCTCGCTAAGTTTAAACAGATAATAAGGAGGAAAAAATGGCACTCAAAACAGTTACAAAATTATTCGGCATTGATGACGCAAAGTTATTTCCGGTTTTAACGGATACGGAAGCTGAATTTACCTGCGGGAGCGGGATTGATTTGCCCGGTGTAAGGCAGATTTCTTTGACTTATGAAATTGAGGAGAAAAATCTTACAGGAGATGAAAAAGTTCTTGATGTTTCCAACAAAATCAAGTCGATTACGTTCAATATGGAATATGCGAAACTGAGTCTTGAGGTTTTGGCTCAACTTACCGGCGGTTCTTATTCAAAAAACGGCTCGGGGGATGACGAAGTCGGCAAATTTACTTTTGGCGGTGGGGATTTGCCCAATTATTTTCAACTAAAGGCGCAGATTCTGGATACCAGCAATGATGGCGGCGATGTTCATTTCTGTATTTACAAGGCAAAAGCCACTGCTATTCCTATCAACGGTACTCAGGATGACTTTGCAACGTTTACATTTGACGGGCGCGGTGTTTATACAGAGCATGAGTTCACAACCGGCTCTTCTAAGCAGACAAAGCTGCTTGATATTGAGCTTCATGCAAAAGCTACAGAGCTCGTTGCGACAGTCGAAGAAGCTTCGATATAAATTTTCCGGTAGAAGATGGCAGTTCGCAAAATCTGTTTTTCGGGCGCTTTTTGCGCAAATTTTGCAAATTATGCAGGGATTTTGCGGACTGTTTCTTATACCATCAGGGTTATGTATTGAAAGAGAGGAAAGTTATGGATTATCCGGTGTTTGATATACCTTATCAGGCGGCTTACAGTTCGTCGATTGAGTTCAAAACTACCGTAAATGAAAAAATGAAAGGTCATGAGCAGCGATATCCTGTTTGGACTTATCCAAAGAGGACTTTTACGCTCAAGTTCGACAAAAATTTTAAAGACAGGCAAAAACTCGAGAATTTTTTCGTTCAGGTTATGGGACAGGCCGGAAAATTCAAGTTTGTTTGGGAGGTCGAAAAGGGCGGAAACGGCAGAGAATATATTTGCAATTTTGACACTGATTCTATGAAGCAGAATATCAAGGATTTTGGCTATACTGAATGCGAATTGAGGATTTGCACGATTGACGATTCGCCCATAGACGCTGTTGACAAGCTCGATTTCTATCATGATGCGGAATGCGAGAATTCTATTGAGTTTTATACCTTGATTGACAAGATTTTTACAGCGCAAAACAACAGAAAAAGCTGGTGGGATTCGCCCAAAAAGACCTGGAAGCTGACTTTTTGTAAAAATGCGGTGACGAGAAAGAAACTGGAGAGCTTTTTTCTTGCTAAGCGCGGAAAATTTCGTTCTTTCGAGTGGACATGGAAAAAAGAATGCGGCGGCGACGGAAAAACTTATAATGTTAGATTCGATACTGACAAGCTTGAAACTTCGATATCCGAGATGGGCTATGGCGAGCTCCAAATTGAGCTCAAGGAGGTTTTTCCATCTACCAATCCGGCTTTTGAGGTTGAAAAAGATGAAATTATCCCGAGAAAACTGCTGAAAATCGAGATGGAGGGCGGATCTATTTATGTTTTGGACAATGAAACGCTCGATGTATTGCAATATAACGGGGAATCTTATCTCGGGGCGCCGCTTTCTCATGGTGAGATTGTTAAGGACGATAACTCCAGTGTTTCAAAGCTTAGTATTGAGCTTTCTAACGTTGCGTTGTCGATTTCCGGCATTATCGGAAACCGCGGGGATGTTGTGACGAATGCGCCTGCTATTCTTTTGCTGGTTTTTCTGGATATTAATACAAATCAGATTATTCCCAATCTCAAGCAGGTTCTGTATGCAGGCAGATGCAATAATTTGAAGCTTGATTATGAAAATGCAAAGATGGATATTGAAACTGAGCTAGGCGGATTTGAGATTCAGGCGCCTGTTATGAAATACAGGACCGGATGTCAGGTTAGGCGTTTTAAAGATTGCAGATGCGGTTATACCGGGGAAGAAACTTCTTGTGACAGGACTTTTGACAGGTGCAAGGAGCTTGGAAATCAGGCAAATTTTCGTGGATTCCCGCAGATGTTTAATGAGCTTGTTATCAAAGTTTAGAGATTATGTTATGATGTAGGCGGACAAAAATAATTTCTTAGAGATATAGTTTTGCGCTATATCTCTTTTCTTTTTTGTTGAAAATATGATAATATTCATACAATGAAAAAATTTCTGATAACCCTCCTACTATTTTTAATAATGTTGCCAGCCGGAGCAAAAACGCTGACTGGCGGTGTGGTTTATACGGTAGAAAGCGCACGCAAGGCGGCGTTTGAGGGTATAGAATATGAAATCTCCATGGAGCCGTTTAAAAAATACATGACCGATCCTGGTTTTATATCACCGGCGAAGACCGAGGGCGGGAAGCCGAAGGTGAGTAAGAAAGGGCGTCGGGTTACGTTTTTTTCTGATGGAGAGTATGCTATTAGTTATAAAAATAATATTTATAGCTATTATTATAAAAAAAATGGACAACTTGTAAATATTGTAATTGATGATGCAAATAGTAAAACATATCCATTTCTTTCAAAAAAATATGACCTAAATGGCAAGTTAGTCAGAGTTTTTTTAATAGTTAGTAGTTCTGAGTCTTTTGTTTTTACTCCCGATAAATTATTAACAGCTCACTGGCTAAATGATAAATGTTATGACGAAAATAATAAAATTAAAAGTACTAGAACTTCTAATTTTTAAATAATAATGTTGAGATACTCAGAAGAACAAGCTACGGCTTGTTCTTTTTTGTTGTGAAGAAAGGAGAACAAATGGGACTTGACAATGTTACAAAAAAAGATGTTGAACAAGCGCATAAGCTAACTGAAGTTTATGAGCAAGTACTGACACAAATAAAAGAAAGGAGGGAAAAGTTTAAACAGGAGTTTAGCAAAACAATGCAAGACTTCGTAGGCGAACAAAAAACAGCACTGGA
>OGOC01001388.1_pt1 | contig 19573 bp, 19 predicted proteins | sample 1552561 | NCBI WGS metagenome assembly OGOC01 (sample SAMEA2580148, study PRJEB22360) | human gut metagenome | biome: human gut; feature: human-associated habitat; material: faeces | place: Denmark | collected 2008/2010
GCAGTTTGACTGGGGCGGTCGCCTCCTAAAAAGTAACGGAGGCGTTCAAAGGTTCCCTCAGGTTGGTCGGAAATCAACCGTTGAGTGCAATAGCAAAAGGGAGCTTGACTGTGAGACCTACAAGTCGAGCAGGTACGAAAGTAGGATATAGTGATCCGGTGGTTCTGCATGGAAGGGCCATCGCTCATCGGATAAAAGTTACCATAGGGATAACAGGCTTATCTCCCCCAAGAGTCCACATCGACGGGGAGGTTTGGCACCTCGATGTCGGCTCGTCGCATCCTGGAGCGGTAGTACGTTCCAAGGGTTGGGCTGTTCGCCCATTAAAGCGGCACGCGAGCTGGGTTCAGAACGTCGTGAGACAGTTCGGTCCATATCCGGTATACGCGCAAGAGATTTGAACGGAGTCTTCCTTAGTACGAGAGGACCGGGAAGAGGGGACCTCCAGTGTACGGGTTATCGCGCCAGCGGTAAACGCCCGGTAGCTGTGTTCCAAGCGGATAAGCGCTGAAAGCATATAAGTGCGAAGCCCACCGAAAGATGAGTTCTCTCACAGAGTAATCTGGTAAGTCCCCATGCAGATCACGTGGTTGATAGGATGCAGATAGAAGTATGGCAACATATGTAGTCGAGCATTACTAATAGGACGAGGGCTTTTCCTAGCGTTAGGTTTTTTAATCTAACAACTAGAGTTAAAGTTGAGATTGCGTTAACTTATAATTACTATGCAGCTTTCAGTGTACGGTCACAAACCGTATTGATTGGCTCCTTATTTGGATGTAAGCCAATCTCTACAATTTTCCGGTGACCAAGCGGCAGGATCCCACCCGTTCCCATCTCGAACACGGTCGTAAAGACTGCTTGCGGCGAAACTACTTGGCGGAAGACCGCCTGGGAAGATAGCTAGTTGCCGGATTCTATTTTTAGCAGAAAAGAGTTTTTGAATTGATTTCAGAAACTCTTTTTTGTTGCTTATAGCGTCAAATTTTATTTTTTTGTTGAATAAATAAAAATTTTTCTCTGCCATTAACATTAATTTGTGATAATATAAAATGGTGGCCACGCTTAAAGAATTAGTTGGAAAAAGGATAAAAATAGTCAGAAAAAGATGCAATCTGACTCAAGAAAAGCTTGCAGAGCTTATTGATATTGGCACGCGTCAGATTTCGAGGCTGGAATGCGGAGGAAATTTCCCGTCACATCAGACTTTTGAGAAACTTTCGAAAGTACTGAATGTTGAAACAATGGAATTTTTCAATTTTGAGGACATGGATATTGCTGAAACACAGCTTGAAAAACCTAAAATGCCGGCAATAAGCGGTTAAAAGCAAAAAACCTTGAAGTTTCCTCAAGGCTTTTTCCTAAAGCAGAAAGCTTTTTGAAAATGTTATTTTGCCCCGTCAAATCCTGACTGACTCTTTGAGTGACGATTAGAAAAGGTGAGCCTTGGGCGGTTAATGCAGGTGACTCGGCTAAGGCGCCATTAGATTATATCATACTTAAATTTAGCGAGAGGATGTGTTAATGTCAATAGAAAATGTAAAAATTTACTTGAAAAATTATAAAAAAGATGGCGATGTAAGGGAATTTGCTGTTTCAAGCGCCACGGTCGAACTTGCGGCAATGGCATTAAACACCGCACCAGCAAGAATCGCTAAAACACTTTCTTTTAAAGCAGTTGACAGGGTAATCCTTGTTGTTGCAGCAGGCGATGTAAAAATTGATAATAAAAAGTTTAAATCTTTTTTCGGTTTTAAAGCAAAAATGCTTGATTATGCGGAGGTTGAGCCTTTGACAGGGCATGTTGTGGGAGGAGTGTGCCCGTTTGCATTGCCTGAGGGGGTGGAGGTTTATACCGATGTTTCTTTACAGAGATTTGACACGGTTTTTCCTGCCTGCGGCAGCCCGAATTCTGCTATAGAGCTCACCTGTGAAGAATTGTACAAAATTTCAAACAGTTCGGGCTGGGTAGATGTTTGTTCTATAAAAGAATAAAAAAATGGGGCTCTAAAAGCCCCCTGTCTGGAATTAAGAATAGTTGGAAGTATGAAAAAGATTAATTATATTAAAATTAAAAAGGGCGCTGGCGGCAATTAGCCAGCCGGGTAAAACTCCGGCTATTTGTGTAAAATCTTTCATTGCAAAATTTTTCTAACCCATGTGAACTATAGACATACGGGTCATATTTGTATATAATAATTTAAAAATAAGACGTTTTATGTCATATAATAAGGAGAGAATATGAAAAAGTTTTTATTTGCGCTGTTTTTTATCTTGATAATGAATATTTCCCGGTGTGCGTACGCTTACGAATTTGAAGTTATAAGTAATGATTCTGCCGCCAAAATTCAAGATCAAATCAGCAGAATCGGATTCAGAATTTTGAACGCAAACTCAATAGATAAGCGAATGGTCTTTTTTTATGATACCTCCAGAACACTTAATGCATTTACAACACATCGTGATAGACAAATTGTGCTTTATCGTGGTTTATATAACATGATGAACACTGATGACGAAATTGCTGCGGTGCTTTCTCATGAAATTTCTCACGCGGTTGACGGTTATCAGGGCATATTTAAGGGATATTTTACATATATTACCAACTCTCTTAACCCCAAAAAATATGAATACAAAGCTGATAAAAGAGCAGTGGATTTTATGGTAAAAGCCGGATATCATCCTGTAGCGCTCATTGTAGTTATGAATAAGGCTTTTCCACAGGCCAGATATGACTGGTATGGCACACATCCTTTGCCCTCAAGAAGGATGATAGAGGTTTATGCATACATATATAAAAAATATCCTGAATATCTGGTAAATAACCCTTATGAAAAGGAAGTTTTTTATCAAAATTTCCTGCTTAATTCAAAGCAAAACAGAGAAAAATTCAAAAAAAGTGTCGAATCTAAGTCAAAAGGACATGTAAATTATTTGTAGGACGTGAAAATGAAAAAAATTCTTACTTTTGCCGTAGTCCTGAATTTTATTTGTGCACCTGTGCATGCTTTGATTGTTGATGAGTTTGCGCTTAAGAGCCTTGATTCTTCGCTGGAAATTAAAACTACCCCTGCGAAGCTTTGTGAGGATGACTTTGTTAAGCAAAGCCTGAAAAAGACGCTCAAAATAGAAAACTATAATGAAAAACATCTCAATCTCCGCGATGAGCTTGTAGAAAACCGTACAGCAATGACACCGAAAGCATACAAAGTTCGATATATAGAAGATAATTTTCTGCCAAAAACAGAAAAACATATCAAAAAATACCGTGCTGCTGTTGATTATTCAAAAAGAGAACAGGCTGTACAAATAAAAATTAAGAATCTTCTCACTACAAAAAAACAGCTTTCAGAAGGTGATTTTGTTGAATTTGAAACGGTTCATGATGTTGATTTGGGTAATAAATTTTATCCGAAAGGCACAATTGTAAGAGGAAGAATTGAAACAGTTTCTCCGAACGGTTTTTCAGGGGTTCCAGCTGATTTGATTTTGGGAAATTTCACTCTGGGTAATCTTCCTTTACAGGGTGAACTCCAGAAAAAAGGCAAGAACCACAGTGTGTGGGTATATCCCTGTGCCTATGTCGGAAGTTTTTTCTTTGGTGCAGGGGTGATTTTTTTACTTGTTAAAGGCGGTCAGGCACAAATTTCACCCGAGGAAATTTTTACAGTTTATGTTCAAAATTGAGTTAATGTTGCGGGAAATAGCTGTTTTTCAGTTGCCTAGCGGTGATAGGCTTCGTTATTGTTGATTTTAAACGCCCTGTAAACCTGTTCGTAAAGCAGCACTCTGATAAACTGGTGAGTAAATGTCATTTTTGAAAAACTGAGTTTGAGATCAGCGCGGGAACTTACTGACGGGTCGAGTCCGTTTGCTCCGCCAATTATGAAAACGATTTCATTATGCCCGATTTGGGAAATTTCTTTTAGCTTTTGCGCAAATTCTTCCGAGGAAAGGCTTTTCCCGCAAATTTCAAGCGTAATTACAAAAGAATCGGGCTTAATTTTCAAAAGAATCTTTTCAGCTTCAAGCTCCATGTATTTTTTTGCAAGGGTTTCGTCTTTAATCTCCTGTGCCGGAATTTCGATAGGAATCAGTGAACAATAAGCCCCGAGGCGTTTTTCATATTCCTCCAGAGCGAGTTTTGTGAATTTTTCTTTTATTTTCCCTACTGCAATAATTTTTATGTTCATAATTCAACACACAAAGCCTTGTTCATCATACGATTCCAGCGCCAGTAGCTGTAATAAATCGTCGCATTAGCCAAAACCGGCAGCCAGAGTGCTTTTTTGCTGTATTCAAAGCTGTTTATGTTGCGTGTGACGTAGTTTATTGCAACAACGGTTTCATGACCTTTGACAACCCGCACAAGCGCGCACTGCGCGGGGTCGGTTTTTGTGCTTTTGTAAGCGCACCATTGCATAATCGCGTCGTCGGTTTCGGATTTGAGCTTTTTTGTTTCAATCTTGCCGAATTTGTCGCGTTCGTAGCCCACAATTGTTTCAATGAACGAATCAGCGCCCTCGTTTGCCTGTTTTGCCCATTTGTAAGAATGAAAAATCAACATTTCGTTCCAATTTTCAGGGTCATCATAAGTCGGCACGAATTTAGCTATGATTTCCTGCTCCTCGTCCTTGCGTTCGTACGAAACAGCTTTCCAATCCCTGTCAGGATAGTGCAAAATCGCAGTTTCGTATGAAAACGCCGGAATAGCACGCATTACGCCGAAAATAGCAATCATTAGAAAGAAAATTTTATACAATTGTCCAGGCAGGTTTTTCATCAGCCGTAATCACTTCCACTGGTTCATTTTTCAGGATTTCCACAATCTTTTCCGAGAAGAATTTTTCGGATTCAAAGTGTCCAATGTCCAGAAGCGCCATGTCTTTAACCTCCAAAGCCGCATGGTACTTGACATCCGAGGTAATATAAATATCCGCACCGCAAACATCGCCGATAAACTCCGCACCTGCTCCGGCGCAGATTGCGACTGATTTTACGGCGGTTTTTTGGAGTTTGTTAATTAATTTAATCTTTTCAAGCGCGTAAGTCGTTTTGACTGCGGCGATAAACTTGTCCAGAGGCAGTTCAAAGGGCAATTCTCCGGATTTTACGTAATCGTTAACGGCTTTGATGTTCGAAAGCCCGAGTTTTTCGACTAGAATATCCGTTGTTCCGCCCTGTGCGCGGTCAAAATTTGTGTGCGCGCTGTAAATTTGTATATTATTTTGTATAGCACGCTGGTGAAGCGGATTTTCAAGTTTTTTTACGGGAGAAAAAATCAAAGGATGATGCGAAATTATCAAATCACAGCCCATTACAACGGCATGTTCAAGCACATCGTCCGTAACGGTAAGGCAGGCAAGGATTTTGTTTGTTTCGCAGTTGTGAAGATTGATTTGCCAGCCGGAATTGTCCCATTCTTCAGCGGTTTCGGGGGGCGCAAAATCTTCAATTTTTTTCAAAATCTTCTCAATTTTCACTTTTTTCGCCTTTCAAAACAGTTTCAAGGATACTTTTTGCGATATTGTCTTTTGTGTTGCGGTCTATTTTCACCATTGGCGCATTTTTTGAAAGAATATAAACCTCATTATAATCGCTTGAAAACGCAATGTCCTTGCGGGTTATGTCGTTGGCGACCAGATAATCGCAGCCTTTTTTCTCGAGTTTTGACTCTGCGTTTTCGAGCAAATCGTCGCTTTCCGCACAAAATCCCACAATAACCTGATTTTCTCTTTTGTTTTTGCAAAGATTCGCAAGAATATCCGGGTTTTTGACGAGTTTTATTATCAATTCATCATTTCCGTCTTTTTTAATTTTTGATTTTGCGCATTCAACCGGTCGATAATCGGCAACAGCTGCCGCCATTATTACGCAATCAGCTTTCTGAGCTTCGTTTTGGACGGCTTTTTCCATTTCAAGAGCGCTGTTTACGGTGACTGTTTTGTACGGTTTTGTTTCTTCGAACGTGCAAACCAGTGTAACGTCGGCGCCGGCATTATATGCGGCATCAGCGAGGGCTTTTCCCATCTTTCCGGAGCTGTAATTGCCGATGTAGCGCACGGGATCGATGTTTTCACGGGTGCCACCGGCTGTGATGAGGATTTTTTTGCCTTTCAGCGCCCTGTTTTCGTACAAAAGGAGCGCGGCTTCGTTAAAAACTTTTTCAACTGACGCGAGTCGTCCTTTTCCGCAGGTTCCGCATGCGAGAAATCCGCTTTCCGGCTCCACAATATGCATTCCAGCGTCTTTTAGCGCAGTAATGTTATTCTGAACGAATTTATTTTCCCACATTCCAGTGTTCATTGCCGGCGCAAGGAGAATTGTTCCCTGAAACGCGCATGCAAGCGAGGTCAAAAGGTTGTCTGCGATGCCGTTTGCAAGTTTTCCGATGGTATTTGCGCTCGCAGGGGCGATTACGAAAATATCCGCCCAGTCGCAGAGCGAAATATGCTCGGGTTTTTTGTCAGTTGTGTTGAACTGCTCAATATAAACCTTATCCTGTGAAAGCGTGTCCATTGTGAGCTCGGTTACGAACTCTTTTGCGTTCGGTGTGAGTACGACTTTTACGTTTGCGTCATTTTTTTTGAACATTCTGACGAGTTCGCAGATTTTGTAGGCTGCGATTCCGCCAGTTATTCCGATTAAGATATTTTTGTTTCTCAGCATAGCTATATTATACACGAAAACAGACCGTCTGCGTCCAAACGGTCTGTTTTGCTTTATTTTTTAAAATTTTTAGGGTTTCGGGTAGTACATAATGCCCATCGGTCTTGCGAACAGGTCAAAAAACTGTTTTCTTTCAAGACGCGGATTGTTGCCAATAGAGGTCAAATCATTGTTTCGCAAAACAAGATTCACATTTTCGTAAGAATCATAAATCGGACCGACGCCGTTTCTTTTAATTGAGCCTTTGTTTACGTTCAACTGGATGTTTTTTCCGTTTTTGTTGACGATATGGGTCATATCACGTTTTGTGCTGTTGAAAATATTGACCAGAATGTCACCTTTTGGGCTTACGGTCTTTCCTATTAGCGACATAAGGCGCCCTTGTGGGTCGAGACCCATTATTCTTGTATGTCCGGTAATATCCCTGGCTGTTTTATAGACTTCGTGCCCGTCTTTGCTGACAAATTTTTTAACCGGAACTTTTCTGTTGATTGCGTAACTGAGAAAACTTCTTACATGATCATTGGAGCTACAAAGCATTTCTGTAAGCCTGAACACATTTCTTTTAAACATACACTTCTCTTTCTATGGGCTGAAAACAATTTTATGAGTAAAAAATGCAAAAATGAAAAAATTTGCCATGGAAAAAACGCATACTTAACTTTTTGTTACAAAAATAAGGGTTCAGTCTAGTCAATGCAGAGTCTTTTGTCCTGAAGAAGCTTGTCAAGATTCAGCAGGTTTATCACGGTGTTTTCATTGTAGATTTCGGCTTTGATGTAGAGATTGTCGAGCTTGAGGTCGTTTTTGTTTTGGATTTGGTCTTTTGAGATATTCATTACATCCAAAATCTCGTCAACCAGCAGTGCCAGTTTGAGTTCTCCGGCGTTAAGGACGATTATTTTTTCCTCTTCGGAATCCTCTTTCTGCTCAAACCCAATAAACTCTTTCAGGCTTAGCACTGTGAAAAAATCGCCCTTTAGATTTATTATTCCTTTTATGTATTCGGGCGTATAGGGGATTTTTGTTACGGTAAGATTTTTTCTGCTGATGAGCTCTTTCACGTAATCGGAATATATGCAGTAAATATGCCCGTTTATTTTGAAAAGAACGTATTTATCTTTGCCAAAAAAGTCATTTTCGAGCGCAAAATTCATTTTTACTGCGATTTCTCTGTTTCTTTTTTCAAGAATTTCCAGCGATTTTTCATCTTTCGGGAAAAATTCGCAATAATTTGTGTCGCCTACCGTTGATTTTGTTTCTCTTATAAAGGATTCCAGCGCTGAAATGTTCAAAATATTGATAAGCCGGTTTTTTTCCTGATAAAATGCCCTTATAAAGCTGTTCATTGTGCCGAGAGTTGAGGATTGGACGCTGTTTTTGTTAGTTGTGATAAAATCCGAAACTTTATCGACAATTATTGCCCAGAGCGATTCTTCGCCTTTTACTATGATAATCTGGTTTGTGACTGTAAAATTTTTCTGAGGTAAATTAAGAAGCCGCCTTATGTCTGGAACATTTATTAAAAGCCCGTTGTAATTGAGAATTCCGACTGTATTTTCGGGCAGTTTTTGGGGCGTAATCAACGCGGGCAGCATTGTAACCTCCATAACGAACTCCGCATTCAGTGCGTAGGTTCTGTCATCCAGCTCAAAACACAGATATAAAATTTCATCGGGTTGGGTTATTGGATTTATTATTTGGGACATTAATATTAAAACCTTGTTACAATCAGGACTTTGTAATAAAATTATTATATTGCAATTTGGCTGAAAATGACAGGGGAGTTTTTAATGAGCAACGAATTAAGTTTTATAAAAAAATCAAATATAAAGTTTGCGATAGATATGGTTCTGCTTTTTTCTTTCCTTGTTATGGTTGTGGCTTTTGTGCATAAAAGCTCTATGAACCTTAATCATCTTGCTGCTTTGTTCTTTTTCTTTATGTTTTATATTGTTCAGTATGTTTTTACGCGTCAGTGGCTTATAGGCGAGTTGAGAAAAGTTGTTACCGAAAAGGCAGGAAAAACAAAAACTTCTGCTGAAAGAATCCTCACCCTCGCTACCGAACAAAGAAATATCACAGAAGATTACAAATCACTTGCACAAAATACAATACAAATGATAGAAGAGCTCAAAAACACCTCGAATGAGATGAAAATCGCTGCACGCAGCGCGCTGGAGCTGGTTTGTTCCGAGTTGGAAAGTGCTGATTCCGAAAAAGTCGCCGTAAAGGCAAATATCGAAAAAATGGTTGTTCTAAAACAGAGAATTCAGATAATTGCCGAGCTGATTCTTGAATTGAGCGAATATATCCAGCAAATCGGCTCAATAATCGGGCTGGTTGAGGATATTGCGGAACAGACGAACATGCTGGCGCTGAATGCTGCGGTTGAAGCGGCTAGAGCGGGCGAACACGGCAAAGGTTTTGCGGTTGTTGCCGGAGAAATCAGAAAACTCGCTGACGAATCCAAACAGGCGACTACAAAAATCGTTTCTCTTATCAACGATATCCAGCATACAACAAATTCAACGGTTATGGCGACCGAAGAAGGCACAAAGGAAATCGAATCCGGCGTAAAACTCGCAACAGAAATCGAAAACAACTACATTGTCCTGAACAAAGCTGTTGACAGTCTCAAAAAGATGGCTGAAAACGTTTCAGGCAGCTCGGATAGCCAGCTGAAACTTTCTGATACGGCTATTCATACAATCAATGATTTGAACCAGAAAATTCAAATGTCTTTAAAAACAATTGAAACAAATATAACAAATATTAATATGCTTCGAGATTTGTCCGAAAGCTTGACCAAACAGAATGAACAATAGACGAAAATGAGGCGTACGGATGGATTTTCTGCCCGAAGAAACTGATGAAATTCTGAATATTTTTAGAGAAGAAACGGAAGAAATTATCCAGAAACTCAACAACAACCTTCTCCAGCTCGAAAATACCCCCAACGATAAAGAAAAACTCGTTTTTATGTTCCGTGATGCCCATTCGCTCAAGGGCGCGGCAAGGATGATTGGTTTTAACAATATTCAGCGCCTCGCTCACAAAATTGAGGATGTGCTGGGGCTTGCAAAAGAAAACAAGCTCCATATTGACCGTGAAATTACCGATGTGCTTTACAAAGCAACGGATTTGCTCTCTTTTCTTATTGAAAATTCCGTGAAAATCAAAAAAGAATATTACACGGATGATATCCAAAAATATATCGAAAATATTGATATTCTTATTGATAAGCGGATGAAAGAGCAAGAACCCCAATCCGCAGAACCATTGCCGGCACCTGAAAATGACCTCAAAGAAATGTCGCCGCGTGCTGTACTTGCAATAAACGGACTTTTTAGCGAGGCTCTTCTGGTCGGAGCAAAATTCAGCCCCGAAAACAGTACAAAATACCTCGAAACACTTTTTGATACAACAAAAGAACTCGAAAAACTCCTGAAGGAATCCGGATTTACGTCTGTTGATGAGCAGATTTCCAATATAAACAGCAAAATTTCTTTTGTGATTGAAAATTCAAACGTAATGACCGAATCGGAAATTCAGGAGCTGAACTCAGAGCTTTTTAGCGCGTCTGAAGATTTGAACAGGATTTATCAGACGCTCGGGGAAAAAACTGTGGATTTTCGTTCTTTGATTGAATCAAAGCTCCATCCGGATGAAAATTCTCCTTTAAACATTGCACTGCCCGCTCAGGAAGAACCGGAAGAAAGCAATGAACAAAAACTTATCAAAAAAGTGCAGTTTGTTAAAGAAAAACTTGAGAAACTCGGGGTTGACCTGTCGGAAATTCCTGAAATAAATAAGGTTTTGAACCATATTATCTCAAAAAGCGAAAAAAGCAGCGTCGAACATATCGCAAACAAGCTGATTGAGGTGCTCAACACTGTCAAAAAGGCCAATACACTGCCGGAAAGAGAGGTTGTGCAAATTTTGAAGCAGAGCACAAACTCCCTCGAGCGGATTTTGAACAATGAAAAGGGCGAAGAAGAAGATTTGTCGCTGATTTTGCAGCGATTGGATATTGTGCGGCAGATGATTGCACTGAATATGGCGAAAAACCCGCTTTCTAACATTGCCTCGGGCATTGACGAGTCAGGGCTGACCGTGAAAAAGGCTCAGGACTTTTTCAATTCGTTTGAATCGACTTCTATAAAAACTCTGCGCGTTGACACGAAAAAACTCGACCAGCTCGTGAATCAGATGGGCGAATTGATTATCACGCGCATAAAACACCAGAAAAACATCACAGAGCTTGAAGAAATTCTTGAAGAACTCAACGAATGGAAAAATTTTAACCACAAATCACAGAGTTTTATCAAATATTATGACAAAAAGCTGATGGCGTCGATTGCTGCGGGGGATTTTGGGAGCGTTTCCGTTTTTAGCAAGCAGATTTATTCGATTTTTCAGGAAAATGCCTTTAAAATAATGAAACTCAACAACCGCATTCTAAACCTGCAAAAATCAATCGATGAGGATGATACAAAGTTCAATATTATTGTCACACAGCTGGAGAGCATGGTGAAAAATATCCGGGTTTTGCCGCTTGCAACGATTTTTCACATGTTTCCGAGGATGATTCGCGATATTTCCAAGGATACGGGCAAAAAAATCGAGCTGCTCATCTCCGGAAGCGAAACCAGCGCGGACAAAAAGGTTATTGAAGAGATAAAAACCCCGCTGATGCATATTATAAGAAATTCCATCGACCATGGAATCGAAACGCCCGAAGAACGTGTTTCCGCAGGGAAATCCCCGACAGGACAAATTCATCTTCATGCAAAAAGCCTTGAAAACAAAATCGTAATTGAAGTAAATGACGACGGACGCGGGATTGACCTAGAATTGATTAAAAAACGCGCCCTTGAAAAGAAACTTATAACAGAAAAAGAGCTTGAATTTCTCACTAACGAGCAGGTGATGAATATAATCTTCTGGTCAGGGTTTTCGACGGGCAAAGTCGTTACCGAAATTTCCGGCAGGGGGCTCGGGCTTGATATTGTGCAGACAAAAATCTCACAGCTCAACGGGCGTGTAAAAGTTTTTTCTGTTGTCGGGCATGGCACGAAGATTAGCATTGAGCTCCCTATTTCAATGTCAACAATGAAAGCATTTATTGTAAAATCCGCAAATCAGCTTTTTGCAATGCCGATGACAGCCGTAAAAACCGTTATGTGGGTCGAAAGCGAGGAGATTTATACAAGAAATGAAAACAAAACCGTACTTATTGACGGAAAATCCATTCAGGTGTTTGAACTGTCCGAGCTTTTGAGCTTGCCGCCGGCTCCGGAAAGCCTTGAAAATACCAGAAAAACCCTTGTTGTTGTTGAAATTGAAAATGCAATGATGGGCATTATTGTTGACAAAATCCTTGGCGATGAAGAAATTCTCCAGAAAAAACTTTCGCCCCCGATAGTTAAGCTCAAAAATATCATGGGAATTACGACCCTTGTCACGGGTGAGGTTTGCTTGATTTTGAATCTTATAGACCTTTATAAAAATTCATATGCAGGCACTGAAAAAGGGCTTATTGAAAGCAGATATAAAATCCAGCCGAAATCCAACCGCGATTATACTGTGCTTATTGTAGATGATTCAATCACAACACGCTCTTTGCTTAAAAATATCCTGTTCCATTGCGGTTACAATTTCAAAATGGTTAACAACCCGAAAGAAGCGTTTGAGGAGCTTGCAAAAAGTAAATTTGACCTGATTTTATCCGATTTGGAAATGCCTGAGATGGACGGGCTGGTTTTTGTTGAACAGCTGAAAGCGGATGAGCTTTACAGAAAAATACCGATAATAATAATCTCCTCCCGTACCCAGAATGACCCCAAAATCAAAGAATGTCAGGCAGACGGGTTCATCAGCAAGTCTGATTTTAATCAGGAATATCTGCTTGAAAAAATTAAACAACTTTTGAAGAAAAATGATTGAAGATAACGTAAAAAAGTACAACATAAGAACCGTGCACTCAAATCAGGTAAAAGTTTATGCTTTGATGCTTTTTGATGCGTTGAACGGGAAGCTTTTTGATTTTGGCGAGAAAGAGAAGTCCTATCTCGGAGCTGCAGCGCTTTTGCACGATATCGGGTACCATATCGACAGAAAATCCCATCACAAACATTCGCTTGAGATGATTCTGGGGATGGATTTTGAAGAATTTGACGCCCGTGAACGTGAAATAATTGCACATCTTGCGCGGTATCATCGCTCGGCTTTCCCGGATGAAACAAAACACATGCGCTTTTCCGCCCTCAATAATGAACAAAAAAACGTAATCCTCAAACTTAGCGGGCTTTTGAGGCTTGCTGACGGACTGGACAAGCCCGCTAAGAACCTTATCACGGGAATTGATGCGGAAATTGATGATTTCTCCATAAATCTTTCTCTCAGAACGGTCGGTTTTCTCCCAAAGCTTGCAATGGCAGAGCAAAAAAAGGATTTGATGGGATTCGTTTATAAAAAAGCTGTGAATTTGAGTTGTAAAAAGCTTTAGCTGCGAGCCCGCAGGTTGGGCTTTCAGCCCAACAGCATCATGCGGATGCCCTTTGTGAATACCGTTGGGGTAGAACCCCAACCTGCCAACTGTGCGCGGCGAAATATAGGGTTGTCTTTTCCGTTCCGATTCCCCCGGCATTCCGCATCGGAGTAACTTTTTATGCGTTTAAAGAAGCCTCCTCCATAGTCACTCCAAAGACAACCCTATATTTCGCCTTTGAGAAATTATATTGACCACATGGTCAATGCGCATTTTGCATATTTCAATCCCCTGATGGATGAGAAAAATCCTCCATACGTAGTAAATTACTAATGAGGGGAATTATATTCCCGCAGAACTTGGTGAGGATAACAAAAAAATGGAAATATCAGGCTTGGATATTACTCTAAGAAGGATTCAGCAGATAGAAGCTACATTCAGCGCTCTGTCCAACACTGCTATGCCCAAAACTGATAATGATTTTCAAAAAATCCTCGACGCAAGCACGAAAACTGAAACTCCCAACTACAACAACCCTCTCACCGAAAAAATATTTTCATCAAGCTATAACAATACCCCGAAAACCTCACAAAATGCGGAAATTGACTCGCTAATTGATACTTATGCCGCAAAAAATAACATGGATTCGGCATTTATAAAAGCTGTAATCAAACAGGAATCAGGTTTTCAGCCGGAAGCAACTTCTCATTGCGGCGCAATGGGACTTATGCAGCTTATGCCGGCAACAGCCAGCTCAATGGGAGTTCGTGACGCATTCGATCCCGAACAGAACATTATGGGCGGCACAAAATACTTAAAAGGGCTTCTTGACCGGTTTGACGGCAATAAAGAGCTCGCTCTTGCCGCATACAACGCCGGCCCCGGCGCAGTTCAGCGTTACGGCGGTATTCCGCCCTACAATGAAACACAAAATTACGTAAGGAGCGTGCTTGCGCACTACAATGCATACAAAGGAGGTGCTGAATAATGATTTCAAGAGGACTTCAAATCGCAGCGAACGGTATGCTGGGCTTAATCGAGAATCAGGACGCAATTGCACACAACCTTGCGAACGTAAACACAGCCGGCTATAAAAAAGAGGCTTTGATTTTTAAAAATGTCTATAATTCCATTGTTTCTGAGCCTCAGAACCGTGCTGATTACAAATACAGAAACCATCACGACGTAGGAATGCTCAGCATGGGCTCACAATCGCACAAACTCGTCCATGAATTTTTACAAGGCACGCTTTCCAGAACTGACAGGCCTCTGGATGTGGCTATTCAGGGGGATGGCTTTTTCAAAGTGCAAGGGCCAGATGGAAACGTTGCTTACACAAGAAACGGAAATTTTGTCATAAATTCGCAAAATCTTTTGACAGACAATGACGGGAACCTTGTTATGGATAGGGAAAACCGCCCGATTCAGCTTAACATAAGAGCTCTGGGCATTACTACCCCGAAAGAAATTACGATAAATGGAAACGGCCAGATGTGTATTGTCAGAGGCGAGGGCGCAGGCACACAGGTTCTGCAAACTATCGGGGTCTGGGATTTTTCAAACAAAGAAGACATGAAATCGCTCGGCTCTGCAAGATATTATCCTAAAGATATCACCACAAATCCCGAGCTTGTTGCGGAAAAATATACCGTTGAACAGGGCGCAGTCGAGCTTTCCAACACAAATGTAGTTAATGAAATGATTAATACAATCAGCACAACAAGAAATTACGAAACGCTCAGCAAATTTGTCAAAGAAAAATCAAGTCTTATGCAAACTGCTATAAATATAGGAAGATTAAAATCCTAAAAAGCGCTAAAATAAATTGAATACCCGAAAAAGGGCAAAACAAAAACTATACTTGGAGGAAAAAATAAAATGTTAAGATCGCTGACAACAGCCGCAACCGGAATGATTGCACAACAACTGAATCTCGACGTTGTTGCGAACAACATTGCGAACGTAAACACAACCGGCTACAAAAAAGTCAGAGCAGAGTTTCAGGATCTTCTTTCTCAGGCGCAGAGAACCCCCGGCGCAATGCTGAATCAGGGTGTTTATCAGCCTGTCGGCATAGAAGTCGGGCTCGGTGTAAAAACAGCAGCAACAACGCGTATTTTTACAGGCGGCCCGCTTACAGCAACTGACAGGTCGATGGATATTGCGATTGAGGGCGAAGGTTTTATCCAGATTGTACGTCCGGACGGCACTCTTGCTTATACGCGTGACGGCTCGTTTAAAATTGACGCAGTCGGGCAGGTTTGTACTTCTGACGGCTTTTTGATTCAGCCGCAAATAACAATTCCTCAAAACGCAACCGAAATTAACATCACTCCTGACGGAAACGTCTCCGTAAAAATCGGAAACGACAACAATCAGAGCATTGTGGGGCAAATTCAGCTCGTAAAATTCCAGAATCCGTCAGGTTTGACCTCCATAGGACACAATTTGTATGTTGAAACGCCCGCATCAGGCACTCCGGTAATGGGAACACCGGCTCAGGACGGCTACGGCACGATTCAACAGGGATTTTTGGAGGCTTCTAACGTCCAGCTCGTTGATGAGCTGATAAACCTCATCAAAGCAGAACGCGCTTTTGAAGCAAACTCAAAAATAATCACGGCTTCGTCAGATATACTCCAGCAAACTAACGCAATGGTACAATAATGAAAAAAATACTTGTCACAGCATTAATATTCATCACAGCTTCGCTGCATAACGCCTGTATGGCACAGGTTATCAGCGCAGACAGTTTTAAAATGCTTGTGAAAAATCAGATTTGTATGGATTTGAAGAAATATAATCTTGAAAATGCAGAAGTAAACATCGGAAATATCCCTGTTTCACAATTGACCCTTCCGGATGGAAAAGTTTCGGTCGAGGTTATCTCAAATTCCAACGGAACAGCACCCAAAGAATACAAAAAAATCAATATTTTTGTAAACGGAACAAATGTAAGAACACTTTATGTTCAGGCTGAGATAAAAGCGTTCAAAAATGCGTTCCTGATCCTTCTCCGGAATCCCGATCCCGTTATCCTTCACCTCGAGAACAACACGCTCAACCTCCCGGTAAACCGATACATCCACACGTCCGCCCGGATTATTATACCGGATCGCATTGTCACACAGATTGTAGATCAGCTCGTCCATCATCTGCCGGTTCGCCGTCACCATCTGCTGCTCTCCCGAGAAAGAAAGCTGCACCTGATGCTTTTCTGCAGACATTTGAAGCATCTCCACACAATTTGCCGCCATATCGCAGATATCAAGCTCCTCCATAATATCTTCCGTTGTCACATCAAGTTCAGACAAACGAATAATATCATTGATCAGTGTCAAAAGACGGTTCGAACTCTTATGGATCTCTCTGGCAAATCTCTGCACATCGTCCCCTGTCGCAATCCCATTTTCAATCAATTCCGAATAACCGGAAATAGAGGTCAGCGGTGTCTTCAATTCATGGGAAACATTTGCCGTAAATTCCTGCCGCATATTGGCATTGCGGATAATGTCCTCATGCTGCGCACGTATCGTTGTCACATACGGCTCAAGCTCCTCATATACATGATACATGCCCGGTCCCTCCAGATTCTTGGCAAGCTCCTCGATCGGCTTAACGATACTTTTCGTCAATGCGTGGGACAGGATCACACATGCCGCAAACAGAAGAACACTGAGAACAACAAGCCTTGGCACGGTGCTCAGCAAAATTCCCGTCATACTGCTGACCTCCTTGGAGATACGCAGCACATAACCATTATCCAGCCGTACCGCATAATAAAACGCACTTTTGCCGAGTGTCTGTGAATTACGCACCGCCTTGCCCTCTCCCTTTGAAAATGCGGATGCAATCTCCGGACGATTTTTGTGGTTTCCCATGCCCCTCACATCCGCATCGCTGTCACAGACTGCATTACCATCCGGGTTGATCAGCGTGATACGAAGATGCTTCGGTGTATTTTCCATATGGACATTTGCCGGATCTGACACCATCTGCCACGCATCCGACTCGACCATCACATCTGCCGAATTTCTTAGATCCTGAATGACTTCCTTCGTCAATACACCATAAAAGACAGTCGCAGAAAGTGCTACTGTCTCCAATATTGTGATCACCGTCAATATCATACATAAAATGTTAATCCGCCGTTTCATCCATCAATTCCTTTCCTCTGCCGGAACAGTTTTTTTTAATGTTATGTAGACCATTCCGGCAGTTTTACTTTTCTCCTTCCTGCGTTATATGTCAAGTCTTTCCCTTTTCTACACAAGATTCATGCAGTACCCGACATTCCGTACGGTTTTAATATATTTTCCTGCATCTCCAAGCTTATGACGCAGTGTCTTGATATGCACATCGAGCGTGCGCGATTCAATCTCACAGTTTGCATGCCAGATATGCTCCATAATGCTGTCTCTGGGAAGCACGATCTCCTGATTCTGCGCCAGATAATGCAACAACTCATACTCTTTATAAGTAAGCTCTACCGCACTGCCTGACACAAAAACCTTTCGTTTCTCGTCATCGATCACAAGATCCCCGATCTTGATCACCTTCTCCGCATCCTGCTCTCCTGTTCTTCGAAGAAGTGCCTTGACACGGGAAACCAGCTCCATAACTCCAAACGGCTTCGTCATATAATCGTCCGCACCATTATCAAGTCCCTTCACCTTATCAATCTCTGTCGTTTTCGCTGTCACCATGATCACCGGAATCCTCTTCGTCTCTCTTTTCTCGCGGATCTTCCGAAGGATTGACAGACCATCCTCATCCGGCAGCATAATATCAAGCAGGATCAGATCCGGCTTCTTCTCTGCCAGTTCCTTATAGAAGGAACGTCCATCCGGGAATTCCACCGTCTGATGTCCCGCGTTTTTGAGCGAAAAGCTCTCAATCTCGCTGATATTTTTGTCGTCCTCCACAATATAAATTAATGCCATAGCCATCCCGCCTTTCTATCCTTTTAGGCTTTGTATATCACAAATTCGCAACGCTTCGGCAAAAGGTTCGAAAAAGCTTCGCTTTTTCTCACTCGCGGGTGCGTTCACATAGCGATCTGCCAGCTACCAGATGTTAACATCAGTATCTGGCAATCACTATGTTCACTTTTGCCTTCGCGCATAGTATATCACAAATTCATTGCGTACGCTTAATTAAAATATCCAAAATCAACGGACTCCATGACCGCATCCGCAATATTAACACAACTGTTTCCCATTCGGTCAATGCTGTGAAGGATCTTATTAAAGGAAGAGGTCAAACTCGCTTTACATTTTCCGGTGCTGACACGCTTCATATGATCCTTGCGAAGCTTCAGATCAAGTTCCAGAATCTTATCTCTCTTCTTAATGATCTTAGCGGCATTGTCCTTATCACCGGTTTCCATTACCTTCAGGGAAGCATCATACATATCGCCGATCAGCTTCAGACTCTTCTCCAGATCTCTGGAGGCGTCCTTGGAAAGCACGGATTTCTTGGAGGACTTATTCCCCTCCTCCTCAAATACCGCAAGAATATCGCCACACAACAATGCAAGACGGTTGACATCGCTGAGCACATACATGATACCTGCCGTCTGTGTTGCCTGCTCCTCGGTCAGAACACCTGCCGAAAACAGGTTAGTCAGATATTCCGTGATCCGTTCATCCAGATTCTGTACGACCTGGATCTTACTCTGCAGATCCTCCACATAAGTCCAATCTTTTAAGCCTGCCACATCCGAAATATCGTTAATGATCTCCTTTACCAGTCCGCTCAACCGGATCACCTCCTGGGATACCAGACGAAGTGCCGCTGTCGGCTGATTGACCAGATTATTGTCCAGATACATCGGCTGTGATGCATCCTTCTCATCCTTTTCTCCCGGAATAATAAACATAACGATCTTCACCAGCAGCCAGATCAGTGGGAGCCAGAGAAGTGTCATAATAAAGTTAAAGCCGGTATGCGCATTCGCAATCTGACGTGAGATCACATCAACCTCTGCCCCCTTCGGGGAAATATACTGGATCAGCTTTGCATACGGATGCACAAACCAGATAAAGATCAGACTTCCGCTGACATTAAACATACAATGCGCAAGTGCGGTACGCTTTGCATCTCTTGACTGACCAACACTGGCAAGCAGTGCAGTGATCGTTGTACCAATATTATCACCAAGCAGGATCGGGATCGCACCCGCAAGACCAAGAATACTTGTTGTTCCATCCGGTCCCGCCTGCTCTGCAAAATTCTGCAGCACCGCAATCGTTGCCGAGCTGCTCTGTACAACAAGTGTCATCAATGTTCCCACACAGACACCAAGTACCGGAATATGTGCTACCTTTGCGATCATTGCCGTGAATACCGGGCTTGCCGCCAGCGGCTTCATGACATCTCCCATCGTCTCAATCCCAAGGAAAAGAACAC
>OGOC01001401.1_pt1 | contig 19385 bp, 20 predicted proteins | sample 1552561 | NCBI WGS metagenome assembly OGOC01 (sample SAMEA2580148, study PRJEB22360) | human gut metagenome | biome: human gut; feature: human-associated habitat; material: faeces | place: Denmark | collected 2008/2010
TTAAGTCTGCTAATAATAGCGAATCTTTTTTATATTCATTTAATTTCTTTAATGCAAAGAGTCCATAATCTTTGATCAAAGATGTCCCCATCTCTATAATATCTGTTTTTCCTGCAAATATTTTTGCCATTTCTTCTGCTTTTGAAAGAGTCACTCTATCAATCGCTATCTGTAATTTCATGATCTTATCTCTCCTTAGTTCTTCTTTTGATAGGTCTTTAAAAATTCATTTAATCCATTGATCGTTGGAAGGCCTTCATTATCACTTAAATTCATAACCTGCATGGCTCCGATCGCATTTCCTCTCTCAAGGATTTTTTTGTCATCCAGACCTTCTAATGTTGCAGAGATCACTCCGGATGCAAAGCCGTCTCCAGCTCCTACAGTGTCAACCACTGGTACTTTAAAACACGTTTCTTCACTTTCCACAAATGATCCATCATCTAATCGTTCTTTGGAATAAGATCCAGAAGTTCCAAGTTTGATCACTACCTTCTTTACACCTTCATTTAAATAAAAATCTGCGATCTCTTCTTTTGTCTGAAGTCCTGTAAATAACTTTCCTTCACGGAATCCAGGCATGACAATATCACACATACATGCAAGTTTATTTGTCTCTTTGATCATCTGTTCCTCACTGTCCCATAAAACTGGACGTGGGTTTGGATCAAATGTTACCATCAAGCCATTCTGGTGTGCCATTTGGATCAATTCTTTTGTCATCTCTCTTGTCTCTTCACTTAATGCAGGAAAGATTCCTGTTACATGAAGAATCTTGCTTCCACTAAAATCAACATCTCGAAGCAGTTCTTTCGTAGCTTTTGATGCTGCGGAACCTTTTCTAAAGTAAATAACTTCAGGATCTCCAGCATCTACCTGATTCTTAATCTGAAATCCTGTTGGTGCTTCATTTGTTTCCTTAATATAACTTGTATCGATCTGTTCCTTCTTTAAGAAGTCTTTGATATATTCTCCAAATGGGTCTTCTCCTACCTGTGTCATATAAGAAACGCTGTGACCTAATCTTGATAATCCCATTGCCACATTCAATTCTGCTCCTGCGATCATCTTTGTAAAATGATCGACCTGACTTAGAGGCTGCTTTGTATCCGCTAAAAACATTACCATTGGTTCTCCGATTGTTAATACTTCACACATAATTCTTTCTCCTTTATTTTGCTTCTTTGACTGTTTCTATCTGATCTGCGATTTTTTCTTCATCCATTGGATATTCTATCAATACTTTGACTTTGTCCCCCAATACTTCTATCATCTTCTTCCATGGGATCAAACCGTCTTCTAACATAACAGTTCCAGGTTTTTCATTTTCAAATGCAATATTTTTTAAATGAAAAATAGTTATCTGGTCTTTTAATTCTTTAAATGATTTTTCTGGATCTTCTTTTTGCCAGTACCAGTTTCCAAGATCCATCGTATATCCGATTGGCAACTCATATTTCCTGATCTGTTCTAAAGTCTCTTTTGTACAGGCAAATGTTCCATTTTCTTCGGTCTGGTCATTTTCGATCGTATATGTCATCTCATATTTTGATAAAATATCCTTTAATTCTTCTGCTCCTGCCTGATCAATTTCATTCAGACTTCCAATATTAAATTTGACATTTTGAATGTTCATTTTTTTTGCTTCTTCCAGATAAGTTGTAAGATTTTTATTTGGAACTTTGTCTTCTACAATCTTTTCTGGCACGGAATAATATAATGTCATATCATTTTGTGAAGCTTCTTTTATATATTCTCTTCTTACTTCTGCAAGTGAAATTCCTTGATCTTTGATTGCTTTTAATAACGTACTTTGTGCTGTACCCTGATCTAATTTTTCTTTATAAACTAAAAGATTGATTCCTAATTCCTGTCTCATCTTATGCCTCCTGCTCTTTTAATGGTTTTCTTGTAAATCCAATGATCAGTGCGGATACCAACATTCCAATTGCAATTGCTGCTAAATATAATAATTTCTGACTGATCACTCCTTCTACCACTGGTGTTACGAAGATTCCTCCATGTGGTGCTGGAAGGGAAATCTGAAATAACATTGCAAGTCCTCCCGCAACTGCAGAGCCAATGATTCCTGCTGGGATCATGCGGACTGGATCTGTTAATGCGACTGGCATACAGCTTTCTGTGATAAAACTTGCACCTAACAGATAATATGTTTTCCCCTGAATCTGCTGATCTTTTGTGAATTTCTTTTTAAATAATGTTGTTGCAAGTGCTACACCAAGTGGTGGGACAACACCTCCAACCATTGCTGCTGCCATTGGATAATAATTTCCATTGCTGATTGCAGCAACTGCAAATGTATATGCAACTTTATTGATCGGTCCTCCAAGATCCACTGCCATCATTCCACCAATGACCATTCCTGTTAAAACAAGATTCTGTGTTCCAAGTCCGTCAATAAATCCTGTCAATCCCTGATTTAACCATGCCATTGGAACGGATACGACACATAACATTACAATTCCTACTACAAATGTACTGATCACAGGGATGATCAAAAGTTTTTTAATACTCTGAAAATCTTCTGGAAAATTACCCAGCAATTTGTTTAACAGTTTTACAAGATATCCTGCTAAAAATCCTGCAACGATTCCTCCTAAAAATCCACTTCCCGTTGTCTTTGCGATCATACCACCGATCATTCCTGGCGCCAAAGCATCCTGACCTGCAATCGTATGTGCAATAAATCCTGCAAAAATTGGAATCATCAATAACATTGCATTGTTATGTCCAATCTCATAAAGAATCTTAGCAAACTGGTTCACAGAGTTATCTCCGATCCGCATTCCAAACATAAAAGAAATTGCCATTAAGATTCCTCCACCTGCTACAAATGGGATCATAGGTCTAAGACCTCCCATTACATCATCGTATAATACGCTTCCTACACTCTTCTTCTTTGTTTCACCGTTCATATTTACCCTCCTGAATTTTTTGTTTCTGATTTAGTTTATCGTTCTCGTTTATCGGTTTAGTTTATCGGTTAACTAAGATGCTTTTATGATACTCATATGATGTATTTTTGTCAATACATCTTTTACAACTTTGGCGTTTTAGACAAAAATTATGTGTGTTATCCTTTTAAATATCTTATATTTTTATGCAGTTTTCACAATATTTCTTAAGACATAAAAAAAGAAGAAGGAAACAAAAAAATTCCCTTCTTCTTTTTAATATTTTGATTTATTTTAATTTTGTTGACTCATATCGACAGATATCTGCTTTGATTTCCTCATAAACAACTTCTTTTTTCTCTTTATGTTCAATCTTATCGAACAATAATCTTGCCGCTGCTTCTCCCATGGAAAATGGATGTTGTTCTATACATGTGATTCCAGGGCCACTATATTTCGCCCATTTTTCATCTGCAAATGCACAGATTCCAACATCTTTGCCCACTTCCTGCTCCATATGATAAAGATGTGAAATGATTCTTCTTAAAACTTCATCATTATTTGCAAAAAAACAAGTTTTCTCATGATGACTAATGATCTCTGCTAATTTCGCCATAATATCTAATTTTTCTTCGTCTTCTAAGATCAGAATCTCGCCATTGATCGTATCACTCTGCGAAATATACGTTCTGACTGTTTCTTCTCTTAATTGTCTGGTGCTGATCCCATCTGTTGATTCACTTACAAAAACAATATATTGCCATCCTTGATCTTGTAATTCTCCTAACATCTTCTTTGTCACTACTTCGTTATCATTTACCACACTGTCACAGATTGCATCTTTATATGTCCGGTCTAATAAGACGACTGGCTTACTTTCTTCCATCTGACATGTGTTCTTAATAAAATCTGCATTATTCCCAACAGAATTTATGATCACTCCATCTGTCTGTTCATTAAAAAATGACTCAATATTTTTATTTTCCTGATCTTTGTTGTTATCCGCATCTGCAATCAATAACTGGCAGCCTCTTTTTCTACATTCTGATTGTACACCCTTGATCAGTAAGGAGGAAAAAGGATTGCCAATATCTGCAATCGTAAATCCTATACAATTTGATCTGTCTGATTTTAAACTTTGTGCGGCTCGATTTGGTCTATAATTTAATTCTTCCACAACATCTTGTATCTTTTTTCTTGTCTCCTCTGACATAAATTCATAATCTCCGTGAAGATATCTTGAGATGGTTGTCTTAGATACTCCGACAGCTGCCGCTACATCTGCCATTGTTGCTTTTTTACGTTTTCTTGTTTTATTTTCCAATGTCCTTCACCTTGCATTTACTTATTTTCCGATCAGTACTTTCTTCCCATAATATCTGTTTAGATAATCACTTAACTGATATAATGCCATCGTTGCCGCATTATCATCCATATCTACACTAACAGATTCATAACTTTCTGATTAACTGAACTGTCAATTATTATCGCCTTATGTTTTATAAATTAAACAAATCACTATGTGTCCCTGTTCTAGAAAGTGTAAGAACTAGTTCATTATCTTCTACATAATAAATAAGAAGCCAATCTGGTTGTATATGACACTCTCTATGTCCACTCCAATTTCCTGATAACATATGATCTTTATATTTACATTTGCTAATTTGGATACAACCTCTTTTAGAAGCTTAATATTTAATCCTCTCTTTTTCGCTAATTTATAATCCTTTTTAAATTGTGTAGTATTTTTTATTTCATATTTAGTCATTATCTAAATCTGCAAAAAATTCATCTACGTCATGATATCCTTTAACAGATGAATCTTTTGCAATCCTTTCTGCTTCAAGCATTGCTGAAACAGTTTCTTTGCTTGGAGTTCCCTCTGTAATCTTAAAAGGAATTCCTCTTTCTCTCAGAGATTGACGAACAAAAATATTAAATGCTGTACTTAGATTCATACCAAGTTCTTCATACAAAGCTTCTGCTGCTGCTTTTAAATTACTATCCATTCGAATACTAATATTACTTGTTGTTGATTTAGCCATGATATCACTCCTTTCACTATTATTATATGTTAATTGCACGAAATTATCAATACATTGCACGAAAATACTCATTAATGTTTTTTATAATAAATATAAGAAGCAACCGTCGGTATCAGTACAACAATCAGCATAATTACAACTGCTGCCGCAATCGGATCGACAAATTTCTGAAATCCAAGCAGAATCGTCAAAACTCCACCGATGATCCACCATTTCCCCGCCATTCGATGCGTATAATCCCAATTTTCTTCATTATCCAATGTCCATGGAAGTTTGATTCCGATCATATAGTTCTGTCTGCACTTTGGAAGATAATTTCCAACAACAATCAGAACTATTCCTAGTAAAACATTCGTCCACAGATTTAAATTGATCACGTCTTTATATCCTAATGCATTTCCATAGATCATTACCCCACACCAAAGTGATACAACCGGACAGATACATAGGATCAGATGATAAATCTTAGACCCAACATTCCTTTTCTTAGGATCAAATTCTGTGATAACACTACATAAAATATGCACTGCCAAAACAAACAGATAAATTCCTGCTACTGCAAATAATTTGCTGCTGTATCGATCGGCCTCGCCGTTTCTTCCAAAATGTGTTGCCACCTGTGCTGGCAACTGATCCCATAATAAGAATCCAGCAAACATTGGTAATAAAATTACAATACAACTTGCAATAAAAAACTTCTTATTCTTCTTTAACATCATGATTTCCTCCCTTCAATTCTGACAACCATAACATAACTTCCTCAACAACTGATGTATTTAACGTGTAGTAAATATAATTTTTCTCTTTCTTCTCGAAGATCAGCTCTGCTTTTTTAAGAATCTTCAAATGATAAGAAATGGTTGCACCTGTCATATCAAAGTGAGAACCAATCTCTCCAGCAGACATACTACCATCCCGCAACATCATAAGAATCTCTCTTCGTATCGGGTCTGATAATGCTTTAAATGTCTCTGCAAATCCCATAACTCTCATCCTTTCTGTGACTATTTAGAAATATTTCTAATTACTTTATAGCATGATGTATTCCAAAAGTCAATTATTATTTAGATTTTTTTCTAAATAGTTTTCATTGCAGAAATTTAACATAGATATCATTTAAATTTTGTATTTCCCTGTTACCATCATCTTATACACACGAAAGGAGTACTTAATATGATACGATTATTTGCATCCGATATGGATGGAACTTTATTAAATGACAAAGGATATATATCTGACCGAACGATCAATGCGGTGAAAAAATTACAGAAACATGGAATTCACTTTATTGTAAATACTGGAAGGGATTATCACGCTGCCAAAAGAGAACTTGATGCGGCATCTCTTTCCTGTGATATGATCTGTCACAGTGGGGCTTGTACTTATGATGTACATGGCAATGGATTTCATATTACTTCGCTTCCGAAAAGTATTGCAAAACAGATCTTAACTGTTTTTGAACGGCATGGTGCTTTTGCCGACATTGCAACGGAATATGGAAAAACCTCAATCACTGATAAAAATACGTTACTATCTTATTATAAAAATGAAGTGTTTCCTGCCGTTGAACAAGAAGGTAAATTATATTTCCGTACTTGGCACGACTTTGCAATGATGGTTTCTAAAGTTCGCTTTTTTGAAGGAAAAGAAAGTCTGCTTGGCTGTGAAACACCAATTTATAAAATCTCTACTACATTTTTTGATCAAGATAAGATCAATGCTTTAAAAGATGATATTCATGGGATTGATCAGTTACATGCGGTATCAACTTCCAAAAATGATCTGGAGATCACGCATGTAAATGCACAGAAAGGAACAGCTCTACTTCGTTATGCCCAAACAAAAAAGATCACTCCTTCACAAATCCTTGCGGTTGGTGATAGTGGAAATGATCTTTCTATGCTATCTCTTAATCTTGGAATCACTGCTGCTATGGCAAATGCTTCTGCTGCTGTAAAAAATGTATGTTCTGTCATTGCTCCTTCTAATGATCAGGATGGCGTTGCATTCTTGATTGAAGATATTTTAGAGCAAAATGAACTGGCTGCACGAGTTCGTCGTTCTTTTTGTTTGGCATTGGACTATTCCAAAATTTAGCTTAGATTACATACAATATTTTTGAAATTGATACCTCAGTTTTAACTTTTCTTTTGTTTTCCATCCAAATTTTGTTTCAATTCCAAAGATTCCTAACAATCCAAAAATCTGCATCTGTAAGATTCTGATCTTCTAATCCATATCTGCCTGTTCATATTGTTTCTTAAGAGTCTGTTCTAAGAGCCATAAACGGATTTCTAAGATCACGAACAAAATAAAGCCTGCAATTACGAGCACTGTTACCGCACCTAACAAAATCATTGCTGCATTCTTCTTAATCTGTTCTGGTGTGTTTACCATCTTCTGAAGTGTTGCCACATTATAGTAATATCCCGGAGTTACGTCCACTGCCTTCCATCCAACTCCGTCAAAATAAACTTCCACCCATGCATGAGCATTCTCCCCTGTAATAGATACCTCTCCATTTTTGCTGTCTTGGATTTTGGATGCTCCAAGATAGTATCCTTCCACGTATCTTGCTAAAATTCCATGTGCACGGAAAGCTTCCACTGCTGCTGATGCATATAACATCTGATTTCCTGTACGGGAAGTTGTCAAAAACCATTGCAATGGATCTTGTCCCTCTGGCATTTTCCTCCAGACTCCATCTTTATATACGGAACCTACGTATGCTTTTAAATATAATGATTTTTTCTGTTCTGATATTACACGCATCATTTCATCTGAATTCTTCTGGAATCTGATCTTTTCTATATCTTAATTCATGAATGCCATGCACCATATCCTTTCTTGCCTGCTCTACAGCTTCTAATTTACCATCCGTAAGCCAAAAAACACCTGCCATACAAACGATCAGAAAGATTACAAAACCATATAAGCCTTTTCGTCTGATCGGCATTCCATACATAAACAGGCACGCTCCAAGCAATCCAGACATCATAAATTTCGACAATTTTCTACATATTTTTTGTAACATAAAGGGCTTTCATTATCTCTGGCTTATAATTCTGCAGTGATTCCTGCAAGATTCTGCATTGGATGTTTTAGGAAATAATTATAAACTGCAATGACTCTTCCTGTAAAAATAACTGCCAGTACAGTTCCAATTCCAAGTCCTATGATATGTCTTGTAAATACAAGTCCAATGATTCCTGACGTACAAAAACAAGTACCATCAAAAACATTTTTGCCAATCCCCATGCCTTTGCCAAGTTTATCTCCGATCGTCGCTGCAAGTGCATCTGCAGGATTGGGTACAAGCTTCATATTAACCATCGTTGCTGCACCGATTCCCGTAACAACGATCGCAAAAAATAATACTAGAAGTTTCTGTCCCAATGTATCTGGTACAATATTTAAATACTGGTCAAAAATATTGATAAATACACTTGTCACAAGACTCATTGGAATCTGTAATAATTCATATAATTTAAATTCTTTTCCTTTTAAGATTGCCTCTATCAACACACAAAAGCAGTAAAACACAAAGGTTATTGCTCCTAGGTTTAAATGCCAGATATGACAGATATTATATGGAATAGATATAATCGGTGATACTCCTAACAATGTTTTTGTATTTAATACAATTCCAAGTGCAAGCACGATCAAACCGATAAAATATATGATTCCTCTTGTGCATTTTGTTTTCAAAGTTCTCTTCCTCTTTTCTTTTTCTGATTCTCTTTCTAATATTTCTTTTTTATTTTCCTTTTGAATATTGAAAAGAACCCCGGAGTATCAACTCTCCGGGATTCCTGCTTGTTTATTTTTTAATTATTTTTCTTTGATCTGGCAGAATTTCTTCTTACCTTTCTTTAATAAGATACGATCTTTATCATCAAAATCAGCTTTACCAAATGTTGCATCAATTGCATCTACTTTCTTACCATTTACAGAAACTCCACCCTGCTGTACCATTCTTCTTGCATCTGAACGAGTTGTGCATAGTTTAGAATCTACTAACATTGTAAGAATATCGATTCCTTCTGCTAATTTATCTGCTTCATATTCAAATGTAGGGGCATCTTCGTTTGCTCCACCGCTAACAAACATTGCTTTTGCAGCTGTCTGAGCTTTCTTCGCTTCTTCTTCTCCATGAACGATCTTTGTAACTTCATAAGCAAGAACTTCTTTTGCTTTGTTGATCTCTGCTCCTTCTAAGGCTCCCAGTCTTCGGACTTCATCCATTGGAAGGAATGTAAGAAGTGATAAGCATTCTTCTACTTTCACATCTTCGATATTTCTCCAGTACTGGTAGAAATCGTATGGAGATGTCTTCTCTGGATCAAGCCATACAGCACCTGCCATTGTTTTACCCATCTTCACTCCGTCGCTTCTTGTAAGAAGTGTTAATGTTAATCCGTAAGCATCTTTCTTTTCTTTTCTGCGGATCAAGTCAGCTCCTGCAAGGATATTAGACCACTGGTCGTTTCCACCCATCTCTAATTTACATCCATATCTTCTATTTAACTCAAGGAAATCATATCCCTGCATTAACATATAGTTAAACTCGAAGAATGTAAGTCCACGTTCCATTCTCTGTTTGTAACATTCTGCTGTTAACATCTTGTTGACTGAGAAATGAACTCCAACTTCACGTAAGAATTCAACGTAATTTAAATTTAATAACCAATCTGCGTTATTTGCTAAGATTGCTTTGTCATCATCAAATGTGATAAATCTTGACAACTGTTCTTTGAAACGTTTCGCATTATGATCGATCGTTTCCTTTGTTAACATATTTCTCATATCAGATTTTCCAGATGGATCTCCAATCATAGTTGTCCCGCCACCTAAAAGAGCAATTGGACGATGTCCTGCTTTCTGCATATGCATCATTGCCATGATCGTTAAAAAATGTCCTGCTGTTAAACTGTCTGCTGTTGCATCAAATCCGATATAGAATGTTACTTTTTCTTTTCCTAACAGTTCTCTTAATTCCTCGTGTGTTGTCTGTGCGATAAATCCTCTTTCTTGCAGCACATCATATACGTTTTGACTCATTTTATATATCTCCTTTTAAATTCTCTTCTTAATTTGTGTTTATATAATATAGTCCACGGCCTATGCCGTTCCTTTGAACTTATGGGAATTCCTCTATAATCTTATGCAGCCGTTCCCAAGTTCTCTTAACAGATGATCCGGACATTCGTTCTCTTCCTGTATGCATGTCCACCATATCTGATTCTGATGATATAATGTCTGCATGCTGATCTAATACCCCAAAATTGTCACCTCAAAAATATCTTGATTTCTAGTTTTTAAAGCTATGGATCGGTGCTGGAATTCTTCCTCCACGATTCACAAATGCATCGCATGAAAATTCATTCACTGGCATAATTGGTGCATATCCAAGTAATCCACCAAATTCTACCTGATCTCCAACATCTTTTCCGATTGCTGGGATCACACGGACAGCAGTTGTCTTCTGATTGATCATACCAAGTGCCATCTCATCTGCGATCAGTCCTGCGATCGTTGTTGCTTTTGTTTTTCCTGGAATTGCGATCATATCAAGTCCTACAGAACATACACATGTCATTGCTTCTAATTTCTCAATTGTCAGAGCTCCAGCATTCACTGCATCGATCATTCTCTGATCTTCACTGACTGGAATAAAGGCTCCGCTCAATCCACCTACATAAGAGGATGCCATAACACCACCCTTTTTCACTTGGTCATTTAACATAGCCAGTGCAGCCGTTGTACCTGGTGCACCTGCTCTTTCTAATCCCATTACTTCAAATATCTCTGCAATACTATCTCCAACTGCAGGTGTTGGTGCTAAGGATAAATCAATAATACCAAATGGGATTCCCAATCTCTTAGAAGCCTCTGAAGCAATCAATTGTCCTACTCTGGTAATCTTAAAAGCTGTTTTCTTTACAGTCTCACATAACGTACCAAAATCAGCACCCTTTGCAGTTTCTAATGCAGACTTAACAACTCCTGGTCCACTAACTCCAACATTGATAATGGCATCTGCTTCTGTTACTCCATGGAACGCTCCTGCCATAAATGGATTGTCATCTGGTGCATTACACAATACAACCAACTTTGCACAACCAATAGAATCATTTTCTTTTGTCAAATCAGCAGTTTCTAAAATAATCTCACCTAAAAGCTTTACTGCATCCATGTTAATTCCTGTCTTGCTGGAACCAACATTGACAGAACTACAAATAAATTCTGTTTCTTTCATTGCCTGTGGAATCGAACGAATTAAATATTCATCACTCTTTGTCATTCCTTTCGAAACCAAAGCGGAATAACCACCAATAAAGTTTACACCCACCTTTTTTGCCGCGCGGTCTAAAGCTTTCGCAAGGATAACATAATCCTCAGGACATTTACATGCACGAGCACCTACTAAAGAAATTGGAGTAATGGAAATTCGCTTATTTACAATTGGAATACCAAACTCTTTCTCAAGATCCTGTCCAGTTGAAACCAAATCTTTCGCTACAGTCGTAATCTTATTATAGATATTTTCTGCAACTACATTCACATCCGAATCCGCACAATCTAATAAACTAATTCCTAATGTAATCGTTCTTACATCAAGATTCTGTTTTTCAATCATTTTATTCGTTTCTAAAACTTCATTAATATTAATCATGCTATACATTATCCTTTCTGTATTTTATAAACGGTGCATCTTATTGAAAATATCCTCACGCTGAATTTTAATAATACAACCAATTTCTTCTCCGATTTTCTCTAAATCTGCTGAAAGAGTTGTAAAGTCCTTATCTGTTGCACTAATGTCTGTAATCATCATCATATTAAAATAGCCTTGTACAATAGTCTGTGAAATATCAAGAATGTTTACCTTACTCTCGGATAAGTAAGTACATACTTTTGCAATAATACCTACACTATCTTTTCCTACCACAGTTATAATTGTTTTTTTCATAAATTTATCCTCCTAAAATAACAGATTTCATCTGAATTTTGCTACCTACTTTGATTTTAACAATACTTATAGTAGTATACACTACTTTTGTCTATATTTCAAATACAGATGTAGATTGAAAACACTTTGCAACAGAAAGAAATCCTGATTTACATTGATAGCCTTTTTCCTCAAGCTCACACTTGACAGTTTCATAAGCCAAATCAGGGAAATTATTATCCTTACTCAAATGGCCTAAAATAATATGTTTCATTTTTTCATTTATAATATCACACAATAAATTAGCAGATACCATGTTCGATAAATGCCCTTTTCTTCCTAAAATGCGCTGCTTTAATATGTACGGATATGGTCCTACCTGTAACATATTTACATCATGATTTGCTTCCAGCAACAATATTTCTGAATCTTTTAAATGTTCTAATGTGTATGCATCATATGTGCCTAAATCCGTTGCCACTCCCATTTTGTGTCCATCCTGTTCAAATGTATAAGCAACAGGATTTGCCGCATCATGTGAAATAGAAAAAGGACAAATCTCCATATCTTTTAATGTTAATTTTTGATCTGGTTCTACATAATGTAACAATTCAGCAGGAATTTTTCCTACATTTTTTGTATGTAGCATAGCGTAAATCGTTTCTACTGTAGAATAAATTGGGATATGATAACGACGTGCCATAACACCAACTCCTGCAATGTGATCTCCATGCTCATGAGTCACAAATATTCCATCAATCTTAGAAGGCTCCACATCAATATCTGATAATCCCGCTTCAATCTTTTTTCCGCTAATACCTGCATCCACTAAAATATTGGTATCTTTTCCTCCGACATAAATACAATTGCCATCACTTCCACTTGAGATACTACATAATTTCAACTTGTTTCCTCTTTTCTATTTTCCAATTCAAGTAATTCTAAAAACATTTTATAATCCTTTATTTTCCCAGTACAATTCCATCTGCTCCCCATCTTTAATCGGAGTTGAGAACGTAGCTTCCATACCATTTACCGTCATAACAATAGAAGAACCTCCAGCCGTATGTGTATCAAAAGGATAAAAATCTAATATATCCACAAAAATGTAGGATGCTTTTCCAGATAATGTTACTGGAGTATTATTCACAGTTATATGAATTTCATGAACTTCATTTGAAGTTCCTTCACTACTATTCACATTCTCTTTCTTCTGCTCTACTTCTTCCTTGGTGTTATTTTCTCTCATTTCCTTTGCGACAACAGGTTCCTCTGCCTCTGTCCTAGGTTCTGATACCTCTTCTCCTTGATTTTCCACTACACGAGAATTGTTTTCTACCTTTTCATCTGTAAGCTTTGTATCACTGGTCTGCTCCCATACACATTCAACAGAAAAGCCATCATAAATTCTGTCCTCAGAACCCGCCTCTTTTCCATTGATGAAAAACGTAATCGGATAAGGCATATCCATCAATTCCATTACCTCATCAATACTATAATAGTCTAATATCTCTATTCTATCATTTTCTGCAATCTGGTAACTCTCTAACGCCACTTCATCATTTACCCTAACCATTCTTGGACAGGTAATTTTCTTTTCATTTACCTCTATTACAATATTTCCTTTTCTCTTAAATTCTGGTATCTCTCCAACGGTACTCTTTGCTGGACTGCCTGCCGTTGAAGGAATTATTTCAATAATATCATCCGCAGAAATCTTTGTGTTAAGATTTGCTTCCTTACCATTAATGGTAATCTTTGCACCATCTCCCGCTTCTCCACGAAGCAGTCTTGCCTCATTGTTTACCAAATAGTTAATTTCTTTTCCTCTTTTAGGAAATAAATTTTCCTTAGGAAATCCAATTTGAATTGCTGCATCCATGACAGTCAAACGATTATTGTCATATAATTTAATCTGTGTTCCATTCACAGAAACCATAACAAAATTGTTATTCTTAGCCAAATGACTAAGGCAGATACCGATCGGTGTTACAAGCGTTGAATCCAATACAACATCTTCTTCAAAATGAATGGTTCCAAACACTTCTTCTCCACGAACGGCTACTCGTTCCTTCGGTAATCCTAAGTGTTCCGCCAGACTCTCTGCAAAATTTGGTAGTTTTCCACCACCTCCAACAATAAACACTGCGCTAACTGGCACGCCACCATTTAATTCGATAATACGTTCTGCCACTTTTTTTGTTGTATTAGAAACCGTATCCTGCAATCCTTCTAATACTTCCTCTGGTGCCAACGTATGTGCAATTCCCATAATGTCTTTATATTCAATCTTTTTTTCTGAAAAGCAACCAATCTTTATCTCTTCTGCCGTTGAAAAATCCACAAGATAGCGTTTTGCGATTTCCTCCGTAAAGGTATCTCCTGCAATTGGTATCATTCCATATCCAATAATACTACCATCCTTTGTGATAGAAATATCGGAGGTTCCAGCTCCCACATCTACAAGCCCAATATTCAGCAATCTAAAGTTGACTGGTATTGCAAGTTCACTTGCTGCAATTGGTTCTAATGTTAAATTTGCCACTTTCAATCCAGCTTTTTCTACAGAAGCATACAAAGATTCAATAACCTCATCTGGTAAAAAAGTAGCCAGAAAATCGGCAGAAATCTTTTTTCCTTTATGCCCCTTTAAACTTAACATAATATAATCATCTAAATAATAATGTATTACCGTAGAACCCACACAATACATTCCTAATTGCTGATTCATTTCATCTCGCAACGTTGCATATGCCTTTTCCATTCCGATTAGTTCTAATGTATGGATTTTTTCTTCATCAATAATACTCTCATCATCAAATTCATAATCTGCACGTACTGTCACAGTTTTAAGAACACGACCAGCCGCTGCAATACAAACATCTTCCAACTTGTAATGCAACTTTTGTTCCAATTCCATTTTCACCTGTGAAATAGTTTCTGCCACCTTATCAATGTCGTGAATTTGTCCATCCAACATAGAACGAGTCTCATGCATACGAACAACTTGTCCAACTACACAAAAGTTTTTTTCACTTTCGCGATAGCCCACTGTTCCAACAATACTTCTTGTCCCTATATCCAAACCAAATATATAATGTTCTGGACACTTTGTATATTCTGTCACAAAAATTCCTCCAAACATTTTGTATCTATTCTATTTGTAAATCCATCATCCCCCTATAGATTTACATGTTCAATCCGTTCACAATTATAACATATTTTAACTGCCTAGACTAGCAGTTTTTCCAGTTGTTCCATTATTAAAGATTTATTTCCATTATTATTTATAACCTGCTGACATTGCTCCTTCCTTTTAGCATTCTCCCATTGGTTATCCATAATATTATTAATCTTATCATCAGAATACCCACGATCCCTTTTTAAACGTTCTCTTCGCACAGCATCCTCTGCATCCACATACCATACTTCGTCACACATCCTGTCCAGTCCTGTTTGAAACATAATCGCACTTTCAATAACATAATAGGAGTATTCTTTTTTCTTTTTTTGTTGTTCCATATCTTCCGATAAATACTGCTTCACCCACGGATGTATAATGGAATTAAGCTGCTCCAATAACCTTTCCTCCTGAAAAACTTTGTCCGCCACAAGTTTTCGGTTAATTTCCTTATCCTCGTCTAAAATAACTTTGCCTAATAACTGTATAATCTGCTCATAGCTTTCTGTGCCCTTCTGATAGGCCAAATGTCCAATCTCATCTGTCATTTGCAATCTTACATTAAAATGTTCTTCCATTAACTTTCCAACTGTTGATTTTCCACTTCCAACACTGCCTGTTAATCCAATTATTCTCATTTGTATCTCCTTTATTTCAGCTCTACTAATGTGCCTCATTCCAGTTATTTCCCTGTTGCACATCAATTTCCAAAGGTACGGATAACTGTATCACCTGATCCATTTCTTCTTCCAGAATTTTTCTGACCGCCTCTATCTCGTCTATATGCGTTTCTACAAGTAATTCATCATGTATTTGCAATAAAAGTTGAGAACGAAGTCCTTCCTTTTGTATTCGATCATTTACCCGTATCATTGCCAGTTTTATTATATCAGCCGCAGTTCCCTGAATTGGTGAATTCATAGCAACCCGCTCTCCAAATGAACGCTGATTAAAATTCTTGGAAGCCAATTCTGGAACAGGTCTTCTTCTTCCCATCAAAGAAACTACATAACCGTTCTTCTTTCCTTGTTCTACTGACTCGTCTAAATACTTCTTTATTCCTGGATAAGTTGAAAAATATCGTTCAATATATTCTTGTGCCTCTTTTCTGGATATATTTAAGTCCTGACCTAATCCAAAAGAACTGATACCATACACAATTCCAAAGTTTACCGCTTTTGCATTACTTCTCTGTTGTGCAGTTACCTCTTCAAAAGGTGTATGAAATACTTCAGATGCTGTGATACGATGAATATCTTTTCCTGTATTGTATGCACGAATTAAACTTTCATCCCCTGACATATGTGCCAAAATTCTTAACTCAATTTGCGAATAATCCGCATCCAAAAAAACATATCCCTCCTTTGGTATAAATACTTTTCTGATTTCTCTACCAAGCTCCATACGAATTGGAATATTTTGTAAATTAGGTTCTGTACTACTCAAACGACCTGTAGCAGTTACCGTCTGATTAAACTTTCCATGAATACGCCCATCCACTGGTGAAATATATTCAATTAGGCCATCCGCATAGGTAGACTTTAATTTTGTCAACTGGCGGTATTCCAAAATATCTGCCACAATAGCATATTGACTTTTAAGCCCTTCTAAAACTTCTGCACTTGTAGAATATCCAGTCTTTGTTTTCTTTCCGTTTGGCAATCCCATTTTTTCAAACAAAATAACTCCAAGCTGTTTTGGCGAATTTATATTAAATTCTTCCCCAGCCTGACTGTATATTTTTTTCTCTAACTCTTCTATTTTTGAAATAAGACCTGTGCCATATTGTAGCAACGCTTCTTTGTTTACACGTATTCCGCGTTGCTCCATTTGAAATAATACATACAACAATGGCATTTCTACATTCGTATATAATTCTAACATTTCTGTCTTTTTCAAATCTTCTAATAAATTTTCTGTAACAATTTCAGCTATATGACTTTGATAACAACAAAATTCAATTACCGCTTCTTCTTTTTCAGTCTTACAATGCTCCCAAGTTTTCTTCTCTAAAATCTCTTTTGCAGATGGACAGGTAATATCCAAATATTCCTTAGCCAACTCCTGATATTCATAAGAATCCTGTAGCGGTGATACCAAATACTTTGCAATGGAAACATCAAAAAGATTCTGCATCGACTGATAGTTTAAAATACTATTATCCAACTTATATTGCTCAAATAAAGCGTTTACAATATACAAAAAACGTTTCCCGTCTAATACGCTAAAAGAAAAGTTCGTTTCCATCCATTGATGAAGTCGTGAAACAAATTTTAACTCCTGAAACCAATCCTGTGAGCAATCTATATAATAGGTCTTGTCCTGTACTGTAACAGCTAGCGCCAACAATAGATTAGACTTTACTTCATTTGCAACCTCAAAAAAAGATAACTGTCCACCTTTTTCTGTATAGCAAGCTTCTTCCTCATTTTCATAAAACAAATGATTCAACCAATCATCTTCTACTAGCAAATACAGACCAATTCTGTTTTGTTTTTTTGCACACGAATCCACTATAGAAAATGCTTTTTCAGCATCACTCCAGTTCAAAACTTTTACAAAAGCACTCTTTATCTCCTTTACTTCTCTATCTTTCTTTTCTTTCTCTGACGTTTTTTCGCCAAAAGAAAGCCCTTCCTTCTTTAAATAAGCAAGTATATTCTCACTCTTTTGTTCTAAACACGCACTCTCGATATTAAAATTTATGCTGCAATTTCTATTTAATGCTGTACGAAGCTTTTTTTGTTTTCCGCTATCACTATACTTTATGATTTTTTCTTTTACTCGCTTCGACAACAGTTCATCCTTTCCCTCTACAATTTCCTCGAAAGAAGGAAACTCTTGCAATAATTTAGCCGCAGTCTTTATGCCAATATTACCCTTTTCTTCACTATCTCTGCATGCTAAAATAGCATATAAATCAGGCAATAAACGAGGCGAAACACCATATTCTTCTATTACCTTCTCTTCCGAATATATTTTAAAATCTTCTTCTCTCAAAATAGAAGAAAAAATGACTTCTGTATTCTCTGATACCATTTGCAACATTTTCACATTATTAGAATAAATCAAAACCTTTTCCCATTGTTTTGTATTTTGTGCTAATATGGTTGAAACTATGTCACAAGTTTCTGCATCTTTTTCCTGTACCACAGAAATTTCTAATTTTTCTAACAAATCCTTAATCTGTTTCATTTGACGGGTATATGAAATGGGTAAATCACCAGTATTCTCACTTTCCGTCTTTTCCTCACTAAAAACTACAAAAAGATGCGAAGGTTCTTCTTTTTCAATAATATAAAGCATAGACTGCATAAATTCACAAACCGCATTGTCTACCTTATTCATTATTCTCTTAAAGTCAGGAATTTGATAAAATATCTCCTTAAAAAAACTTTGCCCATCAATTATAACTACTTTGTCTTTCATTCTATTCTCCAATCTGCCCTATTGGCCTGTTTTACTCTTATCATCTATTTTCACTTTATTTTTTTGCATTTGCACATTTTTATCAGATTGTTCATCCTTAATCCTTTGAATCACGCTGTCAATAGGGTTATAAGTTGGCAACACATATTCCAAATTACTAATCTGATTTTCTTTTATTTCCTGTTCCACAATCTTTTCCTGTTCATGGGTAAGTAATACAAGTAACACAGCAATAAGCGCCAACAGCAGAACCATTTTAGGTGCTCTCCAAAATTTAGTTTTATCAATTTCTGCTCGTGTACGAATCAGATGTTCTTCAAACTGACCATGTAAATCAAGAGAACCAGTCGTATCCTCGTCCAATTCCTGCAATCCGATCAATAAAATATAATACACTTCCAACTCTTCTTTGCAATCTGGACAGTGGTCTATATGTTGTAATATATCTTTTGCTTCTTCAAGTGTCAGTTCACTTTTTACAAAAGGTACTATCAAACTTTGTACTTCTCTACAGTCCAATATTCTTCCTCTTTTCTACTTTATCATTCCTAAATTTATTTTAACTTATGATATATTCTACAATTTATATTCTATTATATCATATCAACGAAGTATACGGCTATAGCCATTAGTCGAATATTTATTATGCAGCAAAATAAATGAAACAAAATAATACGTTTAATCAGCTTTCTAGAATCAAAAAAAGCTTCCATCCTAAGATGAAAGCCTTTCCTCTGTACCTTCAAAACTACACACTGTATTCCATCCAATCTATACCAGGCTCAAAACTATCTCGCCTTGTACTTTTACTAGGTCAAGACCTCGACCTATTAGTATTGGTCAGCTACATACGTTACCGTACT
>OGOC01001410.1_pt1 | contig 19306 bp, 14 predicted proteins | sample 1552561 | NCBI WGS metagenome assembly OGOC01 (sample SAMEA2580148, study PRJEB22360) | human gut metagenome | biome: human gut; feature: human-associated habitat; material: faeces | place: Denmark | collected 2008/2010
CTCCAGGTTCGATAAACTTATCTGCTTATTCATACTTTTATTATACCATTTTTTATTTTACTATGCAACTAGTTTGTTTACTAATCGTGCTTAATTTCTAATTTGTGGACTTTGTGCGGTGTTGCCCTAAAGAAATATTGTAATTATTATGAAAAGTAAGAAACAGCAGCGGTGCAAAATTTGCAGCTATTGCCTGTGTAACAAATCCCAAGTAACAGGCTATCAGCGTTTTTTTGTAATTCATATTTACGTTCCTTTCATTTTATTGAATAATAGCAGTATAAGGTAATTCTATTGTTTTCGCACAGACTTTTTACCTTATTGCAGTATTATAGTTTATATATTATGTAAACAGCTTCTCCGCCGATATTTTGAGGGAGAAGCTGTTTCTTAATTAAGTGATATTTTAAACCAATCGATAATTTATCCGATCTTCTTAAATACAGGCATAACATCAAGAGGTGTGGGAACGGTGACGGTCTGACCGCCGCTGTAGATCTTCTTGTCGGAGATGCTCTCCCACTGACCCTTTGGCAGATATACACTGCGCTCTCTTGCGCCAAGCTCAAGCACGGGAGCAACCAGATAATCGCTGCCGAACATATACTGCTCGGGAAGTTCCCAGCACTTTTCATCATCGGGGAACTCAAAGAACATTGTGCGGATAATAGGCGCGCCTGTCTTTGCGGTTTCTTCCATAAGTCCTGCAATATAATCCTTCATGGAAAGACGGATATCCAGCCACTTCTTCATGATCTCATAGGCTTCCTCACCGTAGCTCCAGAGCTCGTTGGGGTGACCTGTGTAAAGATATCCGCCGCCGAAATCACGGTCATCAAGTTTGGGGATATCCCAGTCGGGGCCGCGGTTTCCGTGCATGCGCAGGATAGGGCAGAACACTCCGTACTGATACCAGCGTATGAGAAGCTCCTTGAAATCGGGGTCGTCCCAGTTGTCTGTCATAAATCCGCCGATGTCAGTGGTCCACCAGGGAATGCCTGCAAGGCCCATGTTCTGACCAGCGATGACCTGATCCTTAAAGGACTCAAAGTTGGACTGAACGTCGCCTGTCCAAACAAGTGTCCTGTACTTCTGGCTTCCTACCCATGCGGAACGGCAGAGGTTGACTGCCTCATGGTCGTCCTCGGCTTCCTGTCCGTTATAGAATGCCTCAACATACTTCTTGGGATATTCGCAGCCCACCTTTGAGCCACGTCCGGTATAGTAGCGGTAGTTTTCAAAATCGTACGTGGTGCTGTCAGGCTCGGAGTTGTCCAGCCAGAAAAGGTCGATGCCCCAGTCACGGTAATTCTGCTTGCACTTGCTCCATACAAATTCCTGAGCTTCGGGATTGAAGAAATCAACCGTGCCGCAGTCGCCCTCATAATCATAGGTCTGCACCGAACCAACATCGGTGGTGCTCATGAGAGCCTTCTGCTCCATTTCATAATAGTTCTCGCTACGCTTATCCACAGACGGCCATACGGATACCATGACCTTGGTTCCCATGGCATGAAGCTCATCGGTCATTGCCTTTACAGCGTCCCTGCTCCAGTATTTCTCGTCAAATCTCCAGTCGCCCTGATGCGGCCAGTGGAAAAAGTCGATAACGATAACGTCAAGCTTGATGCCCAGCTCCTTGTATTTTCTTGCGACCTCAAGCACCTCATCGGGAGTGCGGTAACGGAGCTTGCACTGCCAGAGACCAAGATAATCCTTGCTCATAACAGGCGCCCTGCCCACGCATTCGGTGTAGTTGGTCACGATCTGAGCGGGAGTATCGTCGGCGGTTATCCAGTAATCCACCATATCGCTCTCATCGGATATCCACTTGGTGATGTTGGTTCCGAAAGCCGCCTCGCCTGTTGAGGGATTGTTCCAGAGCATGCCGTAGCCCTTGTCTGATACCACAAAGGGAACGCTTACCTGGGAATTTCTCTGCTCAAGGGGAAGAACAGAGCCTTTAAGGTCAAGTATAGGCATCTGGTACTGACCCATACCGAACAGCTTTTCCTTGGGGTCGGACTCGAAGCGGACGGTTATCTTAAAGTCATCGGAAGCAAGTCCCTTGTATTCACGGGATCTTATCTTGTAGCAGATAGCCTCCTTGCGTATGGAGCCGTAATAATAGCTGTAATATTCCTGCAGGATAAGCTCATTGTCCTTGTAAAAGCAAATAATGCCCACGCCGTTTACAGTGGCTTTGATCTTTCCGTTCACTATCTCAGCCGTTTCGCTGCCCTCGGCAATGGTCACCTTTGCGCTGTGTGCCACGTTCTCGGTAAGAGCATGAGCGTTCTGGGGGAGCTTTTTCAGAAGGGTGGTCCTCACACGAAGAGCATTGTTGCCCCAGCCCTCTATGCGGATAGTTTCATTTCTCGATTGTGCAATAAGTGCGCCGTTTTCTTCAGTAAATCTTATCATTTTAATACCTCCCGTAAAATTTCCGTATTGACTGTTCACTGAATTTATAGTATAATTATAACATCAAAAAACACGGATAGGTATAAATATAATGTCCAAAACTATGAAAATATCGTCAAGTGAGGAAACGTAATGTCTATTTTAGATTACAGTGTGCTGCGTAATGAGGATTACGGCACAAATCCGCCTTTTAAATCAGATGAAACGGGACTGCACGGAGATGCCGAATTTCCGATAGCCGTATATCATGCCGATGTCACAAACAATTTTGTGAGCTGGCACTGGCATGAGGAGCTTGAATTCGGTTTTGCGGTGGAGGGCAGCGTGCTTATGGAATGCGGCAAAAACAAGCACATACTGAACAAAGGTGATATTTATTTTATCAACAGCAACACTCTTCACGCCATGTTCAAAGCGGAGACGGGTCAAAAAAGCGTGTTCCGCTCTGTTGTGTTGCATGGTTCCATAGTGGGCGGAAAAGAGGACAGCATCTACCATCGGAAATATGTTGCGCCCATAACGGGCAACAGCGGACTGCGTGAGCTGATATTCACTCCCAAGGACGGCAGCTATTCAAAGATACTGGGGCTGCTCACAAACATCTGGAACACGGAAAATATCAGAGTGCCCAATCACGAGCTTATAGTACGCAACGAGCTTTCCGAGCTTTTCCGGATACTTATCCATCTGTCGGAAAAGAATATGTCGGCGCACCCTGCCGCAAGCATTGCCCAGGAAACAAGGCTCCGTGACATACTGCTTTTTATCCACGACCATTACGCTGAAAAGATCACTCTTGATGACATGGCAGCCGCCGCATTCATCAGTAAAAGCGAGGTGCTCAGGTGCTTCAGGAACATAACGGGTCAGTCCCCGTTTGAGTATCTGAAAAATTACCGTCTGCGAAATGCGGCGTACATGATACAGAACACCTCCGACCCCATAAACACCATCTGCGGTCTTTGCGGCTTTGACGACCACAGCTATTTCTCCAAGGCTTTTAAGGAAGTTTACGGGTGCAGCCCAAGGGAGTTTAAGAAATAAATAATAAAAACAACGTAAAATCAGCATTTTTGACCGTAGATACTCTGTGATTACAGGCGTTCCCGTGGCAAAAATAATGTTCTTCTCGCCGTAATTCTCGTTCAGGAACTGCGTTTTCATAAGAATATCCTCGCTCTTTTGAGCAGGAGTAGTCTGAACTCCCGAAACCCTGCTCATCTTCGATACCACAAGACCGTTTTTATAGTTATGGGCTTCGTCAACCACAAGGCTGTCAAAGCCTGATAGTCCTCAACATCAACCCAAGAAACACCGATACGGGCGGACATATCGCCAGCTTCGAGTTTCGGCGGCAAAACGGACGTCAGAGCCGTTACGTTCCGCTGATAATCGGGATTGTCCTTTGCATAGAGTTCAGCGGTGCGGAGTTTTTCACGGACATTTCCCGACTAATATTCGGACGTTTCCTCCCAACCTTCAATCGGATTGTCCTCGCTTGTTTTAAGCGGATTGAGGTATATCAGGTCGTCCGCTTTCAGCACATCAATCACCGCCTGCGGCTCTTGACCGCACAACTGCGCCATATACGGAATATCCATTTTACCCCGTGTATCAATGGAAACCTGCATAGCCTCCTGCGGAGTATCGACGTGGGTAATCTCGGCGGTATACTTGACGGTACGCTTGGTGAAGAAATCGGGCTTTTCAATAGTCTTTTTCTCCTCGTCAACGATTTCCAAAGCACACAGCGAGTTGTAGTCATCGTCCTTGCCGAAAACCTGTTTGTTTGCGCTGTCGTTGACATAACTGAATATGAACCACCCGCCCCATTATGAGGTGGGTGGTTTTTGCAGCCGTATTCTTTGTTTAATGCGGCTCAAATTTTGACTTTACTTTTGCTCCTTCTTAGCAGTATTGCAGTTTCTGCCGCAGTACCGTATTTAAATTATAATACAAAGCCGCTATTTTTCAATGGAAAAAACTCTTTCCTCCGAAAGAAGAAAAAACAGCAGCCCGAAAAAGAAAAAGCCGCGCAAGGTCTGACCCCTGCGCGGCTGAAACGCATTGAATGTATCAGTTTATTTGAGCAGCTTGTTTTCCACCCTGAAATAGTCCACGTCGACATAACCTCCCGACTGCTTTGTCGGGAAATTGAATATCGCGTAACGGTATCCCATAAAATGCAGACCGTAATAATTCATTTGCAGCGTTTTTCCTATTTCCGTCCAGTTCTCGCCGTCGAGGCTGTAATAGAAATACGCCTTGTCCGCCGCGTTTTTGTAATCGCAGTCGACCCGCAGATACACTTCGTTTTCCGTTATTTCGACCCTTTCCGTTTCAAATTCCTGTTCAACGTCGTCGTTATCGTCATACCAAACCGTTACGATATATTTTTTCCCGTCCTCCATTTTTACGGCGACATAACCGTATTTTTCCGCGAAGGCAGCAAGCCCCGCAGTATCGCCCTCTTTCATTTCCGAAACGTCGAGCTTTATATATCCGCCGCATTCCGGTCCGAAGGTTCGCTGCGAAATGGTGTTTCTCGCATCGGCAACAGTGTCGCAGACATTGACCGTTCTCAGCCTCAGATAGCCTTCTCTCTCGGTGAGCGACCAGAGGCGGTTGTCGGGATTGTGGTTCCATTGCCATTCCAACGCGAGGTTAGAGCCGTTATAATCGTTCTCGCCCGCTTCCTCGGGCGTGTCGGCAAAGTTGTGATAGGGTCTCACTATCTGTGAGTTGATAAATTCGTCGCTTGTGATGATGCCCTTTTTCTCGTGACCCGCGACAGGAATCTTGGCGGTCCTGGGCACCTTTCCGTCAACGCCGACGACTGGCCAGCCGTCCTCCCATGTCATGGTCGACAAAACGGGAGCTCTGCCCACCGCCCCGTGATCCTGAAATACAAAGCAATACCAGTTGCCGTCCTTATCGTCGACGATACCGCCCTGTGCGACACCGTCATTCCTGAAGCCGATATTATCGTCGATTATCACTTTCATTTCCCACTCGCCGTCGAGCGTTTCGCTTCTGTAACAAAGCTGCGTTCTTCTGCGATGAGGAGGCCATGTTATGATAAAAATATAGTAATATCCGTTCATCTTATAGACGTGAGAGCCCTCGGCAAGGCAGCCCTTGGCAAGTCCCGCGTCTTCGATGAGTTTTCTCTTGGTTCCGGGCTTGACCGCGCTCAGATCCTTTTCCAGTTCAACGCACCATATCTGTCCGCCACCGTAAACAAGATACACCCTGCCGTCGTCGTCGAACAAAAGGCTCATATCATGGAAGCACTCGTCATACACGAACCTGTCCCATTTCCCGTTTTCTATATCGTCGGTATGATAGATATAAGTTCTTCCGGTGGAGAAGGAAGTGAAGCCGGCGTAATACACACCGTCGTTATATCTGAGTGTAGTCGCCCACTGACCCTTGCCGTAATTGTTTTCCCCGTTTCTTAAGGCAAGATTATCCATGTCCTCCAGTGTATCAAAAACGTAATTTACAATTTCCCAGTTTACAAGGTCGTAGGATCTCATTACGGGACACCCCGGAGACAGGTGCATGGTCGTCGAAACCATATAAAACGCGTCGTCGACGCGGATTATATCAATATCGGGCACGTCGGCGAAAATAACGGGATTTGTGTAGTTTCCGTTGCCGTCGTCGGTTGAAGTTATCGTGGATTTTATGATATCCTTATCAAGCATTATGGGGTCCTCCTCTTCTTCGTGCTCGGTGGTGACGCCCGGTAGCGGCTCCGACGTCACGACGCCCGGTGGCGTTTCCGACGTCACGACGCCCGTGCCCACTTCCGTCGCGCATGACGTCAGCGACAATACCGCCATCAGCGCCGCGGTGAATTGAATGAGTTTGTTCATTTTTCCCTCCTGATTTTCCGCTGCCGCCGTCAGCCGTCAAGCTCAAGACCGCTTACGGTGACATTGTAGGTGATGGATGTGAACGGCGTCTCTTCGCCGTTTATTTTAAGCGCCAGACGATAGTTTATCCATTCTATATCTGTTTCCGCCGCGAATATTCCGCATTCCTCCGTGCCGTAAATCAGCGATCCGACCTCGGAGTCGCCCCAGCCGTTTTCAAGCCCGTTTTCCGTCGTGCTTGCGGGATCGAGTTCCTTATTTACGGGAATTTCAACCTCTCCGTTTTCGGTTGCCAGCGTCAGCGATCTCACAAGCACCTTATACTTCGCGTCGGTATCGGTATTAATAAACCCGAGGTTGAGCACGGCGCTGTCCTTGTCAAAAGAAGAGGATTTTATGGAATAGTCCCCGTCCTTCGGAATGTCGAGCATCGCAGAGGGGCTCGGTCCGGGCTCGGACTGTCCCGAAAATACCAGCGTCTTGTAGGGTATATCGGTGGAGGCTATGCTCTCTTCGGGACGAAGCTGCTCGTCGCCCTTTGAAAACTTCCACGACTTAAGCTCTATATCGGAGCCGGAAAATACGAAATAAACGTTATGGTTTCTTCCGTCAAACTGCGCAAAGCCGTCCGAGCGTATTTGGGTATAATCCGCGCAGTCGAACTCGACGAACGCGGCGGCTTCGGAAGAGATATCGTCAAGACGAACCTCTATTCTTCCCTTGCCCTTGACCTCGGCGATAAACTCTGATGCCCCGTAGCCGAAGTCCGCTCCTCTTACATATATCCACGCGCCGTCGGCGGTGCTTTTTGCGGCAGGATCCGTTACCTTGTCGTATCCGATATCCGCACAGGTGAACATCAGCGCGCCGCTGTTATAGGTATAGGGGTCGACCGGCTTTATCTGCGCTACGCCCTTCTTGCTTGCCGCAGTTATGGGGATATCGCCAGTCGCCTTGTCCATGGGCAGATAATCTGCCATTATACTGCGGAAGCCCGCTGTTCCTCCCATAAGCTCCTCCAGAAGAAGCGTATGGTGAATGATGTAGTTTACGTCCTTATATTCAATGAAATGAGTGTGGTTGTTAGCCCAGCGAAGTCCGGATGACCCATCGGCATTCTGTCCCGCATTATAGAAATAGGCTCCTCTGCATTCCCAGCTATCCGCGTCGAGAGGGGTCTTGGTGGTCATATACGCCATGCTGCACGCGGGCATAACGTCGACCCCCTCGTACTCCTCCCAGCCGATCTTGTGATCCTGCCAGTCGGTGCAGTATGTATAGTAATATACCCCGTCGATATAGTTCAGCTCGCTCGCCTCAAAAAAGTAGGGAGCGTCAATGGAAACAAATTCGCTGTCAAAGGACAGCATATCCTCTCCCAGCCTTGCTATCTTCGGAATCTTGGTGTGCATAGTGCTGCCATCCGCCGGTGTGCCTCCGCCGAAGGAGAGCCAGCCCACGCCATTTTCGTCAATGCACACGCCCGGGTCAAAGGGCGCGGGGCAATTCTCCAGCCCAGGCATATTCTGATAAATCAGAGGCTCGCCGAGCGGATCGGTCCACGGTCCCACGGGGTTGGTGGAGGTTATCACACCCACGCCCGCGCCGCTGTTTGAGAAGTAAAGGTAAAAATGCGTAAGTCCATCGTCCTCAACGCGGGAAACTATCGACGGCGCCCACGAGTTATATATCCACGGCGCGATCTCTCCTACCTCTATCCTGCCGTGATATATCCAGTTTACCATATCGTCGGTGGAAAATACCACAAGCGATTTGATATGGGCGTAGTCATTCGTTGTTCCCTCTTCCGACTGCTGCTGGTCGTTCGTGCCGTAAACGTAAAGCCTTCCGTCATATTCCACCGCGGTGGGATCGGCGCAGAATATGTTCGGCGAGATGGGATTTGCGTTCATCTCGTTCTTATAAACGTTACCGCTTACGCTGTCGATAATTATGCCGTTGTTCAGACTGTCCATAATATCTTCCTCTGATACCGCGCCGCTTTCATTCGTTTCGGCATCCGGAGCGCCGGAAACGTCCGCGGTTCCGGAGATGCCGGAAGCGTCGGGCTCGGAGCTACCGCTGCTTGTTTCGCCGCCGTTCGAGCAGCCCACCGTCATAAGCAGGGTCGCCGCGCACAAAATAGCCGCTGATTTACTTTTGATCTTCATCGTTAAAACCTCCGTTTTGTTTCTCGTGCCCAAAGACACCTTTAAGTTTATTATACCGATAAACATCACAAAGTCAACAGCCGATATCCGTTTTGTCCACCTTTTAATCATAATATGCACCTTTTCGGTTGACATAACCGCGTGATTAAGTTATAATATATACGAAAGCTCGTTTCCGGCATACTCTGTCGCCGAACGCGTCAAAAATCATTCCCCGTCAGCGGCAAAATTTACCGCTGAACAGGGGTTGAGCGGCTGCGGGAACGGTCTTTTTATGAGCGCGTGAAAGGGCGAACGGAATGTCAAGAAAATATTGCCGTAATAACCGCAAGAGCCGACGACCGCACTCAGAAGGATATCATATGCGGAATAGCCGAGGCGGCATTTGCCACGGATACGGACGTGGTGGTGTTTTCAAACATTTATAATCACTGGATAAGGGACGAATTTCTCAATTTTGAAAATGTCATATACGATTTTTTTGATCCGAGCGGCTTTGACGGAGCTATTGTCACTGCGGAAGCGTTTCTGGACATTTCCATGCTTTCGCCGGTGTATGAAAGGGTAAGGAGATCCGGTATCCCTGCCGTTGCTATCGGCGGGGATATCGAGGGCTTCCAAAGCGTCTACTCGGACGACGTAATCGATATGGAGCGGCTTTGCGAGCATCTGATAACGGTTCACAAATTCAGTGATATAGATATCTTGACGGGACCTAAGGACAATATTTTTTCTTACAGACGGCTGGAGGGCTGTAAAAGGGCGTTTGACCGTTCGACAAAAACAAGGTTTTTTTCGGCTCGTTCTGGTATGATTCGGGGGAGCGGCTGAGAGTGTTATAAAATATGTGTTATCAAATTAAAGTGTAATAAATTGCTGGAACAAAAATTAATTGAGCCGATAAACAAAATGCGAGAGCAACTAGCAAAGACACACTGAATATAGTACAACGTAACAAAATAGAACGTAGCTGACATTACCCCTTTTCGTCCAAAACGAGCGGGGGCTTTTTTTGTCAGCGCGTGAAGCTCTGCGTTGCGCGGGGTTATTCAGCCTTAATTACAGCGCGGTATTTCGTCCCGCGTCCGTTTCCGATTTTCTCGATTTCGCCGGATTTCAGTAATCTGCCGAGTTCGACCTCGACGGTCGTAACGCTGATGTCGGGAAGTTTGTCGCAAATATCACGTTTGGAAACAGGCAGCAGACTGCCCGTTATAAAATCCTCGATTCGCTGTTTCTTTGTTATCTTTTTATCCTTGAAATTCGCAAATCTGCTGTCAAGCTCGAAGTAGCTCATTTTCAGATTGAACAGGAAATTTTCGATGAACGGAAAGTAGCTGTTATCGTTCTCGTGCCAGCGCTCCGAGGACTTCTGCAAGGACGTGTAATAATAATTTTTGTAGGTGTTTATCTGTTCCTCAATCGACACATATTTGCCCGCGCTGAACCCGCTTTTATATAACAACAGCAGCGACAGCAATCTTGACATTCTGCCGTTTCCGTCGCGGAACGGGTGAATACAGAGGAAGTCCAGAATCACGCACGGGATAAGCAGCAGCGGGTTGATTTCCGACTCCGAATACGTGGCATGGTACGCAAGAATCAACTGTTCCATCGCCGCGGAAGTTTCGCTTGCGGGAACCGGCGTGAAACGCACGCTGCGAACGCCCCGGCGGTCGGTTTCCATGATGAAATTGTCCTCCGTTTTGTACTTTCCTGCGAGGTCGTCGCCGCTGGGCTGGAGGAGCATTCGGTGCAGCTCCAGTATGCTTTTTTCGCTGAACGGAATGTCAGAATAACTGCTGTGGATAAGGTCTAGCGCGTCGCGGTAGCCTGCAATTTCAAGCTCGTTATGTCCCTGCGGCACGGTGGATTTGTTCACGATGTCGCGGATACGCTTGTCCGTCGTGATTATCCCCTCGATGGCGTTGGAGCTTTTCACCGACTGTATCTTCGCGACGGACTCCATCGCCGAGAATACGTCCGCGAAGGCGGTTCGGCGCAGCTCCGCCTTTGCTTTCATCTCGTATATCGAGGTCGCAGAGTTCATTATGTCGGCGGGGACGCTGATTTTTTTCAGGAATGTGTAGTCGAACTTTCGCATGGCTTCTCCTTGTATCGCGGTTTATCTGCATATATTATAGCTTATTATATGCATATTGTCAACACGCAATATTGAGAAATTACTCAATCCGGAATGTTGCGCGCGAACTCCCTCTCGATTTCCGTGGAGTCTTTCCAGCCCTTTTCCCGTGCGGAACGCTTGCCCTTTTCCAGCTCGCTCATCAGCCGCAGGAGTGCAACGATTTTCTCATATTCATCAATTCAAAAAATTTTCCGACTACCGCTATCGGCAATTTCAGCAAATTATCCTCCAAAAAATCCCCTTGATTTTTTGCCGATAACGGTATATAATATCCAAAAGGAGTTGAAATCATGAAATACATATCCGTAAAGCAAGCCGCAGTGCTGTGGAGCCTGTCCGAACGCAGCGTCCGGAATTACTGCGCGCAGGGGCGCATAGAGGGCGCGTTCTTGACCGGAAAGACGTGGAATATTCCCGAGAATGCGTCCAAGCCCATGCGCGCCGTGACGGCAAAGAAAGCGCCCTCCACCCTCGCGGAGATACTCGCGGACGAAATGCAGACCGGCCGCAAAGGCGGTATCTACCACAAGATACAGGTGGAGCTGACCTACAACTCCAACCACATGGAGGGCAGCCGCCTGACCGCCGACCAGACCCGATACATCTTCGAAACCAACACGATCGGCGTGCTGAAAGACGAAACCATCAATGTGGACGACATCATCGAAACGTCCAATCACTTCCGCTGTATCGATTTAATCATCGAGAACCGCAGTAAAAAGCTGTCCGAAGCGTTCATCAAGGAGCTTCAACGGGTTCTGAAATCCGGGACCTCCGACAGCCGGAAAGCGTGGTTCGCGGTCGGGGACTACAAGAAGCAGCCGAACGAGGCCGGCGGCGAAATTACCACGCTCCCGGGGGACGTTCATGCGGAAATGCGCAGGCTCCTTACGGATTACGAAAACGGCGCGCCGAAAACCCTTGAGGATATCGTGGAATTCCACGCAAGGTTCGAAAAGATACACCCGTTCCAGGACGGAAACGGCCGCGTAGGGCGGCTCATTATGTTCAAGGAGTGCCTTCGCTCTGGCGTCGTGCCGTTCATCATCGACGCGAGCATTAAGCTGCTTTATTACAACGGGCTGAAAAACTGGGACAGCCAGCACGGTGACCTCATCAGAACCTGCCAGCTCGCGCAGGACGCGTTCCGGGAGATGATGGGGTACTTTGAGATTACGGAAGTCTGATTATTTATTCATATAGTCAAGCGCAGCGAAGAACATCTCGTAAACATCGTCCCAGCCGTCCGGAGTATCAACTCCCCCACCGTTTACCGAGCGGCACATTGCGGCGCAGGTTTCCTCGCCATCGTAGAGAAGTTCAGCCGCAGTTATCGGGAATCCCTCGGATGTTGCCAACTCACAGAGCGCGTTCACGGGATTTCTGTCGTTTCTGGTAGCGTATATTCTTTCGGTAAGTTCTTTATTGTTCTTTGATTTTTCAAGCAAGAATGTCAGACTGTCGTTCATTTTATCACTTGTATGATATAGTTAAGCCCCATATCATATCCTTTCATAAGATTTACGCTCATCTCCGAAGCAAGGGAAAATTTGAACAGTGGAGCGAGCGTAGCGAGAGGAACTGTTCAAATTTTCGGCGAACCGCGCCGAAATGTTATATAATAAGCTTGAACACCGTGGACTTTTTATTTTGTCCTGCCGCATGACGGTTTTTAGGAGTTTATTGCCACGATTTTATTCAAGATGTTTATAGCTGGATAAAGCCCGTTCAGGTGACTTTTCATTTCACGCAAGGATACGCGGATAAAATCAGGTGGACAAGCGGTGCTACTTTTTTTTCGAGGTGATCACTATGATTTTTGTTGGAATTGATGTTGCTAAAGACACGCATTATGCTGCCGTTTCGGACGATTCCGGAGCGGTTCTGGTAAAGCCGTTTGCGTTTCAGAACAATGCCGAGGGCTTCTGCCTTCTGCTGAAAAAGCTGTCGGAATTTGACCGCAGCAAACTGCTCATCGGTCTGGAATCCACCGGAATTTATTCCGAAAACCTCATCTGCTTTCTTTACGAATCCGGTTTCAGGCTCGCTGTCATCAATCCTATTCAGACAGCAACTCTGCGCAAAACTGCAATTCGTAAAACCAAAACAGACAAGGTCGATACCATGCTGATTATCAAATCGCTCATGGTCAATTCTTATCGACTGTATTCTCAGCGTGACGCTGATTCCTTGAAACTGAGAACGCTTTGCCGTTTTCGTCAAAACCTCAAGAAGTCCAAGGCCCGGCTGAAAATTCAGCTCGCAGGATATGTCAATCTTGTGTTCCCGGAATTCGGTAAGTTTTTCAAATCAGGAATACATATCGCTGCTTCCTACGCTTTGCTTAAGAAGTATTCTTCACCCAAGGAGATCGCCGCCTTACGCACATCAACTTTGTGCACTCTTCTCTCAAAAGCCTCGCATGGGCGCTTTGGAAAAGATACAGCCGAAGCTCTAAAAAGTCTGGCTCTCTCCTCAGTCGGGGTGAAGAACCCTTATATATCCATTCAAATAGCCCAAACCATTGCACAGATTGAGCTATTGGAACAGCAAATTAAAGACCTGAATTCTGCCATTGAGGAAGCAATGGAATCCATAAATTCCGTCCTTATGACAGTTCCCGGTATCGGTGCGGTCAATGCCGCCTGCATTCTTGGTGAAATCGGTGATATTAAGCGCTTCTCAAAGCCCTGCAAGCTTCTCGCCTATGCCGGTCTTGACCCGACAGTTCGCCAATCCGGTCAGTTTACTGCTAAATCTACCCGTATGTCCAAGCGTGGTTCTGCCTTGCTTAGATACGCCCTTATCAATTCTGCCTGGCAGCTCACCCTTAACGACACTACTTTCAAAGCCTACTACGACCTTAAACGCTCTCAGGGGCTTAACCATTACGGCGCTCTTGGTCATGTCGCTCATAAGCTCACCAGAGTTATTTTTAAGCTCTTGACCTCTGATACACCTTTCAATCCTGCCAAACTTGTCGCTTAATTTTTGGCGCTTTTGTCTATTGACTTTTCATAGCTGGTCTCCATTCAATTTACCATCGCATAAAAATGCAATTCAACAACAGGCGCCTTTATGTACCAAGGATATATTCCCTCAGATACTTAAATGGAAAAGGCACGACAGTAAGTCTCCCATTGCGTACAAATGCCACATTCATCAGCGGGAGCATTCTACGGAAATCTCCACTGCCGGTGCCGTACTGTTCAACGCACCTTATCAGAGCAGCATTCCGCAGTGCAGACTGTATTCCGCTACCGCATACGCCTATAAAATAGAAGTCACATCCGTCCCTGCGAAAACTTCGTATCTCGGTCACGGACGTGAGATATTCGTCGCGGCTTTCCTTGTTTCTCAACGCGGTATTGCCACTTTTCAGCTCGACGCTGAGCCCCATGTACTCCGGCAACGTAAATATATCCGTGCCGCAAATGGCAAGAATATCATCATCAGAGTATTTTATCATGCCTTCCGCCCGCCTTTTGTCGCCGAAAATCTGCACACAGGCGGAATACTCGTTCACCTCAAGCAGATTCATCTGTTGCTCCGAGAAAAAGAACGAGCCGTCGGGTCTTACCGTCATGAAGAAATATTTTGGGCTGTCGCCGCCTGTTGACAATCCGAAAGTAATATCCTTTTCAAACCCCATGCAGCCCCAATCGAACAGCGAAAACATACCCCTGCGGATATCGTCCTTTATTATCAGTTCATTAACAACTGTGCTGACAGCGTGCTTGCTGTTGTGAAAGAAATCCTCAAAAGTGATGTGCTGAACGGTAAAGCCGCTCATATCGTCCTGGTGCGGGTCATTCAGACCGTTCTCATAATAGTCCCTGTTATGTATAAGCCGGATATTCAGCGCGTTTTTGCTTAACCGTGAGCCTGTCTTTGCATTGCAGTTGTATTTCTCGTTTATCAGACTGACTATATTCTCGCAGAACATTCCGGACTGCTCGTTTCTCACGCAGTCGATAAGTATGATTTTCTTGTCAGCAAGATAAGCTCTGACCGCCTTTACATTCTCCTTTGCAGTTGCCGTCGTGTCGATTGTGGTGTACTCTGCAATAGTCTTAAATTCTATCGCTGCCATACCGGAATAACGCTCATTGAAATTCTCTGCCACCTCGTTCAGTACGCCTATCTTTGTGGCTTCAAAATCTGTCTCGCTGCTTATGTTCAGAAACTTTACCCCGCTTTTTCTACCATCGATCTGCCGGAGGATAAAATCCGGTGTTTTTGCGTCATCATCGGCTGTCTTTCTGCTCATTGAGTTATCTGTTGACAGGACATATTTCGGGTATTCCTCAAATTTCCTTTTTGTGAATGTAATTTTACTGCACAGCCTTGTGGAAGTGAAAGTGCGGACATTCAGCTTTATAAGGCAGTCCTCCATCACCTTGACCTCAATGGTAGGAATGCTCCAGATCACATTTTCCTTGCTTTTGTACGTCCACTCGGGTCTGAATACATACAGATGTCCTGTAAGATTATTGAACCTTAGCAGAGGGTGTTTTTTCGCTGTCAGACCATTTATCAAAAGCTGAAGAAGCTGATATTTTTCAAGCTCACTGCTCTTTTTCTGCATTATGGACATGGAACTGCCGTACTCGGCGTCAGACAGTATTTTCTTCATGTTGCCGAAATTGTCCTCACTATGGTTAAGCAGGACATAAAAGCGCCTTCCGGTTTCAAAAAGGACAGCCCTGACATTCTTGTTCATCAGGGGCGCGTCGATTATGCCTGCGCCTGTGCTTATATACTTCCTTGATGTTTCAAGACAGAAAATATCATATTCAGTATCTATCTTCTGATAATCGAAATGAGGTATGATTTCATTCGTGCGAATTTCTGACATTATTTATGCACCTTCTTATTACTTCTGCGGCTTCAACATTTTCAGTGACCGTGGTTCCATTGTCGGTCATTATCGAGGGACAGCGCACAATGGTTATTTCACCGTCATGCGTTACCCTTGTGTCATACGAGCCGTCCGCAAGGATATTAGATATAATAACGCATTCTGCCCTGCATTCCCTTGCCTTTCTGACTACCTTGTTCATGGTTCCTTTCTCATCAAAGCGTGTGGTATCGCGCCAGTTCTTGAAGTCCACATACACAGGCAGTCCGGGCACCTTGTAATCAAACAGCTCGAACAATGCCGGCTCCCGTATCATATCAAGCTGGATTCCGAGTACATTTCTGAACCACACCCAGCCTGCCGCCTCTCCCAGAGCGCCCTTGTAAATATTATTGAATAGAGCCGGGGACATAATATACTCATTCGGTGCAAAAGTCAATGCACGCCCCTTTGCCGTGAAATACTCCGTCATTCCGCTGAAAAGAAGAATCCTGTCCAGCTTCGCGGCTTTTGCAGACACCTCGCACGGGAAATCCCGCGAGGGAGCGAATCTGATTTTTATCCGGTTGTAGTCCTCTTCCTGCGAATAGTAGTATTTATCCGCCGGCTCGCTCATCTGTATATAGGACTGGCTTATCGTGAAATTCTGATAATCTTCCTTTGTTGCAGTAGGAGTTTTCAATACAATTTCGCGCAGTTTCTCCCACTGCTTCATCTTATTTCTATCCCATTCCTCACGAATCATGCTGTTAATGAACTTGTTCACGCGAACCGAACACAGCTCTCCCTGTGATATCAGGTCGGGATCCGGGATTTCCGCCGCGCCGTGCTCATTTATCTTATCTATCAGCGCAGTGACCTCGCGGTTAAGTAAACGGTTTTCAGCTATCCCAACATGGAAGTAATTGCATATATCAGCGTCGGCAAAGACATAGATATCCGGCTGTTTCATGTTTGTACGGCAGATACGTCCTATCGCCTGTACTATCTGCTTTGTCGCATAATAGCAGACACTCGGTTTATCTTTATAGGTTTTTCCCATGAACTTTTTCCGGCAGAAACTCCTACCGAATGCTTCCTTTATGTTCTGTCTTGCGATTTCGTCCGAAATCTCTCCATTCTCCTGGAGATACTCGGTTTCAAAGATGTACTTTACGAAATCCTCGGTTCCAATGTGGGAATCATTCCATATATTTACTGTAAGATTGGTAGGCAGGTCAAGGTAGATCGCGTCGAAATCCTTTTTGGTTGAACGGTTCCACGAGTTCGTCTGTATCAGGGAATCGCGCACTGCGTCCGGAATATCATATTGCAGGTTCTGTCCTGCGCCGATGGTCTGGTAAACGGATATAACAAAAAGCTTTTCACCGTTCGTAAGCTTTTTTGCGATGTCTGATTTTTTGTCATCGTACCCCTCCCCGTCAAGCAAACAGACTGTTTTCCTAACATCACACAGGCGTTCCGTTATCAGTTCGAACAGATAATATAGCACATTAATGTCAAGAAATTTATCATTCCTTTTCGGGTGCTTGTTCAGCATGCAAAGAAACGAGCGGATATCCTCATGCTCCCAGAATTTCTTGAATGCAAGCGCGGTCCTGAAATATCTCTGATGATTATATTTATTGTCTTCCCCGCCGTCAGCCGAAGATAAGGAACGCTCAACGTGATCATAAGCGGCCTTTGCAAGCTCGCTGTCGTCAAACACCTGATCCCACAGCGAAACCGAATAATTGGAACTGTCGAACAATTCCGCATGGACAGCGATATCCTTATAACCTTGCTGAGAAATGGCAAATTCATTCTTCAGGCGTTCACGGTCGTCCGCCGAAATATGCGAATACGCAGCGCCCATTTTATGCGACAGGTAATCGAGGTCGTAATTACACAGCACAGACGGTAATGTTGCAGTCGCCGACACTCCGATAACCTTTGCCTTTTCGCAGAGTTTGGTCAATATGCGCTCCGGCGTCTGCGAGAAAGAGAACATTGATATTATGGACTTGAAATCGTAATCCGGAGAGTTTTCAAAGGAATAATATCTGAAGCCATTCTCATAGAGCGAAAAATCAAAATCGGAGCCGGCTATACTGTTTCTGGATTTTGTGCGGAGCATTTTGACCTGCGTGAACAGGTAGTTTTCGTACACTGTGCCGAGATCAAACTCTGCTAGTACACTACGGATCGCAGAATCATAGGTATATTCATCATCGCCGTTGTTGGAGCGTTCATTCCTTAAATGAACATAGTTGGTAGCCAAAATGGACACGGTAATCTGAAAATAGGATATAAAGCCTCTCAGCTTGCTCAGCAGCATTTGAATACTGTTCTTTTCCTCAGGCTTCCGGGTTGAAAAAGTAATTCTGTTGACACTGTCATTCTCATCGCTGCTAATTGAAATGAATTTGTTCTGACCGCTCAACACAGAAATGTACCTGTGGTCATTGAATAGGAAGTTGGCGCTGTCATTTTCAGCGTTTTCGGTTTTATGATTGAAATTGAGCGAATATGTATCGTATATTTCGTCAGCCAGTTTTATCAGATCTTTAAGGACGTCTTTAAGCGACTGGTCCTTGTAATCGCTGTTCATTCTGTGTACAGACGGAATGAACAATCTTTCCGGAAAGGTTTTGTTTTTCAGCACGGCATAGATGTGGTTGAACAGCTCTATGTAGTCTATCTTTTCTTTCAGACCGTTTTCAATAATATTCTTGAGTATAGTTCCTTTTGTGGCGTCGAACTCGTCGATGAAAACCAACGCGCCGTTGGAGATCTTTGAATTATAGAAATAGTAGCTTTTCTCCACAATAGTTGAGTGCGGACAAATGAACTTGTCCATACTCATAAAAATGACCTGCTTCTCGCTGGTAAACACAGAGGGATACAGCTTTCCTACCCACTGCCATGCGCTGTCGGTCTTTATTGCAAGCAGTCTTTCTTTAATTGAAGGGAAATTCCTCGCAAAAGTATTTTGCATATACGCTCTGAAAATGCGCTCATTGTTGTTGGAGAAGTTGTTCCTGACGCTGCGGACAAGGTCAGAATTTTGCCCTGTATGCTTCTTCAGAAATTCTACATCGGCCTTGAAGTTCTTAAACTCCTCGCTATTGCGTATTTCTAGCGGAATGTCGTTGTACATCGAGGAATTATAATTTGCGACCACAGTATCGACATTTGATTTCAGTTCAATTACCCGCTCTTCAAAGAGGTGTAAAAGCTCCATTTCATCAAGGCGTCTCTTTAATTCCTCAACCGGCAGATTCTTTTTCAGCGTCGTAATGAAAAAAATCTTTTTACCTGTGTCGCTGTTTTCTTTAATAAATTCCGCAATATACTTTATTACAGAATACGTTTTGCCAAAACCCGTCGGCATATCCAGGAGCAACAATCCATTTTCTTTGTCATTATCCATAAAAGACTTTATACAGCTATACATACATTCTTCCTCTGTTTTATATCCACTTTTTCAAAATAATGTTTGCTCTTATTATACCATTAAAAGTAGGTCAATTCAAGCCCCAAAACACAATTTTCATGTTATTTTTTATAATTGTATCATTTTTAGTCCACTTTATCAAAATAGCACTATAATATTACATATTTTGTATTTATTTTTCTCCATGATTATGTATCATGTCTTTCAACTGTTGTCTAAATCTACCATCTATTTAATATACCAATAATTATATGATGTGTAATTGTATTAATTATAATAAAAATATAATTTCCTGATTCCGCAAAACTCAAAAAGCAGCATCCAATCTGAGGAAAGTTGTAATCCATACATTACTTCTCCCCAGAGCAAGCCTTAGTTTGCGGGCGT
>OGOC01001437.1_pt1 | contig 19050 bp, 14 predicted proteins | sample 1552561 | NCBI WGS metagenome assembly OGOC01 (sample SAMEA2580148, study PRJEB22360) | human gut metagenome | biome: human gut; feature: human-associated habitat; material: faeces | place: Denmark | collected 2008/2010
ACAATAAATCATAGAACGATAAAATGAATAAACGACATTATGAACATACGTTACCTACTATACGAGGGAGTTTATCGAATACTTACGATTGACTGTAAAACTGGAACGGGAAGAAGGCAAAGATTCCTGCTCTCTGGCTATCGGAAAAGGAAAATCACAACCTTATTTTCTCTGCAACCATTATTGCATACCCGATTATCCATCGCCCGATCATACACCCTACATCGACAACGGATATCACACGGATAGTGTAACCCTCGTCGGATATCTGCGTAACCTGCCTTCCGACAGACCTTTCGAAGTGACGGTGCCCGATATGGTCACTCAAAACGAAGAGAAATATTACACTGATATCGATTCTCTGGGACGATTCATCATCCGCTTTCCCGTATTGAACACCCACAATGTATTTATCGACTGGGGACGTACTACTATCTGTTCGACAGTAGAACCGGGCGAAACTTATTTCCTGTATGTAGACTATAACGAAAGAAAAAGATTCTTTATGGGCGACAAGGCGCGCGCGCTCAACGAGCTGGTGAGTTATGAAGAACTCAGAGAATATATCGATTACGACGAAGGAAAGGAAATGAGCAATTTAGATTATTTGCACAAAACACAGGAAATTACCCGACACAAATCGGAATACCGGGAAAAGATACTTCGGGAACATCCGTTACTCTCCAACAAATACCGTTACTACACAGAGAATCAAATCCGCTATGGCGCAGCATACGGTTTGATGCAACGCCGTTTCTCAGTCGATCGTAATAAACAAGAGCAACTGGAAAAAGGATTTATGGCTTACGTAGACTCCGCCTTTTATCCAAATCCCGTACAGCCGTATACGCTTCTCAGAGACTATTCTTCTTTTATGAGAGACTATACCGGATATATCGACGATATCCTGCCGCCATCCAATCCGAACGTAAATCTGACACCACAGGAATTGGAAAGAATTTATTCTGAATTTAATGCCAAAGGAAAGATTAAATTAACTCAGGAAGAGAAAAATGCACTACGCAATTTCTGTGTATATCAGGATAAGGTTAATGAACTGCAAGCATCCAAGGCAGACTCGCTGGAAGTAATAGCTTACACTGAAAAACTAAAACCAATCATAGAAACAGTGCAGCAACTGGTAAACAAAGATAACCTGCTCACCAATTATGTACAAGAGCAGCTGGCTAAAAATTCCGCCAATCGTAAATTGTCAATCATCGACTCCCTGCAAATGGATACAAACTTAAGAGAGATACTCAAGACCCAATACTATTATGAAATGTTGCAAAACAGGCACAATGAGTTGCCACATACACTTATCGAGCAATATAAGAAGGAAGTTTCCAATCCTTCCCTGCAAGTCTACATACTATCTCAGCAACAGAAATATGAGAAATTATCGAATAAGACGATTGAACATCCTGAAAGCCTGATGCCCAACGAACCTCTGGCGGAAATCACCGATGGAGAACAACTGTTCCGTAAAATCATCGAACCTTATAAGGGGAAAGTGATTTATCTCGACGTATGGGGCACTTGGTGCGGTCCCTGCAAAAACATGATGCAATATGCAAAAGCGAGTAAAAAACTATTTGCCGGAAAAGACGTCATATTCTTGTATCTATGCAATCATTCTTCGGATAAATCATGGAAAAACATCATCAAAGAATATGGTCTGGCAAGCAAAAGTGCGGTCCACTACAATTTGCCCGACCAACAACAAGATGCCATTGAAAAATATCTTGGCGTCCACTCTTTCCCCACCTATATGCTGATAGACAAGGAAGGAAACATTGTGAACCGGGAAGCTCCCAGACCTTATATGTCCGATGATCTTCTAAATGCAGTCTATAAGTTATTAGAGAAATAAGCTATTCATTTCTTCCGCAAATACTCGTATCCGAAACGGCAAAAGAGACATTTCCGTTTATCACAATACTCCTTGCGGAGCTGTATCAATGCCTGGCTATCTGCCGCCGAACCGACCGGTAGCCCGGCATCCCTCCACGACCGGATGATATGATTGTCCTCCGCTTTTAGTTCTTCCAGAAAACGTCCGGCACGGTCACACATACGGTCGTCGGATCTATGCAAGCCATACGTATATAAGAAAGGAACAACGGTATTAATCACAATCAGGTTCTGCGACTTCTCTCCCATCTGTTTCTCTCTTTGCGGAGAAGTCCGCCCGAATATATAATGATGATCCCAATAGGCAGAAGCATGCGTGGACAGTAACTGGCGCACTTCCGGCAAAGTCTCCGCCTCCATCATCTGCGAAAAGAGTTTGTCTACTTTCTGATACAGATAAGCCAACTGAGCCAGCCGGATATGAGGAAAGTTTTCCGGACGAAGCCTCAGAAAACGCCATAAACCGGCATCCATTACCTGCGTCATCTCAAACTTCCGTTGCAGATAGCGAAACTCCTTACGGAGCCGGAGGCTATATTCGTCCTCCTGCTCCTTCTTCAAAAACGCCTCCTCCAGCAAACCGGCCTGTCCGAAGAAAAAAGCTTCTATCTGAAACAGATCATTCCGATGCTTGTCTATCGCCCGGAACGGAAGCAGTCCTGCCCACGTCTCAAAAGCATCGCCATTCAGGCCGAAACCGAAATTACGGGCAAGAGTGATAAAGAAAGCATCTTCCCAATGATGATTGCACCGTTCCAGCCGGTCGGTAATCTGCTTCGCCTTTTGTTCCAGACGTTCGGTTTGGAGCGCTGTCAGCCAGGAATGAATTGTTAATTTGGATAAGGACCCTATGATGGAATAGCAGGCAGGATATTGATCGGCCCTGCAAAGTTCGTGATAATGGGTTTGTATATTCTCGGGACAAGTCAAGCGCAGTTGGGGAATTGTCTCTCCGTCGGAACGGGTTACTTCGGTATCCGCTTCTTCCACGACGTGCAGAATCACCGAATCGTATGCCTTGTCATTGTTGTGTCCGTGACGGTACCAGTCTGAAGAGTGAGTATGTATTTCTATGTTTCCCACCCACAATGTGCCGTCGATCTTCAGCTTTGCATTAAAAAAGTCGGGACCGGCATCGGAGTTTTGCAGTCCGGAATCGATTACTTCTACCCGTAAGCCTTCAGTGGTTTGCAGTATTTGGAGAGGGAATAATTTATGTTTCCACACATAGTGGAGAAGGTGTTCCATGTTAACAGAAAGTTAATGTGCACTGCAAATGTAATAAAAATCTTATCTTTGCGACTATTATTTTGAATATAAGTCAGAAAACAATGAAAATAGCGTTGATCGGTTATGGAAAAATGGGCAAGGAACTTGAAAAGGCAGCCCTTAGTCGCGGACACGAAATAGTCTGCATTATTGATGTAGATAATCAGGAAGATTTTGAGTCGGAAGCATTCAAGTCCGCCGATGTAGCCATTGAATTTACCAATCCGATGGTAGCCTACAACAATTATATGAAAGCTTTCAAAGCCGGAGTCAAGTTAGTATCGGGCAGCACAGGATGGATGGCAGAGCATGGCGAAGAAATCAAGAAACTGTGTACCGAAGGCGGAAAGACTCTTTTCTGGTCGTCCAACTTCAGTCTGGGAGTCGCTATTTTCTCAGCTGTCAACAAGCATCTGGCAAAGATAATGAATCAATTTCCCGCTTATGACGTCACTATGAGCGAGACTCATCATATCCATAAGATGGATGCGCCCAGCGGAACCGCCATCACGCTGGCAGAAGGAATACTGGAGAATATGAACCGCAAAGACAAATGGGTAAAAGGAACGCTCCTTGCACCGGACGGCACTGTCAGCGGCACTGACGCCTGCGCTTCCAACGAGCTTCCTATCGACTCGATCCGTGAAGGGGAGGTTTTCGGTATTCATACCATCCGTTACGAATCTGACGTAGACAGTATCTCAATCACGCACGATGCCAAAAATCGCGGCGGCTTTGTATTGGGAGCCATACTGGCTGCCGAATACACCGCCCAGCATGAGGGATATCTGGGTATGAGTGATTTATTCCCATTCTTAAACGAATAAGGCTTCAAAGCCACTATCAAACGAATTTTAGATTATGAGACAAGCCACACGCACACAATGGATCAAATGTACCATTGCTATTCTCCTTTATCTCGCCTTCCTCATCTGGGTACGCAGCTGGTGGGGGCTGATTGTCGTTCCTTTTATCTTCGATATCTATATCACCAAGAAAATACCCTGGTCATTCTGGAAGAAATCGAAGAATCCTACCGTCCGTAGCATCATGAGCTGGGTAGATGCCATTGTTTTCGCTTTGGTTGCTGTCTACTTTGTCAATATCTACATTTTCCAGAATTATCAGATTCCTTCTTCCTCACTGGAAAAGTCATTGCTGGTAGGCGACTTTCTATACGTCAGCAAGATGAGTTACGGACCACGCGTGCCCAATACGCCGCTATCTATGCCGCTGGCTCAGCATACGTTGCCTGTTTTAAATACCAAATCATACATCGAATGGCCTCAGTGGAAATATAAAAGAGTTCCCGGATTCGGAAAAGTGAAACTGAACGATATCGTCGTTTTCAACTTTCCTGCCGGTGACACAGTAGCACTCAACGATCAGCAGAGAGATTTCTACTCGATAGCTTATGGTGAAGGTCAGCGCCTGTACCCCAAGCAGATAGAGATGGACAGCCTGACACGCGAGCAACAACGCGCTGTTTATGACTTGTATTATAATGCCGGTCGCCAACAGATTCTGTCGAATCCACGCAATTACGGCAAGGTGGTTTACCGTCCGGTAGACCGTCGTGAGAATTATGTAAAACGCTGCGTCGGCCTGCCCGGTGATACACTCCAGATTGTAGACGGTCAGGTGATGATTGACGGCAAGGCCATTGAGAATCCGGAAAACCTGCAATTCAACTACTTTGTACAGACCACAGGCCCGTATATCCCGGAAGATATGTTCCGCGAATTAGGAATCAGCAAAGACGACCAGGCATTGTATGATGACCCCACATGGGAAGAAACCTTTGCGCAGATCGGACTAAACAATCATAACGCACAGGGCAAGATGGCTCCTATCTATCATCTGCCGCTGACGAAGAAAATGTACGATACGCTGTCCGGCAATAAAAAGCTGATCAGCAAGATCGTGATGGAACCGGAAGAGTATGCCGGACAAATGTACCCGCTGAACTTATACACCAAGTGGAACCGCAACAACTACGGTCCGATCTGGATACCTGCCAAAGGTGCCACCATTACTCTGACCGAGGACAATCTGCCTATCTATGAGCGCTGTATTGTGGCCTACGAAGGTAACAAACTGGAGATCAAGCCGGACGGAATCTACATCAACGGTGAGAAAACCGACCAATATACCTTCAAGATGGACTACTACTGGATGATGGGTGACAACCGCCACAATTCGGCAGACTCCCGTTACTGGGGATTTGTTCCCGAAGATCACGTAGTGGGTAAACCGATCGTTGTATGGCTATCACTTGACAAAGACCGCGGATGGTTTGACGGAAAGATCCGTTGGAACCGCATCTTCAAGTGGGTAGACTGATAAGATACGAACATCATAGTGCGATAAGGTGATAAAAGTTGATGAACATTCGTAAATTCAAATGGATACTAGCATTCGCCGGAGCAATAGTCATTGTGCTTCTGCTCCGGGGATTTGCTTTTACATCCTGCCTTATCCCTTCCACCGGCATGGAGAACTCTCTCTTTCAGGGTGAACGCATTCTGGTAAATAAATGGAGTTACGGTCTGCGCCTCCCGCTGATGTCGGCATTTTCCTATCATCGCTGGCGCGAACGCCCCGTACAGAAGCGGGACATCGTAGTATTCAACAATCCTGCCGGCATTCAGCAACCTACGATTGACCGACGGGAAATCTATATCAGCCGTTGCATCGGTACTCCGGGCGATACGTTACTTGTCGATTCTCTCTTTTCCGTCTCTTCTCCCGAAGCGCAGTTCAACCCCGATAAAAAGAGACTTTATACCTACCCTGCCTCCAAAGAGAATCTGATCACATCCCTTATCCGGACGCTTTCCATCACCAATGACGGACTGATGGGAAGCGATGACAGTACTCATGTCCGCAGTTTCAGCCGATATGAATATTATCTGCTGGAACAAGCCATCGGCGACCGGAACTGGATTCGGCCTCTGACGGAAAAACAAGACAAGGAACTGAAACCGCTTATCGTTCCCAGCAAAGGGAAAGCACTACGAGTATATCCGTGGAATATCACGCTAATGCGAAATACCCTCGTGATGCACGAAGGCAAACAGGCGGAAATAAAGAATGATACGCTTTATATCGACGGAAAACCTACACAGCATTGTTTCTTCACCAAAGATTACTACTGGATGGCTTCCAACAACAGCGTCAACCTGTCCGACTCGCGTCTGTTCGGATTCGTTCCGCAAGATCATATGATCGGGAAAGCGTCGCTGATCTGGTTCTCCAAGGAAAAAGGAACGGGAATACTGGACGGGTACCGCTGGAACCGTTTCTTTCAATCGGTGAAATAATCCATATACATAGTTTTCAACATAACATCTACACATCAAATAATGAGAATAGCTTATTTATCATCCGCCTACCTCGCTCCAGTAGAATATTACATCAAATTGCTGGAATATGATAAAATATACATCGAACAGCACGATCACTACATCAAGCAAACTTACCGCAACCGTTGTACGATTGCCGGTCCCGACGGTGAATTGGCACTCTCCATCCCGACTGTCAAACCTGATACATTGAAATGTCCGATGAAAGATATACGCATCTCCGATCACGGCAACTGGCGCCATCTGCACTGGAACGCCATTGAATCAGCGTATAACAACACTCCTTTCTTCGAATATTATAAAGATGATTTCCGCCCCTTTTACGAAAAGAAATACGAGTTTTTGATCGATTTCAACGAAGAAATATGCCGTTTGGTTTGTCAGTTGATAGACATTCAGCCCAATATAGAACGGACTTCAGCATATAAAATGGAATTCAGTGCGGAAGAGACTGATTTCCGTGAAAGCATTCATCCCAAGAAAGACTTCCGCACAACTGATCCGGAATTTAGCCCGCAACCATATTACCAGGTCTTCGAATCCAAACTCGGTTTTCTTCCCAATCTGAGTATTATCGACCTGCTTTTCAATATGGGACCGGAAAGTCTGCTGGTATTAAAGAAACCGACCCGCCTATAATAGATAGGCAGGTCTTCTTCCGGAAGTAGCAACAAAGTATAATAAAGCTAATTAGTTACCATTCGTACAGTCCTGCTCAAATATAATAAATCACTTGTAAATCAATGTCGATAAGTACTCTTCGGCAAACATCTCATTGGCAACTTCCATCAGTTGCTCTGCTGTCAACGTCTCGATACGCTTGAATACCACCTCCGATGACTCGTATTTGTGATAATGCAGGTATGTTTTCGCCATTCCCAGCGCATTGTTCTCAAAATTGTCCGATGCCACTCCGATCTGCCCGATCAGCTGCTTTTTGGCTGCTGCCAGTTGCGAAGATGTCATCTTCACATCCCTCATCCGTTTCAATTCCTTGTAGGTGAGTTTCAGACAGGTATCCATATCTTCAATATCCGTTCCGAAATAGATGCAGAAGGCACCGGTATCCGTATAAGAAGTCAGATTGGATTCTACATTGTAGACCAGTCCGCGACGTTCGCGAAGCGACACGTTCAGCTTACTGTTCATGCCCGGACCGCCAAGAATGTTATTCAGGAGATAAAGGGCCGTACGCTTGTCGTCATACGCATTATATCCACGGCTGCCGATCATCACATGTGCCTGATGAGTATCTTTAGGCACTACCAGACGTTCGGGCACATACAGAGGAGGAGGCACACGCTGATTATCTACCGTTACTGCCGGAACATCGGCAAGATGCTTCTCCGCCAGACGGACAATCTTCTTGAAATCATATTGCCCCTGAACAAAGAATACCATATTCCCCGGCTGATAGAATCGCCTGGTAAACGAAAGGACATCTTCTGTGCGGAAACTCCGCAGCAAATCCGGTTTACCGAGAATATTCCTTCCCAACGGATGATTGCGGAAGATCATATCTTCGAAATCATCGAAAATCAGTTCCGAAGGATTGTCCTCGTATGACTGGATTTCGTCGATGATCACTTCTGTCTCTTTCTCTATCTCATGCTGAGGGAAAGTAGAATGAAACACAATATCCCCCAACAGTTCGAGGGCACGCTCCAGATGCTCGGTCAGAAAGGCGGCATAGACTACCGTCTCTTCTTTATTTGTATAAGCGTTCAGGTCGCCCCCCACGTTCTCCATCCGGTTGAGGATATGCCAGGCTTTCCGTTTCTCCGTCCCCTTGAAAATAAGATGCTCTACGAAATGAGCCATCCCCTGCTCATTCTCCGCTTCATCACGTGTTCCGGCATCGATGGCAAAACCACAATAAGACACTTTCGACAGAGTCGGTTCGTGGATGATACGCAGGCCATTCGGCAATGTATATTCGTTATATTGCATTGTTTTCTACTTCCTTATTGAATTAATGCCGCAAAAATACAATAAAACTTATTGTCGTTTATAGAAAATTGCAGATATTTGTGGACTATAACAGTTACAACGTGTATGAAAAAGATAGGAATATTCTGTTCTGCCTCGGAAAGCATTGACAAAATGTACTTCGACAGTGCCCGCCAGATAGGCGAATGGATAGGGCAGACAGGCAAAACGTTGATTTATGGAGGAGCTAGTCTCGGGCTGATGGAATGCGTGGCCCGTGCCGTAAAAGAAAACGGTGGAAAAGTTATCGGAGTAGTCCCGACCCTGCTGGAAGAGAAAAACAGCGTAAGCACACAACCGGACGAAATAATCCACACCCTCAATCTGAGTGACCGTAAGAATGTGATGACGGAAAAGTCGGACATACTGGTGGCACTACCCGGCGGTGTGGGTACACTCGACGAAATATTCCATGTAATAGCCGCCGCTTCCATCGGATACCACCAGAAAAAAGTCATCTTCTACAATGAATATGGATTTTACGACGAACTGCTGAAGGCACTCGGCACACTGGAAAGCAAAGGATTCGCCCGGAAGCCCTTCTCTACATACTACGAAGTAGCAAACACTCTGGAAGAATTAAAAGAAAAAATATACTGATCATATGATAGACTCCATCAAACAACTATTGCAACAGGAAGCACAAGCAGTGCTCAACATCCCTGTAACAGACGCTTACGAGAAAGCTGTGAAACTGATTGTAGAACAGATACATCAGAAAAAGGGAAAACTGGTAACTTCCGGTATGGGAAAAGCCGGACAGATTGCAATGAACATCGCTACCACTTTCTGTTCCACAGGCATTCCGTCAGTCTTTCTGCATCCTAGCGAAGCACAACACGGCGACCTGGGAATTTTACAAAGAAACGATTTGCTGCTACTTATCTCCAACTCCGGCAAGACACGCGAGATTGTTGAATTAACACAACTGGCCCATAATCTGGACCCGGAACTGAAGTTTATCGTTATCACCGGTAATCCTGACAGCCCGCTGGCACATGAATCGGACGTCTGTCTGAGTACCGGCAAACCTGCCGAAGTGTGTACGCTGGGGATGACCCCCACTACTTCGACTACCGCCATGACCGTTATCGGTGATATACTGGTAGTACAAACCATGAAGGAAACAGGATTCACGATCGCCGAATACTCAAAACGCCATCACGGAGGTTATCTGGGAGAAAAATCAAGGTCACTATGCGAAAAGTAATCGGCATCGGAGAAACAATCCTCGACATAATCTTCCGGGGCGACCAGCCTTCCGCAGCCGTACCGGGAGGCTCTGTATTCAACGGCATCGTATCCCTGGCACGAATGGGAGTCCAAGTGGGATTCATCAGCGAAACGGGAAATGACCACGTAGGGAATATCATCCTGCAATTTATGCGCGAGAATCATATCCCGACTGATCATGTGAACGTGTTCCCTGACGGCAAGTCGCCTGTGTCACTGGCTTTCCTCAACGAAAAGAGTGACGCCGAGTATATCTTTTATAAAGATTACCCCAAGCAACGCCTGGATGTTCTGTTCCCCAAACTGGAAGAGGATGATATTGTCATGGTAGGCTCTTACTATGCACTGAATCCTGTACTCCGGGAAAAGATACTGGAACTGCTTGACCAGGCACGGGACAAAAAGGCAATTATCTATTATGACCCGAACTTCCGTTCCTCTCATAAGAACGAAGCAATGAAACTTGCTCCTACAATCATCGAGAATCTGGAGTATGCGGATATTGTACGCGGATCACTGGAGGACTTCTTCTATATGTACGGAATGCAGGATGCAGACAAAATCTATAAGGACAAGATCAAGTTCTATTGTCCCCGATTTATCTGCACGGCAGGCGGCGATAAGGTATCGCTCCGTACCAATCAAGTGAGCAAAGAATATCCGATAGAGCCGTTGGATGCAGTCAGCACCATCGGAGCCGGAGATAACTTCAATGCCGGATTGATCTACGGGCTGCTCAAATACGAAGTCCGCTACCGTGACCTGAACAACCTGAACGAGGAAATATGGGACAAAGTCATTCAGTGCGGAAAAGACTTTGCAGCAGAAGTCTGTCGCAGCTTCAGCAATTCGGTTCCGGTAGAGTTTGCCCGAAATTATACCAAATAGGCTGTTTACGGGTACTCTCCTACCCGTAAATTACTATTAACTTTGGCTAATTATCGCAAAGGAATGATCACATCTGCGGGTAATTCTTATCTTTGCAGTACATGATTCACTCAGACAAAGAAACTATGTACAAGAACCTGTTAAGCTGGCTTACCATCCTACTGGTGCTCCCGTCCTGTTCCGGCACCTCTCCTACTATTTCTGTGGTATGCGAGGAGAATAATGTGGGCAACTGCATTATCAAATGGGAAACAGCCCCGATACTGAAAGGACAGGTAAAGATATATGCTTCTACCGCCCACGACTTTATCCCGGAAGACAACCCTGTGGACATCATCAACATTTCCAAAGGAAAGAAAACAATCGTCACCGATGATCCCAGTCAACGGTACTACTATCTGATGGTATTCAACAACAAATACCGGGTCAAGGTAGCGGCACGCAACGTTAATATCCCCGGTATACAGAACTTCCGTGACCTGGGAGGATACAAATCCAGCGAAACAGGAAAGGTAACCCGCTGGGGAATGTTATATCGTTCCGCACAGATTGACAGTATTCCTTTCTGCTCTCGCCGGGAACTGAAGAACATAGGCATACGGACCATTATCGACATGCGTTCGGAAGAAGAGCGCCACAATTATCCTCAACTCCATGATGACGCGTTCAACATCGTGCATATCTCCATCCCTACCGGAAACATGGAATCCATCCTGCAAAAAATACAGGAGGAAAAGATAAAAACAGATACAGTCTACCGGCTGGTGGAGGAAATGAACCGCAAGCTGGTCAGCGACTACACGAAAGAATTTAAGGAGCTTTTCACAATCTTGCTCGACCGTAACAACTATCCCGCCGTCATCCACTGCACCTCAGGCAAAGGACGTACGGGAATCGCTTCGGCATTGGTGCTGGCGGCCCTGGGAGTCAATGAAGAAGTTATCATGGAAGATTACCGACTGAGCAATGATTACTTCAATATCCCCAAAGCATCTAAATATGCTTATAAATTACCCATCAACTCGCAAGAGGCGATTACCACGATTTACTCTGCCAAAGAAGATTTTCTGAATGCCGCCAAAGAGCAGATAGAAGCGGAGTACGGCAGCGTACAGGCATATCTGAAGAAAGGTCTCGGACTCTCTGCAGAAGAAATAGAACAGCTCCGCAGCATTTTATTAATGGATAATGAATAATGGAAAATGGATAATGCCATGCAGGCAGCAATAATTATCCTTTTTCCATTATTCATTATCCATTATTTTTCTCTATCTTTGCAGCCGAAATAAAAGATATACAGAGATTTAATGAAGACATTTGAAGAGCTTGGCGTTTCTCCGGAGATACGTAGAGCAATTGAAGAGATGGGATATGAGAATCCCATGCCGGTACAAGAGGAAGTGATTCCGTACCTTTTAGGAGAAAATAATGATGTAGTAGCTCTTGCACAAACTGGCACAGGTAAAACAGCCGCATTCGGTCTGCCCCTGCTCCAACAGATTGACGTAAAGAACAGGGTTCCCCAGTCGCTTATCCTTTGCCCCACACGCGAGCTTTGTCTCCAGATAGCGGGCGATTTGAATGATTACTCGAAATACATTGACGGATTGAAAGTGCTGCCCGTTTATGGCGGTTCCTCAATCGACAGTCAGATACGCAGCCTGAAACGCGGTGTACATATCATCGTAGCTACCCCGGGACGTCTGCTCGACCTGATGGAACGCAAAACGGTTTCCCTCTCAACCATCCACAACATCGTGATGGACGAAGCAGATGAAATGCTGAATATGGGATTCACCGATAGCATCAATGCTATTTTGGCCGATGTACCCAAAGAACGCAATACATTGCTCTTCTCGGCAACGATGAGCCCGGAGATTTCACGCATTTCCAAGAACTACCTGAACAATGCCAAAGAAATAACCATCGGACGCAAGAACGAAAGCACAAGCAACGTAAAACACGTAGCTTATACAGTGCAGGCAAAAGACAAATATGCTGCACTGAAACGCATCGTCGACTATTACCCACAGATATATGGTATCATCTTCTGCCGTACCCGTAAGGAGACACAGGAGATCGCCGATAAATTGATTCAAGACGGTTATAACGCCGACTCCTTGCACGGCGAGCTGAGCCAAGCGCAACGTGATTACGTGATGCAGAAGTTCCGTATCAAGAATATCCAGTTATTGGTCGCTACGGACGTAGCCGCACGTGGTTTGGACGTGGATGACTTAACCCATGTAATCAATTACGGTCTGCCGGATGAGGTAGAATCTTATACCCACCGCCGCGGACGTACGGGCCGTGCGGGAAAAACGGGTATCGCTATCTCTATCTGCCACGTAAGGGAAAAAGGCAAGATTCGCGAGATCGAACGAATCATTAACAAGAAATTCGATAAAGGCGAGATGCCTACCGGTGAGCAAATCTGTGAGAAGCAATTGTTCAACTTGGTGGACCAGATCGAGAAAGTGAAAGTGAACGAGGAGGAAATCGCTAGTTTGATGCCTTCTATCTACCGTAAATTGGAATGGCTGGATAAGGAAGATATCATCAAGCGTGTCGTATCCTTGGAGTTCAACCGGATGATCGACTATTATAAAGATAACGATGATATCGAGGTTGTAGACGAGAACGCTCCCCGAGAGAGAGGTAAACGGGGTGGCAGAGGCGAAGCGGAAGAAGGTTACACCCGTTTCTTTATCAACTTCGGAAAGACAGACGAGCTTACGCCTCCTCAACTTATCGAGTTAGTCAACAAGTGCGTACCAGGCAAGGTTCGTATCGGTCGTATCGACTTACGTGATAATTTCTCATTCTTTGAGGTAGAAGAGGGAGAAGCCAACCGTGTCATGGACTCGATGAACGGCTTCGAGGTAGACGGACGACGTATCTCCGTGGAACCGGCGCAAGCGAAAGGCGAGGGAGGAAAAGGTGGACGTAGTCCTCGTGGAGGCAGTCGTGGAGGCAATGGCTTCCGAGACAGACGGGATAGCGGTAGAGGAGGCAGAGACAGCCGCCGGGAAAGTGACCGTGGAGACCGTGGCGGCAGACGTTCCAGCCGTAGTGACGACAAACCGAAGCGCAAATTCTATGAGGACACTCCTCGTAGCAGGAAGAAACGCAAGTAACATACAACTTATACATAATTTATCAAAGAAGCGTGGTTCGTTTATTACGGATCACGCTTCTTTTATTGTATATTTACAGCCGGAAAATCACAGTCAATCACAAATTCAAAGATAAGTCACATGAAGACACTGCTTAAACATCTTTCCTGCTTTTGCCTCTTCTTTATATTCGGAGCAAACTATGCCATAGCGCAAAACTACCAACATGATTTTGACCAAGTCGTAAAGAAGGTAGATGACCTCCTATGGTACGAGAAAGTGGGCGACATCGCCCATATCGACAAAGTCTACCTTTGCGGCCCCGCCCGCTGGAAAGAGGCGAATCCTACCGGGATGAGCGCCGGAAACGAACTGAAGTTCTGGACTTATATCTTCATCCCTAAAAGTGTGGATCCCGACAAGAAATATCCTTTGATCGTTCTCCCGCATAGTGGCGTACACGCAGATTTCAACACGTATTACGCCCATATCGTCCGGGAACTGATCGCCCAGGAATACATCGTGGTCTCCGCCGAATACCGGGGTAGCACGGGGTATGGCAAAGCTACTTACGATAATATCGATTACGGAGGATTAGAAAACGAGGATGTCTACGTTAGTCGTAATTATATGGTAGAGAATTTCGATATCGTAGATGCCAATCGTATCGGTATCATGGGATGGAGCCACGGGGGAATGATCACACTGATGAACCTCTTCACCTACCCCGGTAAATATAAATGCGGTTTCGCCGGAGTACCGGTAAGCGACGTGATCATGCGCATGGGATATTCCACCGATGATTATCGGAAAATCTTCTCCGACGAAGGCCATATCGGGAAGACTCCCCGGGAGGATATGGCGGAATACAAACGCCGCTCACCGGTCTGGCACGCGGAAAAACTACAAGATCCCCTGCTCATCCATACCAATACTAGCGACGATGACGTGAACGTAGTGGAAGTAGAGCATATGATACGCGCTCTCAAGGCCGAAGGAAAGAAGTTCGACTACAAAATATTCGACCGTGCTCCCGGTGCCCATAGCTTCGACCGGACCGACACGAAACAAGCTTCCGAGATACGACTCGGCATCTACCAGTTCCTCGCCAAGCATCTAAAACCCAATAAGCCATTCAAATCCGTAAAAGACGTACGAAAAGCGGCCTACAAATTTAATTGATACAAACATCTAAATAACACAAGAAAGATGAAGAAACTTTTTACCTATGTTCTTATGCTTTGCGCCAGCCTATCCGTTTCGGTGGCGCAACAAATCCAGTATCCGGAGCCGATCTTGAACCCGGAGAGTTGTACGAGTATCATGGTCGGCAAAAAAGCCTCGGCGGATGGCTCCGTGATGACTAGCCACACCTGCGATAGCAATTACCGCACTTGGATGGATATCGTACCTTCCGCCTCGTACGATCACGATACGACAACCACGGTCTATACCGGACGTATGCATACCGAATATGCCGAGGGAACCCGGGGGATGATCGCGAAAGGAACACTGCCCGAAGCGCGGTCTACGTATCAATTCCTCAACACGGCCTATCCTTGCCTGAACGAGAAGCAACTAGGCATCGGGGAAACAACAATCACCGGCCGGAAAGCCCTTGTCAACAAGAAAGGAATGTTCATGATCGAGGAACTTCAGCGAATCGTCTTACAACGTTGCACGACCGCCCGTGATGCCATCCGTGTGATGGGCGAGTTGATCGAGAAATACGGAGCCGATGGAGTACGTATGGGTATGATGCTTTCGGCTCCTGCCGGAAACGACATCCTTTTCGATGATGCACTTTGCGAACAGGGACGTAACTTCTGTAATAAGATATGGAATGCTTTCCGTCTGATTAAAGGCTGGACCAATGCCGAAGGTTCGATTCCGGTACCTGAAGATGCTCATCTGGCTGTTCAGTGGTTCGAACAGCGACTGGACGCTGCTTCAGTTGAAATGGCCGACTTATTCTCAAAATATCGTTTGAGTGAAGCGTTGATGTTGGTTTACAAACTGTTCTGGGACGAATTTTCTTCCTACTTGCTGGAGATTGTGAAGCCGGCTTACGGTCAACCTATCAATGGATTTATTTATTCAATGGTTATCAATTGCTTCGAACGTCTGCTTGAACTGCTTCATCCTTTCATGCCGTTTATCACGGAAGAATTGTGGCAGCAACTGCGTCAACGTGAACCGGGTGCGAGCTTAATGGTTACCCGACTGAGTGAGACATTCGAAGTGAATGAGAAATTCCTCCAGGAGTTTGAAGTTGCCAAGGAAATCATCAGTAATATTCGCAGTATCCGTTTGCAGAAGAATATTGCCATGAAGGAACAACTCAGATTGCAGGTGATAGGTAATCATCCGGTAGAGAAACTAAATTCGGTTATCATGAAGATGTGTAACCTGTCATCTATTATGGTAGTGTATAACAAGGCGGAAGGTGCTGCCTCTTTCATGATAGGAACAACAGAATTTGCCGTGCCGTTGATTGATATGCTTGATATAGATGCGGAAATCAATCGTTTGCTGGCAGAACTGAAACATAAGGAAAGTTTCTTGCAGGGAATTGTGAAGAAGTTGAGCAACGAGAAATTCGTGAACAATGCTCCGGCAGCCGTAATCGAACTTGAACGCAAAAAACAGGCAGATGCGGAAAGTATTATCAAATCTTTGAAAGAAAGTCTTACCATTTTGTTGAAAAGATAATCACTTGATACTTAATTTTATGCAATACAAAGGCATCCCGCTAGATTTGGGATGCCTTTCTTTTTTAGATTGAATTTTAATACTATCTTTGTTCTCTCTTTTAATATCACCGACAAATGAAGCAAACACTACGGATTATTATACTTTGCTACTCCTTCATTCTTTTTGAAGGGCTTCTTTTTCCCATGTTGGCAGATACCGGAAAGGCGGAGAAAGAAGTATTGGTCTTGAATTCTATCAATTTCAATTTACCTTGGTCGAAACATTTTTACTGGTGCGTACATGATGAACTTCAGCAGAGGGGTGTTTCTGTTAAGGCGGAATCATTGTCTGTTCCCGCTTTGTTGGATACAATGGAAGTAAATGCGGTGATTACCCGTCTGCGCGAGAAGTATCCAGTTCCGCCTGCCGCAATAGTACTGATTGGTGATCCGGGTTGGATTGTCTGCCGTGAGTTGTTTGATGATGTCTGGAAAGATGTTCCCGTGGTAGTGACGAATGCCCGTGACCGTTTGCCGGCTTCGGTGGAAATATTGCTGTCTCACGCTCCGTTGACAGAAGCAAACAGTGTTCCGGCTAAAGAATGGAGGCGGGGATATAACATTACCACTCTAAAGCAGCATTATTACATAAAAGAAACGATAGAGTTGATTTGTCAGTTGATTCCTGATATGAAACGTCTGGCATTTATTTCAGACGACCGATATATTAGCGAGGAGACTCGTTGTGATATGAAAGAAGTCGTAACCAAGTATTTCCCGGATTTGCCATTGGAACTGCTTTCTACCACTCAACTGTCAACGGAAGCGTTGCTGGATACTCTGCACAGCTATAAATCGAATACCGGAATTATTTATTATTCCTGGTTTGAATCACACAATAAAGATGATAATAATTATCTTTTTGATCATATTCAAGATGTGATATCCAATTTTACTCCATCTCCTTTATTCCTGCTGTCGTCCGAAGATTTGTCTAACAATACTTTCGCAGGCGGATATTATGTCTCGGCGGAGTCTTTCGGGCAGTCTTTGCTGGAGATACTTTACCGGATTCTGGACGGAGAACAAGCCCGGAATATTCCGGAAACTACCGGTGGAAAGGAGAATGCCTATCTGTGCTATCCGGTGTTGGAGGAACATAATATACCTTCTTATCGTTATCCGAAAGCAGCTGTTTATATCAATCAGCCCCAAAGTTTCTTTCAGCAACATAAAGTCGAAATCCTTGTCTGCATAGCTATATTGGTGATTTTGGTAACGGCTATTACCTATTATATCCGTATTCTTCGGAAAGCGTACAGCCGTTCAAGTGAAGCTATGGAAAAGGCGGAGCAAGCCAACCAATTGAAGTCTGCTTTCTTGGCTAACATGAGTCATGAGATACGTACTCCGTTGAATGCTATTGTTGGCTTTTCAAATATGTTACCGGAAGTTGATGATCGTGAGGAAATGCGGGAATACACAGATATTATTGAAACAAACACTAACTTGTTGCTTCAACTGATTAATGACATTCTGGATATGTCGAAGATTGAAGCCGGGACATTCGATTTCTGTCCGGCGCTGATTGATGTGAATCAGACAATGGAGGAAATAGAGCAAAGTATGCAGCTGCGCTTGAAGAATGATGCGGTAACTTTCACTTTTTGCGAACGTCTGCCGGAATGTATGCTTTATATAGATAAGAACCGCCTGATGCAGCTACTTTCTAATTTTATAGTTAATGCTATAAAGTTTACCAAATCCGGCAGTATCCGTATGGGATACCGTATGAAAGATATTAATACGATCTATTTTTATGTTTCGGATACGGGGTGCGGTATGTCGCCCGAACAATGCCGGCACGTATTTGAACGTTTTGTGAAATATAACCCGTTTATTCAGGGGACAGGACTGGGACTTTCCATTTGTCACATGATTGTCGAGCATTTGAAAGGGGAAATAGGCGTTAACTCAGAAGAAGGAAAAGGTTCTACTTTCTGGTTTACGTTGCCTTACCGAAAAGGGTAAATTTTGTATTAAGGAAATAGAATCGGCAGTAGTAACGGAAGATAATCTTTCAAGTCCGTGCGCAGTTGCTTCAAAGCTTGCTGGATACGGTAATCTATTGTTTTGGGTGATACTCCCAGTGTTTCGGCGATCTCTTTGTAACTCATGTCCCGGAAACGGTGCATCACAAAAGACTCCCGATAGCTTTCGGGTAGCGCTGCGATAGCCTCCTCAATTCGTTTGGTCAGTTCTTCCATCTGATAGTAGTCCGTATCTTGCAGCATTTCCTGCATTTCTTCATAAAAACGGGTATCAGCCCGTTGGGTGGCGTCGATATGCGCGAGTTTGTTTAAAGCCCTGCGGTACACCATTTTGAAAAGGTAGGAACTCAGTGAAGATTCAATGACAAGAGTTTCCCGGTTTTCCCAAATCCATAAAAGAGAGTCTTCTACAATTTCTTCCGCATCCTCCAGATCAACAAACCGATGACCGTATGCACAAAGCATCGGATAATACTTTCGAAACAGCGTGTCGAAAGCTTTTTGATCTCCGTGTCGGACGGCTGATAATAAG
>OGOC01001481.1_pt1 | contig 18473 bp, 18 predicted proteins | sample 1552561 | NCBI WGS metagenome assembly OGOC01 (sample SAMEA2580148, study PRJEB22360) | human gut metagenome | biome: human gut; feature: human-associated habitat; material: faeces | place: Denmark | collected 2008/2010
GATAACTGATGGTTCCTTTTTTCCATCCGAGAAGATACAAGGACAGATAAATCGCCAGATTGGTGAATGAAATCGGAACCGGCCCGATTGGAATGGACATCGGAGCAAGAATACAGGTGACTGCTGTCATCAGAGCTGTTATGGTTATTTCATAGGTTTTACTGCGGGATATCGTACTGCTTTGTGTCTGATTCATGTTAATACTTCTCCTTCTAAAGTTTGTCAATTATGCTGATTCAATCTCATAAGTAAATCCGGCATTCGTAATCGTTTTCAGAGTATCTTCGATCCCCTGACCACCTTCTGTCAGATAACCTGAAGCAAAGATAGAATCCACTACGCTAAGCAGTTTCTTTTCTTCCCCTTTGAAATATACTTCTCTTCCGGCGGCACAGCGGTGGTCTTGATCTCGTCAATGACTACCGTGCCAGTCTCATCGGTAAAAATGCCGTCGGCACGGCCCTCGATGGTGAACCCGATTCCCTCCATCGTCCGCTCTGCCGTGAGGAACACCTCGGCGGCGTAGCCTTCACCCTCCGCCTTCTGGAGCCTGCGGTGGATGCGTGCGCCCTCGTTGGCCCGGTCAAAGCCGGTAAAGCGGCTGTCAATGCTGCCGGTGCGGAGCAGGAACTCCACCAGTTCCCGGACAGAGAGACGGATGGCAGGCATGGGGTTCACTTCCTTTCTCTTGAGATTCTGCGCTTCAGTCAGGTTGTACAGAGCAGGGCCTACCCGAGACCCAGGATCTTTTGACAATTTGCTGCAACAGCATTCACCTGGTCAAAATCCACGGTGGCCCGGTAATAAGTCTCCAGCTCATCATGGCAGTTCTTGGCCTGAGCCATCAGGGCGACAGCCTGGTCGATGAGCTCGGAGGCGGCACGGTCGTTGAAGCGCAGGCGGGCGCGGAAGCCGGACAGGTTCTCCCGGTCCACAAAGCGGGTGCAGCGCACGGCCTGCACGCCGGGCAGCTGCACCGGGTGCCACCGGTTGTCGGTGAGGAAAGCCAGCCGGAGGGCCGGGATGAAGAGATGGTCTATCTTGTCGTCGGGGTGCATGGCGCAGGGGCAGGTGATGATGTGGTAGCCCCGGGCCAGTGCTTCGGCCCGGATGAGTTCCAGCAGCAGGCGGGAGACCGCCCCGTAATCATCCCGGAATACCACATACCGGTCGGCCAGCGCCTGTACGGTGCCGCGGTAGAAGACCGGCCCTTTCGGCGTGATGGCCGACAGCAGCCGCAGCTCTTCGCTGGCCGAGGCCCCCTCGGGCAGGCGGGGGAGAGTCCGGGCGCAGAGCCGCTTGACGTAGCGGCGGACTTTCTCGAAGTTGGCACTGCACGCCTCAGCCCGGCGGCTGTCCAGCAGCAGGCTCCCGGCAGATGCGATATACCGCGCGGCCCGGCTGCGCAGGGCAGTGTTCTGGGCGAAGAGCCGCTTCACCTCGTCGGCGTGGGCGTGGAGGGCGTCGGCGTCCAGTGTGTGGTACAGGCTCACCACCTGCTCCTCTGCGCCCGGGGCGTCCGGCTCCATGACATGGGGTGCAGTGGCGTCCACGATGGCGGCGCGCTTGTCGAGAAAGATGACGCCGTCCAGACTGTCGGGGTCGCTGGCGCAGTGGATCTTCTCGATGCGTTCACCCTTCTGTTCGGCAGCCTGCGCGATGTGCTTCATCAAGGTGGATTTGCCGCAGCCCGGCCCGCTTTTGATGAGATACATCTGCATCCCCGGTTCCTGCCGAAGCGGCTCAAAATAGCCCTTGAACCCGGCGGGGGTGGTGGTGCCCAGAAAGAAATCAACAGAATCGCTGCGTACAGCATTCATACTCAAACACCTCACTTTTGCTATAGGGTATGCAAAAATGAGGAAAAAAGTGAGGGTCAATACGTATGCTCGCACACCTCGTGTATTTTATCCCGCAGGGCCACGAAGTCGCCGAAAGCCTCCGGCTTGTTCTGGGGCTGACGGAGCAGGGCGGCGGGGTGGAACGTCCCCATGAAGAGGATGCCGTTCTTCTCAATAAAGGTGCCGTGCTCCTTCGTCACCGAAAAGTCGGCGCGTATCATCCGCTGGGCGGCGATGCGGCCCAGGCAGACGACGATTTTAGGCCGCAGCAGACGGAACTGCTCTCGCAGCCAGGGCATACAGGCTTCGCTCTCGGCGGGCAGGGGGTCGCGGTTCTGGGGCGGGCGGCACTTGACGATGTTGGCGATATAGCAGTTGGAGGCACGGTCGAGGTCGATGGCGAAGAGGTATTTGTCCAGCAGCTGGCCGCTGCGTCCCACGAAGGGCAGGCCCTGCTCGTCCTCGCTCTGGCCGGGGCCTTCGCCCACGAAGAGCACCTCGGCATTCTCCACGCCCTGCCCGAACACCACGTTGTGCCGGGTGGTGTGCAGCGGACAGCGCTGACAGGCGAGACAGTCGGTTTTCAGTGTTTCCCAATCCATAAGCTCGGTATCCTCTCACAAACTAAATGACATTTTCTTAACAAATCATCGCACGATTTCTTCCTTAAAATATACCACAAAATTCAAGATTTGTCTTGAAGTTTTCTGACTCTGTGCTAGAATAAAAAAGAAGGGCATATCTGTGATGCCCGGAATAATTGCAAAGTAATTTCGGAGGTAATCAACAATGGCTGATATGTTTGCACCCCTGGTAGCCCAGCTGAAGGCAAACCCCAAGACGATCGTTTTTACCGAGGGCAATGACCCCCGCATCCTGGAGGCCGCAAGCAAGCTGCTGGCTGAGGGCGTGTTGAAAGTTGTTATGGTCGGCAACGAGGCAGAGTGCAAGGCTGCTGCCGCTGCTGGCAATTTTGATATTTCCGCTGCTGAGATCATCGACCCTGAGAACTACGCCGGCTTCGATGAGATGGTCAACACCATGGTCGAGCTGCGCAAGGGCAAGCAGACCGCAGAGGAGTGCACTGCTCTGCTGAAGAAGTCCAACTACTTCGGCACCATGCTGGTCAAGATGGGCAAGGCTGACTGCCTGCTGGGCGGCGCTACCTACTCCACTGCCGACACCATCCGTCCCGCTCTGCAGCTGGTCAAGACCAAGAAGGGCGCTCATCTGGTGAGCTCCTGCTTCATTCTGGACCGTGACTGCGGCGAAGAGGGCCTGAAGCGCATCGCTATGGGCGACTGCGCCGTCAACATCGACTACACCGATACCGTCGATAAGGCTACCGGCGAGGTCAAGGTCGCTGCTTCTGCCAAGCTGGCTGAGGTGGCTGTCGAGACCGCTAAGACCGCTAAGCTGTTCGGCATCGACCCGAAGGTCGCTGTCCTGAGCTTCTCCACCAAGGGCTCCGGCAAGGGCGGCACCGTCGCTCTGAGCCACGACGCTGTCATCAAGGCTCAGGAGATGGCCCCCGAGCTGGCTATTGACGGCGAGCTGCAGTTCGACGCAGCCGTTGCTCCCGAGGTCGCACAGGTCAAGTGCAAGGGCAGCAAGGTCGCCGGTCAGGCCAACACCTTCATCTTCCCCTGCATCGAGGCCGGTAACATCGGCTACAAGATCGCACAGCGTCTGGGCGGCTACGCTGCCTACGGCCCCATCCTGCAGGGCCTGAACGCACCCATCAACGACCTGTCCCGTGGCTGCAACGCCGACGAGGTCTACAAGATGAGCCTCATCACCGCCTGCCAGTCCTGAGCTGACACCCGGCTGAACTGAAAAGCTGAAAAGAGCCGCTGCCGCATTTCGCGGGCAGCGGCTCTTTTGGCTGTACATCGACTGCGGTTTTATGGTATGATAAGCATAAGAAGCCCCGGCAGAGAAGGAGAACATTCGAACGTGAAAATAAAAGCTTTAGCCTTTGTCCTCATGGCGGTGCTGCTTTTGTGCGGCTGTGGGCAGAAGAGCGAAACGGCGGCTGCGACCCCGGCTCAGGCGGTCACAGCGTCTGCTGCCCAGAGCAGTACGGTTCGTCCGGTGAGTACCGGCGTTACGCCGGAACAGTTCGGGGCGAAGGGCGACGGTATCGCGGACGACCTGCAGGCTCTGCAGGCCGCGATGCAGCAGGCCAGCGCGTCCGGTCGGCCTCTCGAGCTGACGGCAGGGGCGGTCTACCGCTTTTCCTCCTGCCTCGGGCTGCCCAGCGGACTGACCATCCAGGGAAACGGCGCTGTCCTGCTCAGTGATATTCAGTACCCTGACCTGAGAGAGGACCGTGTGGCGGTGGAGCTTATGAAAGACTCTGATGATGACCGCGCCCACGACGTCCGGCTGGAAAATGTGACCTTCCGGGCAGCGGACAGCTGTCAGGCCAACTATATGCTCCGGGTGATGCTCGCCCGCAATGTGGAATTTGTGGGCTGCACCTTCGACTGTGAGCCCAACGAGTGGGGGCGCTGCGCCGCCGACCTGTATGGCGGCAACGAGAATATCCGTTTTGAGGGCTGTGTATTCCGCCAGATGACCTCCGGCGCGTCCGGCGGCATCTGGGTGCGCAACTGGACGGACAGGGTGGAGAGCCGGAATATCCGCTTCCAGAACTGTGAATTTTACAAGTCCGGTGCCGACGAGCTGCTGGCGGTCTGGGGATGGGGCGGCGCGGTGCGGGATGTCGTCCTCTCGGGCTGCAGCTTCTATGAGACACAGACGCAGGAGGCGCTGGACGCCGATCATCGCCCGGTGTGGTTCATCACGCTGGGGCAGAGCGGCACCACAGACGTCCGGATGGAGGATTGCACCGTCCGTGCGGAGTATTGCGAGACCATTTTCCGTATGGTAGACGATAAGACCCGCGCCGTCGTGGACAACTGCGACATCACCATGAAACAGCCGGACAGCATGGCAAAGCACGATATGAAAAAGGGCGCGAACCCCATGCTGGCCCGGGGCAATGACCGTGCCGACGGCAGCACGGTCATTCAGAACAGCCGCATCACCCTGAGCGGCGACAACGGGCGGCGCATCTGCTATCAGCTCAGCGCCTTGAAAGGAAATACGCTGGACGTCTCCCTCGGCTATGGCATCGCCAGCACGAAGGAAGTCAGCGGCAACACCATCCGGGGCCGGATACGGCATAAAGTCTTTCAGGACTGCTCCGGCGTGGAGAATAACAATGTAGAAGTGCGGAGATTCTCGATTCTGGGATGAACCGCTCATAAAAAGGAGGTTTTATCATGCGAAGAAAATTTATTGCGGCGGTCACATCGGGCGTTCTGGCCCTGACAGTCATGGCAGCTCTGCCCACCCATGCGGAGGCGGTGAGCATCTGGCTTGACCGTACCCCGGGGACGGAAAGCGTCGAGACGTTCCAGTACAAGGACTATGCAGACCGCTATTCGGACGCCTACGAGCTCTATGGTTACGATGCTGAGGCGCTGTTCAACCACTATGAGACGGTCGGCAAGGCCGAGAATCGGGTAGGACGCTTCAAGAAGACGCCGGAAGAAGATGACCGGCATCCCTATGTGTGGGACGCCGATGAGCCGCTGGACCCGCTGCCGCCTTTGGACTTTCACGCGCAGCCGGACTGGTTCGATGCCCGTACCCTCCCGGAGAACCTGTCCAACGTCCGTATCATAAAAGAATATGAGCAGCTGGAAGCCTTTATAGAGAAAGACGAGTGGATCGGAGACCCCGTTCTGGTGCGGAAGGAAGAGCTCCTGAATGAGATGAGCAGCCGCGCCCGGAACTATAGAGGCCAGCGCGGCGGAGCTGACTATCTTCGCGCCATCAGTCAGGACATCGACGTGCTGCTTGATTTCATGGGATAAGGATGCTATAAGATGAAAAGGGAAGAGCCTCACTGCAAAGCGGTGAGGCTCTTCCCTTTGGTGGAGCACAGAGGGTTCGTCTGGCTCACGTGTGGTGGAGTAGCCCCATCAAAATCCGAACTCAGTGCCGATGCGATCTCGTCAAGTGAGATTGTCTGCGTCCCATGTTGATAGTTGTAGGTCAAGACCAGTTTATCATCGAACACATACACGGCGTTTACAAATGTATCAATCAGGCGTTTCTGAAAATCACGGTTTGCTGGATCGCCATGACGGAACTGCTCAAACCATGCCGTCATCTGTTCGCGGGTCAGCTTTGGCTTTTGCAGTTCAGCAGTCTGGATATTCACAAGGATTTCTTCTTTTCGTGCTTCCAGCTCGTCAAGCCGCTGTTTGGTGGACGGCGTGAAAATGCCCTGCTCGATTGCTTTCAGAATGTTTCCAATGGAGGACTCGGTTTCCGCAAGCTGTGAACGAAGCGCAGGGGTTGTTGTGTCTTCTTGCTCCTGCATAACAAGAATTGCATCGATGAGCCTGTTAATCTTCTCTTCATCCATGACGCGCTGCATGGTCAGGTGGACAACAACACGTTCAATCCAATCTTTGCGAACAGCCTTCTTGTCGCAATCCTTCAGGCGCTTCGCACCGTTGCACTTGTAATAATAGTGCATAGCGCCGGTATGGCTCTTACCGCTTTCACCAACCATCATGCGCTCACATTTGCCGCAGAACAGCTTTGTTGTCAGCAGATAGTCCTCTTTTGCTTTTGCCATTGCGGGAGTATGGCGGTTCTTCTCCATGCGTTCCTGCACACGGTTGAACAGGTCTTCCGGAACGATAGCAGGAACGCCGCCCTCAATTACAACATCCTGATAGCGATACTCGCCAATGTATTTGCGGTTTTTCAGCAGAGAGCTGAAACTATTGATATTGAACGGCTGTCCCTTTTTCGTTTTAAGTCTGCGGGTATTGAAATCCTCAACAATGGAACGAACCGATTTGCCATCAGCATACTTTTCAAATATCTCAACCACTAATGGTGCAGTCACGGGATCGATCACAAGCTTCTGTGCTTTCTTGTCCAACAGATAGCCGAGCGGAACGCCACCGCCGTTGTTTTTTCCTTTCAATGCATTCTCTTTCTGCCCACGATGGATCTTCTCTGATAACTCAGCAGAATAGAACTCAGCATAGCCCTCCAGCATTGCTTCCAGAATAATACCCTCCGGGCCTTCGGAGATATGCTCTTTCGCAGAAATAACCTTTACGCCGTTCTTTTTCAGAATGTGCTTGTAGTGAGCGCTGTCGTAACGGTCGCGGGAAAAGCGGTCGAGCTTCCACACAAGTACGATCTCAAACAGCTCTTTTACGCTGTCCTTGATCATGCGCTGGAACTCCGGTCGATCTGCCGTTTTTGCAGATAATGCCCGGTCAATATACGTTCCAACAATGGTCATGTTGTTGCGTTCAGCATATTCCCTGCACTCGCGGAGCTGACCTTCAATGGATTCCTCGCGCTGGCTGTCTGAGGAATAGCGGGCGTAGATAACAGCGTTCATTCTTCATCACCCTCGTTGCCTTCGCCGCTTTCCAAAGCAAGTTCTGTCAATTCACGCAGCTTACTTTGCAGGATTGCTTTATCAGGCAGATGCAATGTGTAATCTGCGACCATTGTCGGAGACATGGACCTGCTGAGCGCATATTCGACTACAGTATCATCCTTACCGGTGCAGAGGACTAAGCCAACGCTCGGATTTTCATTTGGCTTCTTTACATCGCGGTCAAGTGCTTCCAAATAAAAATTGAGCTGTCCCAGATGTTCAGGTCGGAAGGTATCAATTTTCAATTCGATTGCAACAAGGCAGGACAATGCACGGTTATAGAACAGCAGATCAATGAAGAAATCCGTGTTGCCAACTTGAACGCGGTATTCTTCGCCAACAAAAGTGAAATCATGTCCAAACTCTAAAATGAAATCTTTCAGATGCGAGACAATCTGACGCCGCAAATCCTTTTCCTTGTACGGTTCTTCAAGGTCAAGAAATTCAAACACATAGGAATCGCGCAAAGCCGCAAGTCCGCCGTTCCCAACAAGCAGGTCCTTATGCTTTTCGTGAGAGATCATCGTCCGCTCATACAGCATACTGCCGATCTGACGATCCAATTCACGTTTTGTGTAACGGTTTGCAATGCACAGGCGAAGGTAAAACTCACGCGCTTCATCGGTTTTACAGCCAGTCATAATCAGCAGATTGCTTGTCCATGGAATTTCTCTCACCAGCGGTGAGAGTTTTTCGTTGTCACAATAAGTCTCATAAAACTGCTTCATGCGCCAGATGTTCTGCGCAGAAAATCCCTTTGTTCCCGGATAATGCGCTTGCAGAAACTCAGAGAAATCGGCAACCACGCTTTTTCCCCAGCCGCCATCCTTCACTCTACCGCTGACATAAGCGCCGATTTCCCAGTACATCTGGATAAGCTCTGCATTGACTGCTTTCATGGCACGGCTGCGAGCGTTGTCGATAATATGGATGACTTCATCAAACCGTCCCGGATTACGGGTTAATTCATTGCTCATGCCTTCGCCTCCCCAAGCATTTTCAGCATTGCTTCTTTCAGCTTTTCGTTCATCGGTGATTCCGGATCGAAGCACATCTCAACGAACTTTCTCAGTTCAGGATTGTTCGCGTCAACCGGAGGTTTCGCTTCATACAGCTTGCCATGCGGATCATCACAGCGGGCAAAAATATAGTCCATTGAAACGTCAAAATAGTCCGCATACTTGCGCAGAAGCTCAACTGTCGGCGTTGCCTGACCGTTTTCATAGCGGTTGATGCTGGACTGCGTAGAACCGATTACGTCGGCAAATTTTGATTGGGATAAACCAATGCCTTCCCGCAATGCGCGAAGGCGCATACCCAGTTGTTTCATGCTGTTCAACCTCCAATTCGGGTTAAGTATAGTATAATCAAAATCCGAGCAGATGTCAACCCGGATTTTGAAGAAATTGCGCGTTTTGTTGTGTAATATAAGTTTATCTTCTTGCATATAATAGCTCTGAACTTCATTGAAATCTAAAACCATTTTAAGTCATTGGGAGAGCGTAACAAAGCATGAAATTATATTCTGTTACAATCCGCGGAATAAAATATTATTTTGAGGCACAGATATCTGACGAACAATATAAACTCGTCAATAAAATGTGCGAAACAATTCAAGAAGAGAGCCAAAAGTACTGTGCAGAAGACATTTTTTCTCTATTTACCAATAGGATATTGACAGAAACAAATATCCCCGTGACTCCAGTTCGAATCAGCCATGTGTTCAGGATAGACTAATTCCCCCTATCGTGATCAATTTGTGATTGATCCGGTAGGGGGAATCATCCTATATAGTAGCAATTATTTCATCTGATATTTGAAAGACTTCACGCAGAATTTGAGTTGAGAATTTTCGATATTGGCTAGATGTATATTTGAAGCCATCCTTTGAAAAATCAATCGTCCATCCATTAAAAATGCGATCATAAAAATCAAAATCATTTACCCCATTGACGCTTAACTGCCGCGTCAATGCAATGATAAATCCATTGATAGAAATAACAGATAGAAGCTTTGAATCTGTATCATCCCATTGTTTGCGCAGATTTTTCTTGATAGCTCCAAAATAGTTTCGGAGAGTCGATACACAAAATTTTACATACTCTTCAATGGCGTTTCCATCCATAGCTAAAAGAGCATTCTTATCACCATCCCAGTAATTAAACAAACTTTGTTTGCCTTCGGCGGGAGTTACAGTAACTAAATATCTGAGAGCAAACTTCACAATAGATGCCGTTTTGATTTTCCCATTGTCGAGCGTAGAGAGTTGCAAGAGGTTCTGAAACACACCTTGCTTGTTAAGCTGTTCAACCACAAACTGTGCTATGCTCTCATCTGCAATAGGATTATTGATGCGTTTAATTTGCAGTAATACATTTTGGGGAACAAGCTTTGCATTCGAATTAATGTCCAAGAAAATCTCGCTTTGAATTCTTGCCCGTTCTTCCGGTGGCATATCCTTTGGAAATATTAACCCAGTGACAAGTAAATGCAGTTGTTTTCTGAGCTCTGCAATTGTTCTTTCTTGTTTAGATGGGATGCCGCTTTCGTAATGCGCAAATATTCTATGTTGCCCGTCAATTACACAAATGCTGTTCATTTCTTTCGGTAAAACAAGCTGACAGTTCCCTTCCAACGCACCAATTTCATCTATCGTTTTATATTGATGTGCTTCATCACAAAATGCTACAGTATCTGGTAATGCAACAATAATATTATTGTAAAATGCCGCACCCTTTGACGCTAAAAAATTCCGGATATTCTTTATCTTTCCTTTTTCTATTAACCGTTGATACAGCCAAATAGATTCTGACCAATTGTCTTTTCGAAGAACATAGCAAGTGTTTAACAAATCTTCGGCAGACATCATGAATGAGACAATTCGAACGCCATTTTTAAGTCCGGTAAAAGATTTGGGGTAAATAATTGGCGCGGTGATTTTTGTGTCTGCATTTGAACTTGAAATGTTACCGATATCCGAATTTTTAATATTTAAGAATCGGAATATCTCATTCCTTGCCGAAAGCTTGATACATTGCGAAATCCATTGAAAGTAATTTAAAGTCTTTGGTTGGATGAAAATTAAATTTGAAAACAGCTTATCTTCGTCCTCCGAAAGAGAAACCTCTTCTTTCGAAACGTATAATCCATATACTTTAATACGTCCTACATCATACCGATTTAATAGTTCAGCTTTATCCGGAAAAAGCTCGATCAATTTATCTTGAAATGAAGATAAATTTTTCTTAATTTCGCCAAATGCCTCGTTTTTGGTTCTAATATGTTCTTTGATATTAGCCGATTTAATGGTGTCCTCACATAAAAGCCAGATATTTTCAAAGATAAACAGGGCATCAATTTCTACTTTCCGTAGCCCAATAACCATTTCGTGATCATTGGTAGGGACATATGTGAAGCCCATCCCAGTGAAAATATTTCTAATTTTTCGCTTGAACACAGTTTTAGTCCGCTTATCAATTTGCTCCTGAGTCAGAGGCTTTCTTTTTGTGGATTTTTTATTCATCATTTGCCTCCCTTATTCTTCGAAATTCATCGGGTAATTTTGCTACTGCTGCATTCGGGTTTGGTTCTGTGACAGGTCTATCTTCGCGTATTTTGGCTTTGCCATCAGATGCATCTTTAATACGTTCGACGGAGATATCAAAATAGCTTTTTTGAATTTCGGATCCAACAAAGCGTCTCCCCTCTATCAAAGCTGCAACTCCGGTCGTACCAGAACCCATGAATGGATCCAATACTAGACCATTTTTATTCGTCAATGCTCTAATTAACCGTCGGGGAATAGCTACAGGAAATTGACATGGATGAGCTGTCTTTTCAATGTGTTTTGCTTTTACATTTGGTATATCCCACACATCAGAAGGATTTTTGCCCATTGGATTGCCACTGAGTTGCCCCTTATTCGGTCCCTTATAAAATCGTTTTCCAGGATACTTTTGAGGAACTCGCACCTCATCCAAATTGAAAACAGTCTGTAGACCTTTTGTAAACCACAAAATCATTTCGTGCCTACCACTAAATCGCGTCGTACTATTTAACCCGTGTCCAAATGTCCAAACAATGCGATTTCTCAATATCAAAGGATTATCTAGCCCTTCACTCATGGATGTAAATATGTCATAAACAATGTAGTCAAGTGGTACAACGCATTTATCAGACACATGATATCCGATTTGCCAACAGATACTTCCACCGGGTTTTACAACTCTATACAGGTCACTAAAAATATCTTGATGCTGTTTCCTAAAGGTTTCGATATCGTCATGAGGATCCTCATAGGCTTTCCCAATACAATACGGAGGCGATGTTACAACTAAGTCCACACTTTCGCTAGGTAATCGTTTCAACAGCTTTCTACAATCGCCATTGTATAGCGTGACATTGTTTGATTCTTTAAAATTTTTATATATGCGCATGATAAGCTCCTTATAAAGCAGCAACGATTTCTACAAATCTACGCATGCTGACAGCACCCTTAAGAATATCATTTTCCTCCTGAAACACCATATAGTACCGGAACTGACTTCCCGCATGACTGCTCCATGCTTGACCGAGCGCGATTTTCTCCCGGCTATCGTCGTTTTTCAGGTGTTCGCCCTTGGTTTCCGCGCAGATGAGCTTGCCGCTTTGGGTCATAATCAGAATATCGGGGTAGTGCTTGATAAAGCCGTTGATTGCAAAACCCTGACGGGCAATATTCCTGTGCCACCAGCGGACATTCGGCAGGGCGGTCAACTCCACAATCAGCTTCTGTTCCAGCTTGTTCATGTCGCCATCCTCAGCCGTATACAGCGAACGGGCGTATATGTCAGTATGGGGGGTAGGATGGATTGCGTGGGGCAGACGGAACGAGGGCATACAGACAATGCGTTCCGTTTCCAACCACTTATCAAAAGTTTCCCGATAGTGGGCTTCCAGCAGCGTTTCGATCTTGTCACGGATCTTCGCCGCATAGCCCAGCGGGGCTTTCTCCATGGCGGCGAGCTGCGCTTTGTCCATATCGTCCACAATGCGGTTTATGTAGGCTCTCAGTTCGGCGGCATCCACCATGTTCAGCTTGTTAAGCTGATTGAACATCATTTCCTTGCATTGACGTACCCGGCTTTCCGGTGGCAGATTGTTGAACCACTCTTTGAAGTACCGCTGTTCGGCGCTCTCCATCTTGAATACCTTCGGCAAACCGCCGTCCTGCTCCCGTACGTCGATTTCGCGGATTTCATCGTCTGCGGCGGCAAAATCAATGTCGTATGCCTTGCCCTTGAGGGTAAAGCCCTCTGCCAGCATTTCCTTGTCCAGCAGTTCAAAAGAACCGTCTGTAAACAAAGATTGCTCAACTTTCAGGAAAAACTGCGGGATTTGCAGCGTTTCAATATCCTCCCGGAACTGCGGATTTACCCAAAATGTTTTCACTTTATCCCGCACCTCCCACGGAAGATTGTCCATCACCGGATCATTGCCGGTCTGCTGAATTGCGTCTGTATATGCCTTTTCGACCTCTGCGGCAGCGTCCAGCATGGTGTCGGCTTTCGGGGTGATTTCAGGCGTTTTTGCCTGTTCTCTGCGCCGTTCCAACTCTGTGTCAATAGATTTATCGTCCAACCATGCAAAATCGTCCTCTGCGCTTTCCGGTTCGGAAGCTCCCTGCGGGTCGGGCAGCGTGATTTGCTCTGCTGCCTGTTCGGGAATCTGAGGTTTTGCAGACTCTCCAATCCGATAGTCCTTATCGCTGAAACCTGCGCTGTTTAAGCCCTTGACGATATGCGCCACAGTATTGTTGAAGTCGTTGGAAGAAGTCAGCACATAGGACATATTGAGTGCGCTCTGCGTATGCTGACTCGTATGGGGCAGACGGAGAATCCGTCCCAAAATCTGCTCCACGTCAACCTGACTGGTCTTATTGGCGAGGGACGCAAGGATATAGGCAAAGGGGCAATCCCAGCCCTCTTTCAGCGCATTGACCGTGATAATATAGCGAATCGGACAGCTTGGGGACATCAAATCGGTGTTTTTCAGCTCGTTCACATCGGCGGTTCGAATGGCAATTTGCTCGATGGGGATTCCCTTGTCCACCAGCTTGTCCCGCAGTTTTTCAAAGGTTGTCGCGTCCTCCTTGCCCTTCGGCTGTGCCTGAAACAGCGCGATAGGACGGATATATTTGCCCGTTTTGGCATACTCCGCGCTTGCGATTTCTTCCAGTTTGTTCCGCAGGTCGATCGCGTCAATCAGCACCTCAGATTGGCTGTCCCGGTTATAGACGATCACGGGCAGCTTTACCATGTGTTCGTTTTTCAGCTGCACCGCGTCCACATAGGAAATGATATTGCTCTCCTTTTTCGGCGTGGCGGTCAAATCCAGCACAAAGCAGGGATTGAAGTTTTCCAGCATTTCAAGGCTCAATTCCGACCGGGCATGGTGGCTCTCATCCACGATGACAAGCGGGTTAAGCTGGTTGATAATCTGGAACAGGGCAGTTTCGTCCGCTTTTTCAATGGGGCTGTCGGGCTTGCCCAGCACCTTTGCAAACTCGGCAAGATTGCTGTTCTCCTGATAGGCTTTCAAGACCTCCTTGCCGCGGCCACGGAACGAATCGTAGGACAGCACCATAACCGACAACTGCTCCGTTACGGCGGTGGGGTTGAAGTTCTGACCATTCAAAAGCTCCTGCTTGGTGTAGACCTCCACGCGCCCGCCGAAATCCACATCGATTTTCTGACGGTAGGGGTGGGAGGTGTCTTTCAGGGCTTTCGCCGTCTGCGTCAGAATCGCATCCGAGGGAACAAGCCACACGACCGCCTTTGTCTTGGTAGCGGGGAGTGCGTCAAAGATAGGGCGAACGGCGTTGCAGGCAATAAAGGTCTTGCCGCCGCCCGTCGGCACCTTGAAGCAGAGGTTCGGAACACCGGGTATAACGTTTTGGTATAGCCCTAAAGCCGGGGCTGATTTTTCCTGCCAGAACAGGCGAAACGCCGCTGCGTCATTCTTTGTTTTGTTCAGCAGTTCCAGATAGCGGGTCAAGTCCGCTATGACCTTTTTCTGATAAGATTTCAGTTCCATACAGCGAACACCCCCTTACAGTCTGCTAATGTCTCTCGGAATCTTTTTGAATGTAACGCCCATTTTTGCCAGCTTGTCCTCGCTGATGGAACTGCGGTCTGCATAGATCACCGTACCATCGGCTTTTTCCGTAATGGTGGAGAGGAACGCATAGTCCAGCACCGTCACGCGCTGCGGCTCGTAGTAGAAGTAATAGCCCGTACTGTTGTGCTTGCCGAGGTAATACGGATTGCCGCCGCTGGGCGGGGCGTAGGGCTGCTTGGTTTCCATGAACCAGATGTATTCCCGGATTTTCTCCGGGGCAACGGCTTCATTCAGGCAATCGCCCACAAGCAGCGGTTCGCCCAAGTCATAGAAGCTGAAATTTCCGCCCGTGCCCTTCACGGCGTTCTTGCCCTCACCGTAGCCCTTGATAACGCGCTTGACGCGCTCGGCGGTGATGCTGTCGGCGTAGTCCATCATCTCAACGAGGATAAACTTGCGGTGCCCGCCGTCCGCCTTGTTCATGTTGAGGACGGCATGGGCGGTGGTGCCGGAACCGGCAAAGGAATCGAGAATAATGGAATCCTCTTTGCTATAAAATCCGAGCAAGTATTGAATAAGCTGTACCGGTTTCGGAAAATCAAAACTGATTCCCATATGGGCTAACTCGTTACTCATATTCTGCGTGCTTCCCAAATTCGACAAAACCGAAAGAACATGGCTAACCGTTTCACGCTTTTTTACCATCTCAATAGCGCCTGTCTTTGTGATTTCAAAAGTTGTAAATTGACCTTTACTATCAAGAACAGGCTTAAAGCCGTTATCAATGAATGCCTGTAAAATGTTTTTCGATGACCATCCGCTTTCTACCGTAACTGCCCCTGTCAGTTTACCGTCAACGACAGTGGCACGCTGATAGTAATAAGGGAAAGAGTCGTTCCTCGGCTCAATCACTAAATCTGAGACCGAACAAGGAAAACCGCGGGGCAATTCTACTTTGGACATTGGATTCTTAGGGCCGTTTTTTACAACGGTGTTGCGAATCTCATCATTATAGATTTTACTTTTCTCAGTCGCATTTGGATCAACACCAGATGGCAACCCCAAAAGATCAGGGTTTTTCATATAGCAGAGGATATATTCGTGGCATATTTTAATTTTTGCCTGATTATCAAAATTCCCGTCAGAACGCCATACAAGCTGCGCAACGAAATTTCTGCGTCCGAATATCTCATCACATACCATGTGCAGTGTATCTGCTTCATTATCATCAATACTAATAAAGATGATTCCATCTTCAGCCAGTAACTTGTATAGGAGCTTTAGCCTGGGGTACATCATACACAGCCACTTATCATGTCGAGTGAGATCTTCACCCTCGTTCCCAACAGTAATGTTAATCCATGCTTGAATTTTAGGGTCATCTACATTGTCTGAATATACCCATGCTTTGTTCTTTTCGGAACTTTTTGCTGTGTTGTATGGCGGATCGATGTAAATGCACTTGACGCGCCCCTCATACCGGGGCAACAGCGCTTTCAGGGCTTCCAGATTATCGCCCCGGATGATCATGTTCTCGCTGCCGTTGTCCGCATCTGTCTGTCCGTTTTCATCAAAGCTATACTTGCGCTCCAACACCCGAAACGGCACGTCCTGATGGTGATTGATCACCTTGCTTTTTCCAATCCATTCAAGTGTTGGCATGGCTGATTTCCTCCGTAATCGTGTTATCCTCATTTCAAATGAGGGTATTTCTTCCCTGACCCTCAGCAGTAATGAGGGTCACTTCTGGCTATGTCTGTATAGCGGTTATTGTGGTAAAAGACCTATCCTGTGGCGGAAGGACTAATTTTTTGTCCAACGCTGTCATCGTTTGTCGAATCGACGATTTAGGTAGATTCGTGACAAGGGGGCAGTGCGCCCATTCGCACCCGCGAGGTGGAATAGACCCCATTATTTCGAGTTAGAGTCGCTGATATAATCTGCGGCTCATTTTTCGTTTTCGGCGGGCTTCTTGATATACTTGCCGTTCTTGATTCTCGCGTCCGCTGGCTTCTCTGCGTCCTCTGGAATCCCCCAGACCGTGCCAATGCGGATAGCACCGGGGACGCGCCCCTCGCCGCACAAAATCTGAATACGGCGGGTGGAGATACCCCAGCGTTCGGCGGTTTGCGCGATAGATAAATACTTCATGGCGGTACTCCTGTTGCAGTTCCGTTCTGCGTCTGCTTATAAAATCACAGTATAATTATAATCGTCAAAGCGAATAAAAGCAAGAGATTTCCCGAAAAGTTCAGGAAGTATTTTCAAATTCGACACGAAAGGGGTGTGGGGATTCCCCAACAACAAAAGGAGCAGTTCGGGCGCAAGGCTGAACCGCTCCTTTTTCCGGTGTGTACGGACACCGGATGTGCTTGCTACTCTCTCAAATCTCATATCCGCAGATACAACGCGCTCCCGCTTTCGCAAAAGCAGGGGCGCATATTTTTTGAAAATTTCCTGTTTCGATACCTGTGTTTCGACGAAGAAATGTCCGTTGTAAAGTGAGGGGCAACGAATCGCCAATGCCCTCGTCTTCAAAATTTTCTTTTCGTCACTACCAAGTTTTTGAGAAAAAATGTCCGTTGTATTGTGAAAGGAGGGTTTCAATATGCCAGACCGCACACGACCCATCCGCAAAGAAATCTGCCTCAACGAGCAGGAACTGAATCTCATCCAGCACAAAATGCGCCAGTTGGGAACGCACAATTTCGGCGCTTACGCCCGCAAGATGCTGATCGACGGGTACATCATCAAGGTCGATTACACCGAGCAAAAAAAGTTAGCCGCTGCCGTCAGCCGTGCCGCCTCGAACATCAACCAGATTTGCCGCCGCATCAACAGCACCGGGCGCTGCTATGAGGACGACGTTGCCGAGCTGAAAGCGAAGCAGGCCGAGATCTGGGAGCTGCTGAAAGCGCGGCAGAAAGATGAGCTTTGACCACAACGGGGTTTTCCATGTGTGGGTTTTCCGTCACCGATTTTCCGGACGGTGGACAAGCTGACGCTCTGGAGCGTACCGTAACCGGATTTTTGGAGCATGGATTTCCAAACTGTCACAGGGGATGAAATTCATACCCAAATCAATAAGAAATAAATCAACGCTCAATATAGTCATCCATCAATCCTATCAATACTGGTTTTGATGGATGGGATAGGAGGATTATGTCACAGAAGTTTTTTAAGTTTACAAGCGAGAGCTTGTCGGCATCCTACATACCGTTTCCACGGTTTTTGATGGAGGATAGTCTTGCCGGGCTGTCCAACGATGCAAAAGTGCTGTATGCCCTGATGCTGGATCGGGCGAGCATTTCAAAAGTCAACGGTTTTCTTGAAACTGACGGCACCATCCGAATTTACTTCACCGTGGAACAGGCGCAGAAGAAGCTGCACCGCAGCCGACAATGTGCGACGCGGGTCTTCCGGGAACTGGAGTACAGCGGCTTGATTATCCGAAAAAAGCAGGGCTTGGGCAAGCCCGCCCTCATCACGCTGAACTACCCAGTGGACGCAAAGCTAATTCAGCCAAAAGAGGATGGCGCAATATCGCACGAATAAAGGTCGAAAACAAGGTGTTTTCCGCCCCACAAGCGCTGAGAAAACACAGGGGAATATCTTTTCCCATAACACCTCAGAAAAGCGTGTCTATGCGCCTACAGAAGCGATAAAGGAGGAAACAAGTGAACGCAGAAAAAGCCAATATCCAGACTGGTGTTGATGCAGCCGAAATTCCGGAATACGTCTTTGAATCGCTGGCACGGAGTCTGCTTCCGGTAATTCAGAAGTACTACGAAAGCGAAGGTGGCAAAAAGGCATTTGCCGAATGGAAAGCAAAGAAGGAGATTTCAGACAGTGCATCTACATAAAGAAACCGGGAGGATTGCCCTGATCGGCAGTCCTCCCGGTTTCTTTATTACCAGTCTTCAACTTCTTCTATAAAAACAATAAATCCGAACCCATGACCAATCGGTACAAGGTTCGGATTATATTGTTTTGGTGGAGGCGATGGGAGTCGAACCCATGTCCGAAAAGAGTTCAGCGTAGGTGTC